>OGQF01001457.1_pt1 | contig 16342 bp, 17 predicted proteins | sample 1553141 | NCBI WGS metagenome assembly OGQF01 (sample SAMEA2580005, study PRJEB22360) | human gut metagenome | biome: human gut; feature: human-associated habitat; material: faeces | place: Denmark | collected 2008/2010
TTAGCCATAATACTCGGTCTGTATCTCGGCCGCGTAGGTAGGCGAAACCGTTGTGACCGCGGTGGAGGCCACGATCGCGGCCTTCATCAGGTTGACGTCCCCGTCCATCGCCATGAAGCCGGAGCGGAAATGCGCGTCGTCGATGCCAAGCACATACTCGAGGATCTCGCGGCCGTAGCGGCCCTGGTACTCAATATTATGAATGGAGAGCACGGTCCGGATACTCCGGAACCGCTCCTCCCGCACGCTGTCGTCCTTCAGATAGATGGGCACCAGGGCGGTCTGCCAGTCGTTGCAGTGGATGACCTCCGGCCAGAACCTCAGGTGGGGCAGCATCCGCACCACGGCCCGGGAGAAAACTCCGAACCGCTCGCCGTCGTCCATGTAGCCGTACAACTCCGGACGCCGGAAATACTGCTCGTTGTCCAGGAAGTACCAGGTCACGCCGTCCCGTTCCATGGAGAACAGCCCGCAGTAGCTGTGGCGCCAGGCCAGGTCCACATAGTCGTAGCATTCAAAATGCAGCTGGTCGCTGAATTTCTCCTTCACCTTCTGGTACAGGGGCAGCACCACCGCCACATCCGCGCCCTGGGCCGCCAGCGCCGCAGGCAGGGAGCCCGCCACATCCGCAAGGCCTCCGGTTTTGCAGAACGGAACCGCCTCGCTGGCCGCATATAAAATCTTCATAGTCCTCTCCTTTCACGCTCATGCGCCCCGCCCTCCAGCAAGGTCATGGACCGGCGGGAGTCCCTCCGCCCGGGCCCCCCCCCCGGTGCGGCGCCTGCCAGTTTCTTGAACAATTTCATGCTTCATGCCTCCTTCTTCGTCAGACACTATCCTATGCGGCCCAGACGTTTCCCAAGCCTGCTTTCCTTCATTTTACCGTCACTTTCGCCATTTTGTCAATGCACGGGTGCACCAAAATGCGGTAGGCTTTTTTGGCAATGTGCGCAAAAAAAGGCTGCCGCACAGTCTGTGCAGCAGCCTTTCGGGCTTAGTAATCGTTCTCGCAGCCCAGCAGGTATTTCATGTGCTCAAAGGTGCGGTCATGTCCAAGGTCGCGCACCATTTTCAGCAGCTCTTCCAGCAGGGCACGGGTCTCCGGGTGGAGCAGGTAGTGGGTCTTGCTGCGCTCGTAGTATTCCCACGGGGAAGCATCGGTGTACCTGTCGCCCAGATAGATCTGGCTTGCGGCCACGCGGTCGCACACCATTTCGCACACATAGCGCAGGGGCATCTTCATGCCGGCAAGGCCCACCTTCCGGGTGCTGTAGTCGATCCAGTATTCCAGATGGTGCTTGTTGCGGCCCTTGTGGTGCAGCCACGCGGAGGAATAGCCCCGTGCCGCGCGCTCCGCTTCGTTGGGGCTGTGGTCACCCTGATAATAGATGCAGCCCGGTATGAACTCGGTAGGGCTGTACTTGCTCAGGTCGTGGGCAAGGCCCTGCTCATAGAGCCCGCAGGCAAAGCAATATTTCATCACCAGCAGCTTGTGCCGGGTGATGGTCTCAAAATGGCCCTTGATGTTCATTTGGTGTTCCTCCTAATAACCCTCTCAGCCATCGCTGCGCGATGCCAGCTCCCCCGAAGGGGGAGCTTTTTCCCTGCGAATCGGCAAGTTTTTCCTGCAAACAGAAGGTTTTCTTTTCCTCCACAGCGCATAAAGCTCCCCCTTTCGGGGGAGCTGGCGCACGTCAGTGCGCCTGAGAGGGCGAGGCATCTCCCCTCCACTGCACCGTGATACGTCCCTCTTTCAGCCCGCGCAGATCATTGCTTTCGGAAAAATCCTCCCGATCCATGGTCAGGTTGGGGTTGTAGTAGGGGTCGTGCAGAATGTTCGCCTTGCCGTGCACGGCATACAGCCGCTGCTGCTCGGCGGCAAAGCGCCGGGCCTTCACCGGGTCTTTTTCGTCGCCGCCGCGGCTCTTGCTCTCGTAATGGGTCAGCTGAGCATAGGGTGTCCACGCAATGCGGCAGCCTGCATCCCGCACCCGCAGGCAGAAATCCACATCGTTGAAGGCCACCGCAAATGCCTCGTCCAGACCGCCCACTTCGTCCCACACGCTGGTCTTTACCAGCAGGCAGGCACCGGTGACGGCGGAAAAGTCCTGCACCGTTGCAGCGCGGAACATGTAGCCGCTGCCGCCCGCCTTGCGGTATTTGTGGCTGTGGCCCGCGTAGCCGCCAAGGCCGGTCACAACGCCTGCATGCTGCAGGGTCTCGTCCGGGTAAAAAAGCTCTGCGCCGCAGATGGCCGCGCCGCCGGGGCGAGCACACTGCCGCAAAAGCTCCGTGAGCCAATCCGCATTGCGCACCTCCACGTCGTTGTTCAGCAGCAGCAGGTAATCCCCGCTGGCGTACTGCCGGCCAAAGTTGTTGATGCCGGAGAAGTTGAAGCCCTTCTGCGGGTAGTTGACCACCTGCAGGCCGTCGTAGCGCTGCCGGGCTTCCTTATAATAGGTAAAGGTGGCCGGGTCGGTGGAGTTGTTCTCGATGACGATGACCTCAAAGTTCTCCCAGCTGGTTTTGGTCCAGATGCTGTGCAGGCACTTTTCCAGATCGTCGGTGTGGTCCTTGTTCGGGATGAGGATGCTCACCTTCGGGTCGCCCACGATATCCCACTTCACCCGGTAGGTACTGGGGAACAGGCCATCCTCCACGGTGCCAGTGCGTCCGGTGCGGGCCAGATGGTCGGCCAGCGCCTTTTTGGCTGCTGCCGCCACATAGGGCTTGGCATCGGTGCCGCCAGAGGTGGAGCCTGTGTGCACCCGCCAGTAGTACAGCACCTGCGGTACATGGGCCGCACCGCCGGTCTTTTCCACAAGGCGCAGGAACAGGTCGTGGTCCTGACTGCCGTCGCACTCCGGCCGCTCCCCGCCGATCTCATCCCACAGCGCCTTTTGGAACACCGCCAAGTGGCAGATGTAGTTGCAGCACAGCAGGTAGTCCGGGGCGTAATCCGGCTTGAAGTGGGCCACCATGGGCCGCTGGATGCTCTTGGAAAAGAGTGCTTCATCGCTGTAGAGGAAGCCGTCCGGCTCGCCCTGCGCCCGCAGCTGCAGAATGGCTTTGCCCATGGTGTACATGGCGTGGGGCGCAAGGATATCATCGTGGTCGGCAAGGGCCAGATATTCCCCTGCGGCAAGCTCTGCCGCAGCATTGGTGTTGGCCGCAATGCCTTTGTTTTCGATCTTTTTGTATACGATGCGTTGATTCTTTGTCTGATATTCCTCCACGATGCGCTTCACATCGGCATGTTCTGCATCGGAAGCATCCGCAAGGCAGAGCTGACCGTTGGGGGCCGTCTGGTTCACAAAGGAATCCAGAAATTCCCGCAGGTATTTTTCCGGCGTATTATACAGCGGGGTCAGGATGCTGATGGTGGGCAGGCCGCAGTCTGCCGCCGTTTTGCCGGCCATTTCGGCCCGCTGGGCTTCCAGCACCTTTTTGGCGGGCAGATAGCGGGCACGCTTGCCAAAGCAGCGGCGCTTGACAAAGCCCGCGCCCCGTTTGAGCATGGTGGGCAGGCCCTCGTCCCTCGTCAGCTGCACCGCATAGCCTGCCAGTTCTCTGGCACGTTTCAGTCGTACATTCATATCAGGCCTCGCCGCGCTGCGTTGCCTTGTAGGCCGCGCAGACCGTTGCCGTATCGCCATTCATTTTCAGGTGGCCGTGGCTCAGCCATGCCACCTTGCTGCACATGCGCTCGATCTGCTCAATGGAGTGAGACACCAGAATGACCGTGGTGCCGCCCGCCATCAGCTCCTGCATCCGCTTTTCGCACTTCTGCTGGAACAGGAAATCGCCCACCGAAAGCACCTCGTCCGCAATGAGGATATCGGGCTTGGTGATGGTGGCAATGGCAAAGCCGATGCGGGCCACCATGCCGGAGGAGTAGTTCTTGAGCGGCACATCCAGAAAGTTCTGCAGCTCGCTGAACTCCACGATCTCATCAAACTTTTCGTCCAGATACTTGGGCGAGAAGCCCAGCACCGTGCCGTTCAGATAGATGTTCTCGCGGGCAGTCAGATCCATATCAAAGCCCGCGCCCAGCTCGATGAGCGGGGCGATGGAGCCGCGGACCGTCACCTTGCCCTTGCTGGGCTTGTACACGCCCGCAATGGTCTTGAGCAGGGTGGACTTGCCCGAGCCGTTCAGGCCCACAAGGCCATAGAAATCGCCGGGCATGATGTCCAGACTCACGTCCTTGAGGGCGTAGAATTCATCGTACTGCAGGCGGCCCTGCACCATGGCAAGGAAGTATTCCTTCAGGCTCTCATGCTTTTCCTTGGAGAGGTTGAAGCACATGGAAACATTGTCCACTTTGATGATCGGTTCCATTGTTCTTCCTCCTTAAATATGCAGCACAAAGCGGTCCTGCGTTTTGCGGAACACCCACACGCCCACCAGCATGGAGAGCACGGCGCAGCAGCCGCACACCGCGAACATGTTGAAATCCAGCGGGATGCCCCACATCACGGTACGGCGGAAGCCTGTGATGTACCAGTACATGGGATTCAGCTTGATGATCTGCTGCATGTTGAACCCGCCGATGGAAAAGGTCATCTGGGTGGGGTCGTAGAAGATGGCGGAAAAATACAGCAATGCGGTGATGAACACGCTCCAGATGTGCATGATATCCCGGAAGAACACGGTAGCCGCTGCCAGAAGCAGGCCCACGCCCAGACTGAAGAAGAACAGCGTCACCAGCGGGTAGACCGCCTCGATGAGGGTCAGGTGGAAGGGTGCACCGGTAAAGATCATGACCAGTAGCAGCGCCACAAAGCTGAACACGCAGTTCACCATGGCAAAGCAGCACTTTTCCAGCGGGAAGATATACTTGGGGATATACACCTTTTTGAGCAGGGGCGCAGCGCCCAGCACACTGCTCATGCCGGTGGAGGTGGCCTCGTTGAAGAAGTTGAACAGCAGCTGGCCGCACATCAGGAACACGGCAAAGTTGTCGATGCCGCTGCCGCGCATGTCCATCAGACTGCTGAACACGGCCCAGTACACAAGGCACATGAGCAGCGGGTTCAGAACGCTCCACACCACGCCCAGCACGCTGCGGCGGTATTTGAGCTTGAAGTCACGGCTGACGAGGTTCCACAGCAGATAGCGGTAGCACCAGAAGCCGTTCCACATTGCTTTGAATTTTGCCACAGGCGATCACCACTTTTCAAAATATTCAAACTTCTGTGCAGCAAAGGGCTCGTGCAGCTTGTCCTTTGCGCTGGTCTTGTGCTCGCAGCCGCAGTCCGGCCACTGCACGTTCACGGTGGGGTCATCGTAAGGGATGCCGCCCTCGCTGGTGGGGTCATACACATCGGTGCACTTGTAGCAGAACTCTGCCACATCGCTCAGCACCAGAAAACCGTGTGCAAAGCCCTCCGGGATGTAGAACATCTTCTTGTTCTCCTCGGAAAGGGTCACGCCCACCCACTTACCGAAGGTGGCGCTGTGGGGGCGGCAGTCCACGGCCACATCGAACACCTCGCCCTTGGTCACGCGCACCAACTTGCCCTGCGTGTGGTTCTTCTGGAAGTGCAGGCCGCGCAGCACGCCGCGGGTGGAGCGGCTCTGGTTGTCCTGCACGAATTCCTTATCGATGCCGGCTTCGGCAAACTGATCCTTCTGATAGGTCTCCATAAAATAGCCGCGGTCGTCGCCGAACACCTGCGGCTCAATGACCACAACACCGGGGATCTCGGTCTGAGTAAACGTAAACTTGCCCATATTTTGTACCTCTCTTTTGTGAAGCATGTTTGTTTTATCTGGAAAAGTCTGTTCGACGCAGGCTTTTGCGCTTATTTGCCGCGGCGGGTCTGTCCCTGTTCCGTGCGCGTTCTGCGGCGTTTCTTCCGCCAAGTGATGAACCGCACCACCAGAAAGGTCACCAGCGCTGCCGCTGCGGTGGACCCCAGCGAGATGCCCAGCAGCCAGAATGCATGGCTTTGGGGCTTTACCGCCTTGGCCGCTTCCAACTCCTGACCGGTGCTGTTCTCCAGCAGTTCAGGCAGGCCGGAAATTTCCGCATCCACACGCACGCTGGTGCTCTCCTGCTTTTCGCCGCCGTGGACGGTGTACACAGCGTACACCTCCGGGTCGGAGCCAAGGACATAGCTTTCCGGCAGTTCCAGCGTCACCTCCACATCGTCGGCAGTCAGGCCGTTGGCCAGCAGCAGCCGCACGCCGGGGTCGGAGACGGTCACGGTGCCAAGGCTCCCGCCGCCGCCCACCACGCTCAGCGGTGCTGTGATGCCCTGCGCGGGCAGGTCGGTGTAGCCGGTAAAGGTGCTGAACGCATAATCCAGCAGGGTGCGCATATCGTTGTATTTATCAGTGCTCAGCTCGCTCTGCATGGTCACGCAGATGAGCCGGACGCAGTTCTGCTCCGCCAGACAGGCGTAGCTGTAGCGGGCCGTGTTGGTATAGCCGAGCTTGGAACCCAGAATGGACGAGATGTAGTACCGGCTGGAGCCAATGCGCATCTTGTCCTGCTGGGAAAAGTAGCGGGTCACGGGCTGGATGTTGGTGGGTTCCATGGTGTACATCTCATTGCGGGTGAACACCTGCTCAAAGCCCGGCTGCTCCAGTGCCCAGCGCAGGATCTGCGCCATATCGTAGCAGCTGGTGTAGTGGTCCTCGTCGCTGATGCCGTGGGGGTTTGCAAAGTGGGTGTGCGCAAGGCCCAGCTCTTCTACCCGCGCATTCATCTTTGCCACGCCGTCCGCGATGGTGCCCTCTCCCACATATTCGGCCAGCAGGTTCGCGCCGTCGTTGGCACTGGCCATCTGGGTGGCGTACAGTGCATCGGTCAGGGGCACTTCTTCGCCCTCGCGCAGGGCAATGTGACTGGAATCGGTGCCCGCCAGCGAGTAAACATCCTCGTGGGTCACGGTGAGCTTTATATCATCCCAGTTCCCCTGCGCCTTTTCGCAGGCAAGGCCCAGCGTCATCACCTTGGTGATGGATGCCGGGTGCAGCTCTTCGTTCATATTCTGCTGTGCCAGCACAAGGCCGGTGTCTGCATCGATGATGCAGTAAGCGCGGGTGGCACCAAGGGCAGGGCCAGCCGCCGCTGCCCCCGGCACGAACACGCAGATCATAAGCAGCACAACGCACAGCGCCGCTGTCAGTTTTTTCATCTGGTTTTTCTCCATTGAGCGTTTTTCTGCCCGTCGTACTGCACCGGCAAAGCATCAGATAATAGTATACCACACTTTACCCCGGCTGAAAAGCCATTCAGACGTTGTTTTGCAGCAGAACGGGCTGCAGCTGCCGCCCGGCCAGCGCAGCGTCCAGTGCAGCGGGCAGACGGGCAAAGTCCGCCTTCAGGCTGTTGGGCTTGTGGGTGGGGTCATCCTGCCCGTAGGGCACAAAATAGTAATGCTTGCGTTGGAAAAGTCGAGCGATGTTCTCCCCCGATGCGCCCAGCCCGTCGTTTGTGGAAACGCCCACCAGAACCGGGCACCCCACCCGCAGCAGGCTCTTTGCCGCCAGCGTCACCGGCGTATCGGAAATGCCTGCCGCCAGCCTTGCCAGCGTGGCCCCGGTGCAGGGCGCGATCACCAGTGCACTGACCAGCTTTTTAGGGCCAAGCGGCTCCACGGCCTGCAATGTGTCCAGCACTGCATGGCTGGTAAGGGCTTCCAGCCGTTCCTGCCAAAACTGCCCGGTGCCAAAGCGGGTATCCTGCTTTGCGGCAAAGCTCATGATGGGCAGCAGCTCCCAGCCCTGTTCTGTCAGCTGCTGCGCTGCCGCAAGCGCCGCTTCCAGTGTGCAGAAGCTGCCGCACACCGCAAATGCAATGCGTCCTTTTTTCTGCGTGCTCATGTGTGTTCCTCCCGCTCCCGCAAAATGGTCAGCACGGTGCGTGCCACCGCTTCCCCAGCCGTGTCCGGCGCACAGGCGGCGGGCAGGCTGAGCGCATGGATAGCCTTGCAGCCCAGCCGCTGCGCCGCCGCAAAGTCGGTGCCGCCAGGCTTCGATGCCAGATCTACGATCAGGCTGCCGGGCCGCAGAGCCGCCAGCACCGGCTCGGTCAGCACCGGGGCCGGGATGGTGTTCACCACCGTATCAAAGGCCGGAGCCAGCGCGGCCAGCCGGGCAAGCTCTGCACCCCGCAGACCAAGGCTCTCGGCCAGCGCACGCTGTTCGGCGCGCCGGGCACAGACAGTCACATTTGCCCCCAGTGCCGCCAGCCGCATCCCCAGCGCCTGCCCCACCGGGCCAAAGCCCAGCAGCAGAAGGTTTGTGCCCCACAGGGTACGGGTGCGCTCGGCCAGCAGGATGCCAATGCAGCCCTCCGCCGTAGGGATGGCATTGTACACCGTCAGCTCTGGTCGGGCAAAGTAATCCACCAGCTCCACGCCAGCTTCCTGTGCGATGGTCTTTGCCTGAACTGAGAGCCTGCCGCCCAGTGCCACCGCGCCGGGTTTTGCGGCCCGCAGCAGCTCTGCCAGCGGGGTGCGGGCCGCATCCAGCGGCAGAGGCAGCAGGATATAATCTGCCAGTGCAACCTGCTCGGCTCCGCCCACCGCATAACCTGCTTGTTCCAGCACCCGGCCTGCCGCCGCCTGCCGGGCATCGATGCCCACCACCACAAACAGCTTTTTCGCTTCCATGCCGCATCCCCCTTTGCCTGCTCGTGGGCCATCCTATGCAGGAGAAATATTTGTTGTGAAAAAACTCCTCCAGCTTTCGCCGGAGGAGTTTTTTATCACGATTATAGAATGCGCCGCCCTGACATCCGGCACATCTTTTATTTTACGAACTTTGCCACAGCACGGGCTACGATGCCGCCCAGAATGCCGGAGACAAGGAACTCGGCCACGCCCTGCACGCCGACCAGCAGCACCACGAACATGAAGGGGTTCGCAGCGCCCTTGACGGACACCAGGTTCTGCACGTAGTCACAGCCGTAGAAGGCCAGCACGATCCAGCCCATGAAGAACACCGTGTTCAGGAAGGGTGCGCTCATGGCGCTGAGGATGTAGCTCCAGGTGCCGGGCTTGTCAAAGCGCTTCAGGCCGCTGAAGATCAGGCCGCAGCACAGGCCCATCAGCACGCGCATACCCACGCACAGGATAAAGGTGTTCACAGGGCTTACCTGAAACAGCGCACCCGTCATAGCGGAAGCACCGGTGATGGCATCGTAGAAGCTCACTGCGCCGAACACACCGCCCAGCAATGCGCCCACAGCGGGGCCCATGGTGATGGCACCCACTGCAATGGGAAGGGTCAGGAAGCTCATGTACAGCGGGCCCACAGGCACACTGCCCAGACCCACCATCTTCATGACCAGCTCAATGGCAACCAGCAGCGCCACACGGGTAAGAGTTTTCGTATTTTTCATATTCAGTTTTCCTCCTGCTGCCGTTCCGCCCTATACGTCGGATACGGCGCAAACCTGCCCGCTCTATGCGGGTTTTAAAGTAAATATTCAAACAATTTGGAGCGCGTTTTTGTCAGGGCGTGTTCCAATGGGAAAGGCTTTTTCAGTGGTCGCACGGGAAGCGGATGCCCGCATTGCGGCGGGCCACCGTGAGCACACGGCTCACCGCGATGGTGGTATCCTGCATCCGGCCGCACAGCTCCTGATCTCCGCTCTCCAGCGCACGGGCAAAGGCTTCAAACTCTGCCGCCTGCCGGGGCCTGCCGCCATTCAGGTTATAGTGCTCTTCCTTGCCCTCGTTAGGGTGGAAGGTGATGCCGCCGCAGCAGTTGGCGGTGGACTTCTGCAGGATATAGCCCTTCGTGCCCTGAATAATGTACCGGGCCGGGGCCGCGCAGTCCTTGGCGGCGATGCTCACGGCCTTGAAGCCGCTGTAATCCATGGTCAGGATGCCGCTGGTGTCGATGCCGCGCTCCATGTTGGCGGTATATTTGGCCTGATTCGGCTCCCCGAACAGGCCCACGATGTAGCTTACATTATATACGCCAAGATCCATCAGGGCACCGCCGGCACAGGCCGGGTCAAAGGCAGGCTGTACATCGCCTGCACAGAAGGCATCGTACCGGCTGGAATACTGGCTGAAATTGCACTGCACCAGCTTCACGGTGCCAATGCGGGGCAGCAGCTCCCGGATCTTTGCATAGTTCTCAAGGTACTGGGTGGTGATGGCTTCAAACAGGAACACCTTTTTGTGCCGTGCCAGATTTACCAGTTCTTCCGTCTGGGCCGCCGTGGGTGCCAGCGGCTTTTCCACAATAACATGTTTGCCTGCTTCCAGCGCCACGCGGGCATAGCGCACATGCTGCAGGTTCGGCACTGCAATGTACACCACATCCACCCACTGCAGCAGTTCCAGAAAATTGGTGGTATGCTGCGGCACGCCGTACTGGCCGCAAAGGCTCTGAGCCAGCTCGGCGCTGCGCTCGGTGCTGCAGATGGCCTGCACCGTAAAAGGCGTGTGCTCTGCAAGCCATGGCAAAAATTCCCGCACGATCTTGCCCGTGCCAAGAATGCCTAATTTCATCTGATTTTTCTCCCCATCCTGTCGTTGGTCAGCCTACCAGCGCTTCCGGCTCGCGGCGGGTGCGCTTTTTGGGGTAGGTGCGCTGTTTTGCATGGCCGTGCTGGTTCTGCCGGCCATAGTGCCTGCCGCCGCCCGCACCGTGGTGCTGCGGCTGGGACGCATTGAGCTGGTACAAAAGGGCAAGTCCCTTCATCAGCAGCTCCGGGTCGTAGGTCAGCGGGTGGCGGCACAGCGGTGTCACATACTTTGCCAGCCCTCCTGTTACCACCAGAGTGACCGGACGGCCAAGCTCTTCCTCAATGCGCTGCACCATGCCGTCAATGAGCACAGCCGTGCCCATCACGGAGCCGGACAGCATGCATTTTTCGGTGTTGGTGCCAATGGCACTTTTGGGCGAGCCAAGATGCACCTGCGGCAGCTGGGCACAGCGGTCGCCCAGTGCCCGCAGCCCGGTGGAAAGCCCCGGGCAGATGACGCCGCCCCGGAACATGCGGTTCTCGTCCACCACATTAAAGGTCGTGGCAGTGCCAAGGTCCACCGTGACCACCGGCAGCGGAAAATTTGCCGCCGCATAAGCCGCATCCACAAGGCGATCCTTGCCCACGGCGTGGGGTTCATCCACGCCCATGGTCAGTCCGGTTCGGATCTCCGGCGAGACGATGACCGGCTTCCTGCCCGTATAATGGCGGGCGCACTCAGCCAGTGCCCCGGTGATCTGGGGCACCACGCTGGTGAGCACAGCGCCCTCAAAGCGCATGGGGCGCTCAGGATGGCGGCGGTGCGCAAAAATTTTATCCATTTCGACACGATATTCTGCAGCCGTGCGGGTGCGCACCGTGTCCATGCGCGCCACAAAGCATACACGTCCGTCCCGAATGCCCCCAAGGGCGACGGTGGTGTTGCCTATATCAATGGCTAAGATCATAATTCTGTTTTCCCTTTATAACGCGGCAGTATCCGGCAGGACGGCGGAGAAAGCTCCCCGATGGCCTGCCCCTCACCGCAGTCTGTCTATTCTTTGTCAAGCTGTATTTTACCGCATTTTGTCCCCAGTTACAAGCCTGTACAAAGATTTTGTTGTGCTGGCGGAACTTTTGCATTATACTAAAGGAAGATATGTGGAAACTGTACGTTTTTGCAGGAGGTTTTACCAATGGATCTGAACGGAAAATGCGTCCTTCTGGGCGTAAGCGGCGGCATTGCCGCCTATAAAATGGCCAACGTGGCCAGCGCACTGCGCAAGCTGGGAGCCGATGTGGAGGTCATCATGACCAAAAATGCGACCCAGTTCATCACCCCTGTTACATTTGAAACGCTTACCGGCCACAAGTGCATGGTGGATACCTTTGACCGGGATTTCAAGTTTGAAGTCACCCACATCTCGCTGGCAAAAAAAGCCGATGTGATCCTTGTCGCCCCGGCCACTGCCAACGTCATCGCCAAGATGGCCCACGGCATCGCCGATGATATGCTCACCACCACAGTGTTGGCTGCAAAGTGCCCCAAGCTCGTTTCTCCGGCCATGAATACCGGAATGCTGGAAAACCCCATCACGCAGGATAATATCGCCACGCTGGAACGCTACGGCTTCACGGTGATCCCCTCCGAGAGCGGCGTGCTGGCCTGCAAGGATGTTGGCAGCGGCCGTCTGCCTAAGGAAGATGTGCTGATCGAGTATATCCTGCATGCCATTGCCCGGCCCAAAGATCTTGCCGGTCTGCGCATTGCCGTCACCGCCGGCCCCACGCAGGAGCCGCTGGACCCGGTGCGCTACCTCACCAACCATTCCACCGGCAAGATGGGCTATGCCCTTGCCCGTGCCGCCGCCATGCGCGGCGCGGATGTCACCCTCATCCACGGCGAGACTGCCCTGCAGCCGGTCAAGTTTACCACCGATGTGCCCGTGACCACTGCTCAGCAGATGTACGAAGCCGTCACCAGCCGCTTTGATGCTACGGATGTGCTCATTATGGCCGCTGCCGTGGCCGACTACCGCCCCGCTGCCGTGGCAAACGACAAGATCAAAAAAAAGGACGGCGACATGTCCATCCCTCTGGAACGCACGCCGGATATTCTGGGCACCATCGGCCCCAAAAAGACCCACCAGTTCCTGTGCGGTTTTTCCATGGAGACCCGCGATCTTGTGGAAAACTCCTCTGCAAAGCTGACCAAAAAGAATCTGGACATGGTGGTTGCCAACAACCTGAAAGTGGCCGGTGCCGGTTTTGGCGTGGACACCAATGTAGTCACCCTCATTACCCCGGACGGCACCCGTGAGCTGCCGCTGATGAGCAAGGCCGATGTGGCCGATGCCATTCTGGATGAAATTTTAAAACGCCGCTCCCAGTGAGAAAAAGTGGCTGTCGCATGTGCAACAGCCACTTTTTTATTTTTCCTTCCGTGCAAACACGATGCCAATGGTACCCGGGCCGGAATAGCCGCCGATGGTGGTGCCGATGTCTGTCTCGTGGCATTCCTTGAAACTTCCGTATTTCTTCAGCCCCGCCTTCACTGCGTCCATGCAGCCGGGCTTCGGCTGGCAGGAGGAGATGAATACAAGGCTGTCCTCGATGTCGTCGCGTTCCACCAGACGGTCGGTGATGTACTTGCCCACGCAGATGGGCAGGCTGCCGCGGTATTTTTTGACTACCTTCAGCTCGCCGTCGATCACTTCCAGTGCGGGCTTGATGCCCAGCAGGTTTGCCCCGAAGGCCAGCACACCGGAGCAGCGGCCGCTCTTGGCCATAAAGTCCAGCCGGTCCAGTACAAAGCTCAGCTCTACCCGTTTGGCAAGGCTCTGCAGCCGCATCGTAATGTTGCGAGGGGGCAGGCCATCTGCAGCCCACTTGGCCGCTTTCAGCACCAGATAGCCCTGCCCGGTACAGATATTCTGGCTGTCCACCACATAAACATTCTCGAATTCGCCTGCCGCCAGCTTCGCATTCTGGAAGCAGGACGAAAGCTTGCTGCTGACCGAAATATGGATCACCGCATCGCACTCTTTGGCAAACGGCTCAAAAAATTCGGTATATTCCACCAGATTTGCGGCGGCGGATTTGGGCATTTTGCCGCCCGCATTCACATAGGCAAACACATCTGCCGGGTGGATCGTTACGCCGTCCAGATAGCTATCCTCGCCCATCAGAATGTGCATGGGCATCAGGGCAATGTCCCACTGTGCCAAAAGCTCTTCGGACAGGTCGCAGGTGCTGTCCGCTGTGATCTTGATTCTCACATTATTTCTCCTTTTATAAAACCGTTCTGCATCCTCTGTCGGCCGCACCGACGATCCCTTAAAAAATTGTCCTTTTCTATTTTACCACAGATGATTCAAAGTTGTTAAGTATTTTGTAAAGGCAAATGTAAATCTTTTATGAAGAAGTTCCCGGTTTCGGTTTTCTTGTACACTTATCACAAATTCCGAATTGGATTTATGGTTCTTTCCGAAAATTCGGGTTTACCTGTTTATTTTGTCCGCCAAAAATTATATAATAAGATGTATCCTAATAGAATGGATTGAATCGGTCTGCTCTGCGGCCGTTATTTATTTGGAGGTTGCCTTATATGTTCATGTACACCGATTACAACCAGCACCTGCTGGACAATGTAAAAAAGATCCACTTCATCGGCTGCGGCGGCAGCGGCATGTATCCGCTCATCCAGATCCTTGCCGCAAAAGGCTACGAGATCTCCGGCAGCGATGTGCTGGATGGCAGCATCATCCGCTACGAGCGTGAGATGGGTGTCAAGGTCAGCCTGGGTCACAGCGCCGATAATGTGATCGGCACCGACATGGTAGTCTACTCTGCCGCCATTTCCAAGGATAACGTGGAGCTGAATGCCGCTGCCTCCTACGGCATCCCCACCATCGAGCGCAGCGTTCTGCTGGGCTATGTGAGCCGCCTGTACAAGCAGAGCATCTGCGTCTCCGGCACCCATGGCAAAACCACCACCACTTCCATGATTACCACTGCGCTGGAGTTGGCAGGCCGCGACCCGTCTGCCGTCATCGGCGGCAAGCTTCCGCTGATCAATGGCTACGGCAAGGCAGGCAAGGGCGACGACATCGTGATCGAGTCCTGCGAGTTCGCCGAGACCTTCCTGAAACTGACCCCGTACCTGTCCGTTGTGCTGAACATCGACAACGACCATCTGGATTACTACGGCAGCATGGGCGAGTTGAAATTTGCCTTCAAACGCTTCGCCCTGATGACCAAGTTCATGATCTTTGCCAATGCGGACGACAAGAACACCATGGATGTCATGTACACGCTGGACCGCCGCGTGCGCACCTTTGGCATCCAGAACGACGGCGATTATCAGGCATTGAACGTGAACGAATACAAACCCGGCTTCTTTGAGTTCGACCTGAAGGAGTGGAACAAGGTCACCGGCCATATCCGTCTGGCTGTGCCCGGCTACCACAACATTTACAATGCGCTTGCCATGTGCGCCGTCTGCCGCTTCGTCGGTCTGACCGTGGAGCAGTGCGCCGATGCCGCCCTGAACTTCAAGGGTGCCGGCCGCCGCTTTGAGGTCTACGGCGAATGCAACGGTGCTTTGGTCGTGGACGATTATGCCCATCACCCCACCGAGCTGCGCGCTACCCTGACCACTGCCAAGGAGATGGGCTACAAGCGTCTGATCGCCGTCCACCAGCCGTTTACATACAGCCGCACCAAGATGCTGTTCAACGACTTTGTGGATGTGCTCAAGATCCCCGACATCACGGTGCTCACTCCCATCATGGGCAGCCGTGAGCCCAACGATCCCACCATTACCAGTGCAAAACTGGCCGCTCAGATCCCCGGCTCTGTTCTGGTGAACAGTCTGGAGGAGGCCGCCGAGTGGGTCAAGCAGAACGCCCGGGAGGGCGATTTGGTCATCACCCTCGGCTGCGGCGACATCTACAAGGCCAGCAAGATGATGGTGGCTGATAATAAGTAAAGTCCAGCCAATAAAATATGCGGCCCCGTCACGTTGAATGCTCAACGCGGCGGGGCCGTTTTTTCTGCTTTTATTCAGAAATGCGGTAATGTCCGACGATGTCCGTTCGTTTTTCCAGAACGTCCTGCTCATAAGCCGTCTGCCATGGTTCATTGTGGTGAATGACATAGGGCACTCCGTTTTTATTTCGCCGGTCAGACACGATGCCGATATGTCTTTCAAAGATCACGATATCACCGCCCTGCCATTGTTCCGTTTCGGAAACATTGGTGGTCAGCTTGACCGCACTACGAGAGAAAAACACTTTCAGGTTCCGTACCCTGCGAAAGTCTATATTTTTATCCGGCGTTGTAATTCCATATTCTTCCGGATATTCCCGAATGTCCGCATCTACCAGAGCCTGCAGATCATATCCCGCATTTTTCAAGGCATATGCTACCACATCAGTGCACACTCCATAGCCGTCGTCGGGATAACCGGTCTCATAATAGCGGCTTTTGTATTTTGGACGTGTACTCACATATGCCAGTGCGCCGTTCAGGATGTCTGTCTGGTCGTCTACACCGTCACCGTCTGCGTCTGCTGTGCTGTGCAGCTGCGGGATCTGGCCAGAAAATCTATCCTTCGGTCGGACAGCAGAAGTGTGCTGATAACGGCATAAAGTCAAAATGGTAAGAGCCGCCAGCAGAAACATCCCCACCGCCCTGACTGCAGATTTTCGCCTCACCTCATATTCCCCCTTTTGATAGACACGATCTCTCCGAGCCTTTTCGTGCACTGTACGCGCAATATGCAGCAAAAATTTCTGAAGCAGATCAAACAAGAAAAAACGCCTCAGAATTTCTTCTGAAGCGTTTTTTGTTCAAGTCGGCGACTACCTATTTTCACGCGCCGTTTCCAGCGAACTATCTTCG
>OGQF01001471.1_pt1 | contig 16134 bp, 16 predicted proteins | sample 1553141 | NCBI WGS metagenome assembly OGQF01 (sample SAMEA2580005, study PRJEB22360) | human gut metagenome | biome: human gut; feature: human-associated habitat; material: faeces | place: Denmark | collected 2008/2010
AATATGGAAATTTGAAACTAAAATGCAAATAAAATATTTCTTTTTTGGAAATAATATGCTATAATATAGATAGATGAAAAAGGAAGTGAATTTATGAGTATAGGAAATAAAATAAAAGAATATAGAGAAAAAAATAATATGACTCAAAAAGAAATTGCAGAAATTTTAGGAGTTGAGCCAGGAACAATATCAAAATATGAATCGGGAATGATTGAACCCAATATTGAATCATTAAAAAGATTGGCAGATACATTTAATATAACAGTTGATGAATTAATAAAAGATGAAGAAAAATTTGATCTTACAAAAGTTAATGTTTTAGAAGTTCTAAGAGAACAAAAGGAAATGGAATTAAAGGGAAACTTATATCATAATACCCAAGTTATATTTGCATATAACACAAATCATATTGAAGGAAGTAAACTAACCGAGGATCAAACAAGGTATATTTTTGAAACAAATACTATTTTATTTGAAGGTCAAACTGTAGCAAGTGTAGATGATATATTAGAAACAGCAAATCATTTTAAATTAGTTGATTATATGTTAGATGTAGCAGAGGAAAAATTAACAGAAGAAATGATAAAAAAATTTCATAAAATTTTAAAAGAAGGAACATCAGATAGTAGAAAAGAATGGTTTAATGTTGGAGATTACAAGAAACTAGCAAATGAAACTGGAAATATGCAGACTTCTCTTCCTAAAAATGTAGCAAGAGATATGGCTAAATTAATGGAATGGTATAATTCATTAGAAAAAATAACTATAAAAGAAATAATAGAATTTCATTATAGATTTGAAAGAATCCATCCATTTCAAGATGGAAATGGTAGAGTCGGTAGAATTATTATGTTTAAAGAATGTTTAAAAAACAATATAGTTCCATTTATTATTTTGGATAAAGAAAAATTGTTTTATTATAGAGGTTTAAAAGAATACAAAAATGAAAAAGGGTTTTTAGTTGATACATGTTTAAATGCACAAGATCAATATATAGAAATGCTTAAGTTTTATATAGGAAATAAAATGTAAAAATGGAGGAAAATAGATGATAATATCAAAAGGGACCCCAATATATGATAAAGATATGAATGAATATATTGTAGAAGAGAGAATTGGAGGAGGTGGATTTTCAGCAGTTTTTAAAGTGATAAATAAAAAAAAAGGGAAATATTATGCATTAAAAACTTTTTCATCTGATTTTGCTGATAAAACAGAATTGGAAACTTTTAAAAATGAAATTTCAAAGGCAATGCAGGTAGAATCAAATAATACCGTTAAATATTTATTTTTTAATGACGGAGAGATATTTTCTGATTTACCGCCATACATAATAATGGAATATTGTGATGGTGGAACACTAGAAGAATATATAGAAAATATTAAAAAATCTAAAAATATTATAACAAATGAAGAACTAAAAGAAATATACTCTCAACTGATAAATGGAATGAACGATATTAATAGCAAGCTAATACACAGAGATATAAAGCTGAAAAATATTTTATTGAAAGATGGGATTATAAAAATAGGAGATTTTGGTATATCAAAAAGTATTTCAGATACAACTAGAACTATAACTTTCAAAGGATATGGAACAGCGGAGTATATTGCACCAGAGGGGTGGCGATTTGAAAAGAATACTATAAAAATGGATATTTATTCAATGGGAATTGTTTTTTATCAAATAGCTACATTATTAAATTATCCATATAAAATATTAAAAGGTAGTGAAGAAGAGTATAGGAATGCTCATCTTTATGGAAGTGTAATCAATCCTAGAAATTATAATAGAAATATAGAATTTAATATAGAAACTACCATTTTAAAGATGTTAGAAAAAGAACCTAAAAAAAGATTTAATAATTGGGAAGAAATTCAAAATCAAATATTAGTTGAAAAAAATTATAAAAATTCAGAAATACTAGAAAGAATTTTAAAAAAACGTATAGCTATTGATGAAAAAAATAGAAAAATAGAAATAGAAAATACTAAAAGACAAGAAGCAATTGACGAAAGAAAGAAAACAATAAATTACAGTATCTACGAAAATATTTATTTACCAATAAAAGAATTTATAGATGATTTTAATAAGTTATATGCATCTGGAAAAATTAATATAACAGATTATTCTATTAGTACAGAGAGATTTAGTAATATAAGTGTAAAAACAATTTCTGGTAAAAGAATAAAAATAGAAATACATAGTATAATTGATAAGGCGTTTATAAGAGAACGTAAAGATCAATTTTTTGGAAATATTTATGAAGAGAATTATAGACCTACTCTAAAAGGAAAAGAAATTTTAGCTTGGGGAATGATAAATTATTCAGATGAACTAAGTTATAACTTTATTCTAGTAAATGATAATGAAAGTATATATGGAAAATGGTATCAATTAAAAAATAGTAATTCTGTATTAAATCAAAATCCAAGAACTCCTGAAATATTTGCATTTGATTTTAATGAAATTGAAAAAGAATTACATTATATTGATTCAATGCATATATATAATTCTACTTTAGAAGAATATAATAAAGATGAAATGTTAGAAAATATAGAAAAAATAATATAAAAATACCAGAAGAAAATTTATTCTTCTGGTATTTTAGACTATTCCTCAAAACATCCCATAATCATCTGCACACCATCCACAAACCCATTCCTATAATACTTCTCATTCCAATAATCAAGATACCTCATAAAATCATCATACAACTTATCAAGCTGAGACTGAACAAACTGCCTATTATCCTTAGAAACATTACGCAAAATCCTCTCGCAAAACTTATCAAAATTCAAACCATGTTTATAATCCTCATCAGAAAGCTGACAAAGCAAAGTATCTTCTCTAAATGTCAACCATTCCTTTAATATATCATCATCATTAACCTCTCTAAAATTAACCATATTCAAAACCTCCTACACATATATAATCTCATTCAAAATAATTTCTTCAGCTCTATTTTTAATATTATTCATAGCTTGAACCCATTCCATTTGATGATGTTCTTTTAGTTGCTCATTAATATTTTCAGATTCAGCAAATTGTTTTATAAGAAGATTAACTTTGTTATTAGCATTTTCATCTATATCTAGCAAATGTTGTTTCAAAGTACCACTAATAAGTAATTCAGTATAAAAAGGTATATTAAAACTCTTTAAATAATTTAACCTTAATCTTCCATATTTTCCAATGTGCCCATCAGGCTGTTTAGGCAAACACAAATCAGGAATAAAATAATCTCTTTCTCTATGATAAGTAATCTTATTATTCATATCAAAACCTCCAAAATAAAGTTAAGGTTTCCCATTCTAAATTTGCGACAATAAACACAAACTAAATTCGCAATAAAAACTATAAACTAATTTTGCAATAAAAATCACAAAATACATCTAAAATCTATCAAAAATAATTGGGGAAAAGTTGGGGAAAAACTCCTCCAAAAAGTTCAAAAAAATGCACAAATGTTCTAAAAACCATTTTCCCAATTTTTATTGAAATATCAGCTAAAGCCCTTGATTTCACTAAATTACATAAACGTTTCAAGTACATCTCATAACCCGAAGGTCTTACATTACTGATAAAATCTATATACTAATAAAAAACGAACTAAGCAAATTCAAGAAATAGATTAAGTTTAGATTATAGACCTAAACAACAATAATAAACCGCTTACAGGTGGTTAGTATTTCGTTCCACTACGCTAAATCATAACCACCTGTAAACGGGTGGTTTGCTCTTCCCCTAGAAGGGGAATTACTTGCTCACCACCTAAAGGTGGTATTGAATATTTGACATCGCATTACTTTTACTGCAGCCACTTTCAGTGGCTCTTTTTTACTTTCCTTCCTTTTTGAATGGATCCATATATTCTTCTATTCCTATTTGATCTGATATATAATCTTCTTGCAATTGATTTCTTATGTATTCTTTTATTATTTTTTCATTTTTTCCTACTGTATCTACAAAATATCCTGTCGCCCAAAAATGTCTATTTCCATATTTATACTTTAAATTCGCATGTCTATCAAATATCATCAATGCACTTTTACTCTTGATGTACCCCATAAACTGTGATATACTCAAATATGGAGGAATACTTACTAACATATGGATATGATCTGTACAGGCTTCTGCTTCAATTATTTCTACTTTTTTTTCATTACATAATTTTCTTAGTATTTTGCCTATGTCAGCTCTCAATTCTCCATATATTACTTTTCTCCTATATTTCGGTGCAAATACTATATGGTATTGACACCTATATGATGAATGTTCTAATTTCTTTATTTCATTCTTCATTTTTACCTCCTTTTATTTTAGTAATGCGATCGCCAAATCACTTACTATTATATCAGGAGTTTTTTATACACTAAAGTATCTTTACCCACCACTGGTAGAACCAGTGGTTTTTTCAAGCTAAAGCGCCAAGCATAATACAATAGCAATAAAATTGCTATTGTATTATAAACAAATATGTTATAATTTGACTAATGTTTAAAAGATAAAAAAGGAGTCTAAAACATGAACAATCTAGAAATAAAACTAGAAAAACTATTTAAAGAATGGAAAAAAGAACATATAGAAGATAACAATTACAAAAATAATGCGCCAAACTATCAAGAAACATTTGTGCCAAAAAGTAATTTTATAAAAGATGGATTCTGTGTATTTAAAGAAAAAGAAAATACAATATTATATATTTCTAAAGAAAGTCATGAGTACGATACCAAAAAAGAAGAAATAAATAAAAAACTAGAGCCAAAAGATAATGAAACTAAATGGCTAAAAGAAAATTTTATAGAGAATAAAAACTATATATTTCCAAGAAGAATAAAAGAGATGCAAAAAATATTAAACGAAGATGTAACAAATATTTCATTTATGAATATCAATAAAAGACGGAGGATTTGAAAAGACAAATGCGAAAATACTGAAAAATTATGCAATTGATTATCATAAAAAAATATTTTCTGAAATTGAAATAATTAATCCAAAGTTGATAGTATGCTGTGGAAAAGGATTAAAAGAAATAATTGAAACTGTATACAAATTAAATGATAAACAAATGAATAGACAAATTATTGAAATTTATCATCCATCATATCACTTTATAAAAGAAAATAACTATTATAAATTATTTATTAAAAAAGCACAAAATATTAATTGGGCCTGTAATGATAATGAAGTAAGTTATATTCTAAATAAGAGCTAACCTTACATATAATAAAAATCTTTAACCTGCAAGAATATAAAAAATAAAAAACAAATAACAAACAAATAACAAAATAAAAGCGAAAGTATCAATGCAGAAAGAAATAAAACAAAGATACTTTCTAGAAACAAAACTTTTATCAGCAAAAGAGGAAGAAAAGTAAATAGATTCTTTTGCTTTATATAATTTTAGCATAATTAAAATGAAAATGTTGTAGAAAATTGTCGACAAGATGAAAAAATATAAAAAAATGACAAAAATATGCAAGAATTCGAAAGAAATATGAAAAAGACGCCAAAATACAGAAAGTCGCAAAAATACAACAGAATATAAGCAATATAAAAAATTCACAAAAAGTGCAATAAGAATATACCAAATATGTAAAACATAAGAGTATATAATAAAACTATACAAAACAAGAAAAAAACAAAATTACAAATATATAAATTGAGAAACAGCAAACAAAAAATATAATTCTTATAAGTTTACAATAGATATGTAATAAAAAAATAAAAAAATTATAATTATTTTGTAGAAAATAGTCAAACGATATGTTATATTAAATGTATTAGGATTGGTGAAAGAATGAACAAAAAAAGCATAGCGCTAATATTAATAGAAATTTCAATATTAATAATAGCAATTTTAGGAGTAAATAGTAATTTAATTAATTACGCACCAGAATGCACATTTTATAAAATAACAAACTTACAATGTCCATCTTGTGGTGGAACAAGATGTGTAGAAAGTATTTTAAAGGGGCAATTTAAAGAAGCTTTTTTGTTTCATCCAATATTTTTTATAACTATTTTTTATTTATTGTTATGTAATATAGTGTATTTAATTAACTTAAATAAAAAAGATAAAATTATGACATGGATTTATCCAAAGTATTGGTATGTAATAATCTTCGCCATAGTCCTTGTTATATACGCAATATTGCGCAACTTACTATAAAGATGTGTATAGTCCTAATTTAGGATTAAGTAAAGATTAAACCAATATAATTATTTAGTTCTTCTTGCTTTGAGCCTAGTAAAGAATAAACAATAGTAAGTGCACAATATAACGAAAATAAGAGGAGGTATATTATGGAAAATAACACAAACAATTTAAACGAAAATCAAAATTCAAACAATGTAGAAACAAATGCAGTAGAAAACAAAAAGAAAAATTTTAGTATAGCAGCGCTAGTACTTGGAATTGTAGCACTAGTTCTTTCTTGTATATGGTATATATCAATACCTTGTGCAATTTTGGCTATAATATTTGGAGTACTAGGATTAAAATCATCAAAAAGAGGAATGTCTGTAGCAGGAATTACAACAGGTGCGATAGGTATGGTACTTTCTATATTATTAATTGTATCAGTTTTTCTATTCGGTTTCGCTATTTTGAAAAATGCAACAGATGAATTAACAAATAATGATTATAATTATTACTTAGATGATAGTAATTTCTAAATAAGAAAGCTATTTATATAGCAGTAATTTTAAAATTAATAATTTATGTATATATAAGAAACTATAGTTTAAATAGAAACTAAGATGAAGGAGGATCTGTATGGACGAAAATAATATCAATAACAACAATACAGATAATAATTTACCAAATAATGAAGAGGTATTAAATAACAATTTAGCAAGTAATGATAGCACATTAAATGACAATGTAACAAATAACGAAAATACAGCGAATACTAATACAACAACTAATATGCAAAGTAATGAGCCTAATAATGGTGAAGAAATTAAAAAGGAAGCTAGTGCTCAAGAAATAGTAAAAAAAGAAACAGTAAATGTAGTACAAAATAATCAACCAATAAATAATTCTAAACAAAATACAAATAATATGGAAAATGATAAAAAACAAGTAAATGATAAAAAAGGTTTTAGTATAGCAGCTTTAGTACTTGGAATTGTAGCTATAGTTCTTTCATGCATATGGTATATATCAATACCATGCGCAATTTTGGCAATAGTATTTGGAATATTAGGAATAAAGTCAAGCAAAAAAGGAATGTCTATAGCAGGTATAACAACAGGAGCTATAGGAATGTTTATATGTATAGCAATACTAATAGTATTAATGATATTTGGTTTTGCAATGGGAATAACAGATAGTATAACAGAGATAATAGAAGACGAAGATTATTATGATTATTATGATTCTTCATATTATTTTGACTACAAAGATTTTTAAAATAATATAATATTTTTGTGATAAAATATAAAATTAAATCCACTTAGCATATCAATTTATGGCAAGTGGATTTTTCATGTTTATTATATAAAATTATTGTATAATTTTGTAAGCTCTGATATAATGAAACCGTATATTTTTTTAATAAAATATATTGTACAAAATTAATAAAACATACTAAATAAGCATAATATTTTATATAATACAAAATGAAACTGTAGTCAAATGAAAACAACTATGTAATTAAATGCAATATATAAATTTATATTTGTAATAACATTATATAAGATATATACTAAAATAAAATTTCGTACCAAAAGTACAAGAATGGAGGAATATATGGGCGAAAAAAATTGTATGGAAGAAAAATTATCAGAAGAAATGAAAAAACTACTACAAAAATATTCACAAGAAAAATCAAATTTAATTCAAATTCTAAATGAAGTTCAAGAAAAATATGGTTATATTCCAAAACAATCACAAATTGAAATATCTAATTATTTAAACATTCCAATGGCAGAAATTTATGGTGTCATAACATTTTATTCTCGTTTTACGTTAAAACCCAAAGGTAAATATAATATATCAGTATGTCTAGGGACTGCATGTTTTGTTAAAGGTTCACAAGCTTTACTAGATAGACTAAAAGAAAGATTACAAATACAAGAGGGAGAAACTACACCAGATGGCAAGTTTTATATTGATGCAACAAGATGTGTTGGTGCGTGTGGATTAGCACCAGTATTTACTGTAAATAGCGAGGTATATGGTAAAGCAACTGTTAAAAAATTAGATGAAGTATTAGATGAATATATGAAAAAAGAAGATTAAAAATATCTAGCGAAAGGAGATAATATGAAAACTTTAGAAGAAATTCATGAAATAAGAAATAAAAAAAGACAAGAGTTAGATTTAAGAGTTAATATAGAAGCAAGTACAAAAGAAAAACATATATTAGTATGTAGAGGAACAGGCTGTACATCTTCAAAATCACCAAAAATTATAGAAAATTTTAAAAGAATAATAGAAGAAAAAGGTATCCAAAATGTTAGAGTTATTCAAACGGGATGCTTTGGGTTATGCGCCAAAGGACCGATTGTAATAATACGACCAGAGGATACCTTTTATGCTATGGTAACTCCAGAGGATTGTGAGGAAATTATAGAAAAACACATAGTAAAGGGAGAGATTGTAGAAAGATTATTATGTAAAGACATAGATAAAACAACAGTTAAAAGATTAGACGAGCTTAATTTTTATAAAAAGCAAAAACGTATTGCTTTAAAGAATTGTGGAATTATCAATCCAGAAGAAATAGACGAATATATAGCGTTTGATGGATATAATGCTTTAGAAAAAGTTTTAAAAGAGATGTCACCAGATGATGTAATAAATGAGATTAGTGAATCTGGTTTAAGAGGTCGTGGGGGAGCAGGCTTCCCAACAGGAAGAAAATGGCTATTTACAAAGCAAGCTGAAGGTGACCAAAAATATGTTGTATGTAATGCTGATGAAGGTGACCCAGGAGCTTTTATGGATAGAAGTATTTTAGAGGGCGACCCACATAGCATTTTGGAAGCTATGGAAATTGCAGGATACAGTATAGGTGCTAATAAAGCTTATATTTATGTAAGGGCAGAATATCCAATAGCTGTAGAAAGACTTAAAGTTGCAATAAAACAAGCAGAAGATTATGGTTTTCTTGGTGAAAATATTTTTGGCACAAATTTTTCTTTTAGTATAGAAATAAGATTGGGTGCAGGTGCATTTGTTTGTGGCGAGGAAACAGCACTTTTGGAATCTATAGAAGGAAGAAGGGGGCAACCACGTGTAAAACCACCGTATCCAGCGAGTGCAGGTTTATGGGGAAAGCCAACATTAATTAATAATGTTGAAACTTTTGCAAATGTTACTAGAATTATTTTAAATGGTTCTAAATGGTATTCAAGTATAGGAACAGAGAAATCTAAAGGAACTAAAGTTTTTGCTTTAGGTGGAAATGTAAATAATATTGGACTAGTAGAAGTGCCTATGGGAACTACATTAAGGGAAATTGTATTTGATATAGGTGGAGGAATACCAAATGGTAGAGAATTTAAAGCAGCTCAAACAGGTGGACCTTCTGGTGGATGTATTCCAAAAGAACATTTAGATACTCCAATAGATTATGAATCACTTGCAAGTATTGGCTCTATGATGGGGTCTGGTGGTCTTATTGTTATGGATAATTCTAAATGTATGGTTAATATTGCAAAATTCTACTTAGATTTCACTGTTAGCGAAAGCTGTGGGAAATGTACTCCTTGTAGAATTGGTACAAAAAGAATGTTAGAAATATTGGAAAGAATGTGTGAAGGAAAAGCTGAAGAAGAGGATTTATATAAATTAGAAAAATTAGCACTAAATATTCAAAAAACTGCAATATGTGGACTTGGTCAAACAGCTCCAAATCCAGTTTTAAGTACATTAAAATATTTTAGAGATGAATATATGGAACATATTAAATATAAAAAATGTAGAGCAGGTCAATGTAAAGCTTTAGCAAAAATACAAATAGATGAAGAAAAATGTAAAGGTTGTGGTATATGTAAAAGAAATTGCCCAGTAAATGCTATTACTGGAGAGCCAAGAACGCCACATAAAATTGATCCAGATATATGTATAAAGTGTGGTACTTGTATAGATAAATGTCCATTTAAAGCTATTAATAACTAAGAAGGGAGAAATAAAATGGAAGATAATTTTATAACTTTAAAAATAGATGATAAAGAAGTTAAAGCAAAAGAAGGAACTACAATATTGCAAGCTGCAAAACAAGTAGGCATAGACATTCCTACATTATGTTTTTTAAAGGATATTAACGAGGTGGGAGATTGCAGAATGTGCATTGTAGAAGTTGAAGGAAGAAAAGGGTTTGCAACATCTTGCATTCAAAAGGTTGAAGAAGGAATGATTGTACATACGCATTCACCAGCAGTTATGGAAGCAAGAAGAGTTATATTAGACTTAATACTTTCTAACCATCATAGAGATTGCTTAACTTGCAGTCGTAATGGCAATTGTGAATTGCAGGCCTTGGCAGTAAAATTTAATGTTCAACATGTAGAATTTGAAGGTGAAATGACTAGCCATAAAATAGATGATAAATCACCTGCAATAATGAGAGATTTTAATAAATGTATTTTATGTAGAAGATGTGTTGCTGCATGTAAAAATGTACAAGAAATCGGAGCGATAGATTGTATTAATAGAGGATTTGAATCTTGTATTTCTACAGTTGGTGATAATAGTTTAGCAGATGTTAATTGTACATTTTGTGGCCAATGTATAGAAGCATGCCCAACAGGAGCTTTGAAAGAGAAGGAATATATTAAAGATGTATGGAGAAACTTAAAAAATCCAGAAATACATACTGTTGTTCAAACTGCACCAGCTGTTAGAGTTGCATTAGGAGAAGAGTTTGATATGCCTGTTGGAACAAATGTAACAGGAAAAATGGTGTCTGCGCTAAAAAGTTTAGGATTTGATAGAGTATTTGATACAAATACAGGTGCAGATTTAACTATTATGGAGGAAGCAAACGAATTTATAGAACGTTTCGAAAAACAAGAAGGTTTACCAATGATTACATCATGTAGCCCTGGTTGGGTAAGATTTGCAGAAAAGAATTATCCAGATTTATTAGGACATTTATCTAGCTGCAAATCGCCACATCAAATGTTTGGTGCAATGGTAAAGTCATATTATGCTAAGAAATATAATGTAGATCCAAGCAAGATATGTATGGTTTCTGTTATGCCATGTATTGCAAAAAAATATGAATGTCAAAGAGAAGAAATGGAAGTAGAAGGAATTAGAGATGTTGATTATGTAATAACAACACGTGAATTAGCTAGAATGATAAAACAAGCAAATATAGAATTTACAGAGCTACAAGAAGATAAATTTGACGAACCAATGGGTGAAGCTACTGGCGCAGGGGCTATTTTTGGAACAACAGGTGGAGTTATGGAAGCAGCTCTAAGAACTGCCGCAGATGTATTAGAAAACAAGGATTTACCTAAGTTTGAATATGAAGCTGTACGAGGCGGAAAAGAAAGAAAAGAAGCTGTTATAGAGATTGCTGGAAAAAAGGTAAAAGCAGTAGTAGTAAGTGGTTTAAGTAATGCCAGAAAAATAATGGACGAAATAAAAGAAGGAAAGGCAGATTATCAATTTGTGGAAATAATGGCTTGCCCAGGAGGATGTATAATGGGTGGAGGTCAACCTATAAAAAATTCTAAAACTCGAAGTGAGATAGATATTAGAAAGCTAAGATCAGATGCATTGTATTCAATTGATGAAAAAAGTGTTATAAGAAAATCACACGAAAATCCTGTTATAAAGCAAATGTATGAAGAATTTTTACAAAAGCCAGGAAGTGAAGTCTCTCATAAATATTTACATACACATTATTCTAAAAAGAATTTGTATGATATATAAGTTTAAGAAATTGACGATTCTCAATTAAAATTTTTATGTGATAACAATGATAAATGTAGTAAAAAAATAGACTTTTATTTTTAAAAGGAATATAATAAAAATTGTTAATGAACTTTAAAGAACGTCTCTAAGTTCGGAATAATAAGAGAAGGTGAAAATATGCAATACTATAATTTAAAAATAGCAATTTTTTTAAAAAACAATTTACAAAATTATGAAACATATGAAAAAATAGGAAATCTAATATCATTTGCAATGCTAAAAAATGAAAACTTAAAAGAGTTACACGAAAAAAACATATATAAAAATTATGTATACTGTAATTTATATCCAATAGAAAAAAATGGTTATTACAAACAAAACCAAGTATACCAATTTGATATACGAGGAATAGAAATTGAAAAAATGATGAAATTAAAACAGGTGCTTAACTCTGTAGAAGATGAAAATTTTAAGGTAATAAATGTAAGATTTGAAACAAGTGAGCAAAGGAAAATAAATAAATTAATAACATTAACACCTGTAATTATAACTATGCCAAAAGGTGACTATGACATAAAAGACGATATGAATTTTATTAAAAAAAGGATTTTAGATAATATTCAGAAAAAATACAAAGAATTATATAAATCAAATATAGAAGTAGACTTTATAGAAGAAATTAGAAAAATAAACTTAAAGCCTATAAAAATACCATACAAAAATATACATATGTTAGGAAATAAGTTTGAAATAAAAGTAAAAGAAGACCCAATGTCACAAAATTTAGCATATTTAATGTTAGCAATAGGATGTGGAGAAAAGAACTCTTTAGGATTTGGATTTTGTAAAGCAAAATAGGAGGTGATATTATGACGTATGATTTACTAAATGTATTTAAAAAATATTTTGCAGATGATAAAGTAATATTAGACAGCTATGAACTTACAGATGGATATTATTATGTAATAGATAATGATGGTAATTTTGAAAAAATGCAGGTTGTAAAGAATAATTCAGATAATTATGAGTTAGAAAAATACATAAAAATTAGAGATTTTTATAGTAAATATATAAATTCAAATAAAGCTTTAGATACAAATTATACAGAAGAAATAGAAAATGTGAAATATACAATGCTTAAAAAAATTTGTAGTAATAATATATATACATTATTTTTTAAGAATAAAAGTGTATTAGGATTATGTAATAAAGAAGCAACAAAAGATGCTGTGCCAGTAAATGTGTTTAAAAAAGGGATAGATAAATATTATGAATCTTTATTAAAATTAGGAAATGATAAAAAAGAAGAAAAACTCGCTAAAGAAAAATATAAAGAAGATGAGATAAAAATAAATAAAGAAAAAATCTTAAAAGCATTTGACATAGTATATAAAGACTTAGAAAATGAAAATATGCCAAAAGAAACTTGGATAAAAATTTTCTTAAAAGAAGATGTGGAAGAATACAAAAGAGTAGCACAAATATATATAAGACTTAAATTATTTAATACAAATGATAATAATATAAAAATAGATGAAAAAATATATGGATCAAATAATTATAACTATGGTCTGAATAGTAAAAAGCCTTATTTAGAATTAAAGTCTACACCTTTTAAAGTTGGTTCTTTTATAGATGATGAAAATATAGAAATTTTAAATAAAATGTATATATGGTTATATAATAATGCAACCGGAAAAAATGTGTTACGATTACCAGAAGACTGGAAATTTAATGGTATTCCTAATGAAGAAGAGGAAGTAAGAGATAAAAATACATATATAATAAAAGTAGCAGGAAATAATGGAAATGCTAGAATTGATGATTATAGATATGTAAGTAATTACAACACAAAAATACGAAAATTTACTTGCAAAGAATATCTAAAGGAAGAAAAAACAGTTCTTTTTGAAACAGAGAATATATATGCATTAAACTTATATACAAACAACATATGGTTTGCAGAAAATGAAAAGAATACAAGAAATTATATAAAAGATTCATATTATGACTATGAATTGAAAATTGCAAAATCAATGTTATCTAATTGGAAAAAAGAAATATTAAAACAATATAATCATTTATTTTTAGAACTGTTTGAACAAGAAGAATATGGTAACTTTATGAAAGAATTAGATAAATTAGCAATAGAAATTATTCAAAATATGTATGTTGATAATGTAAAACAAAACAAGAAATATTTAGATAATTCAAGAAAAGCATTTAACTTATGGCAATCATATAAAAAATATTTTAAAGAAAGTGAGGAAAGTGAAATGAAAATTAATAATCTACAAGAACAATGTCAAAAAATAGTGCAAGAAGAAGGAAAAATAGAAACAGATGAACAATATTATTTTCTTGCAGGACAAGTTGCGTACTATCTACTAAATCAAAGTAAAGCAGAAAAATTAACTCAAGATGTAACAGAACCATTTATAAAGGCAAATACAGTAAAAAAATTAAAAGAAGAAATTGAATTTTTATATAAAAAGTATAATTATGAGATATACTTAAAATATCCAAAATTTAACAATGTACTTTCGCAATTATTATTACAAGAGCCGGAAGAAAAAGTTAAAGATAACAAAGATGTACTATTAGCAGGTTTACTTGCAAACAATTTATTTTATCAATCAGGAAATATAAATAATGGAGGTAATGAAAATGAATAGAGTATATGGAGTTATAGGAATAAAAAGTAGAATGAGTAATTGGAATGCAGATTTTACAGGAAGACCAAAGTCAACTTCAGATGGAGGTGTTTTTGGGAGTGATAAAGCTTTTAAATATCCAATTAAAAAAATGTGGGAAGTAGAAGGTGAAAAAGTATTATATGTAAAATCATATAAAAATGAAAAAGGTAACCTTAGAGCAAGAACACTATCTGAAAGATTTGAACAATTATTTGAAACAGAAGTAAAAAGCATTAAAGACAAAAAAGAGTTAGTAAAATATTTATTTTCAGCAACAGATGTAAAAAATTTTGGTGCAACATTTGCAGAAGGATCAAACAATATAAGTATAACAGGAGCAGTACAAATAGGACAAGGATTAAATAAATATGAAGATACAACTGTTGAAATACAAGACATACTATCACCTTTTGTTGATTCAACAAAAAAGGATACAGCACAAAATACATCAATAGGTAAAAAAATAGTTTCTAATGAAGCACATTATTTTTATCCATTTTCAGTAAATCCAGAAAATTACGATATTTATACTAAAGAAATAGAGGATTTGGAAGGATATACTAGAGAAGATTATGAAAAATTTAAAAAAGGATGTCTAATTGCAGCAACAGCATATAATACAAACAGTAAATCTGGTTGTGAAAATGAATTTGCAATTTTTGTAGAATGCAAAGAAAATAGTAAATTATATTTAGCAAATTTAGATCAATATATTAAATTTGAGAAAAATGATGAAGGAAAAGATATTATAGATATAAGCCAATTAGAAGAAATTTTAAATGAAGAAAAAACAAAGCAAGAAATAGAAAAAGTAGAAATTTATTATAATTCGTATACAACTAATTTAATAGGAGCAAGAGAAAGCGATGAGGTAAGAGAATTATTTTAGAATATCAAAAATAGCATAAAACCTTGAGAAAGGAGAAAAAATGGAAACAATAAAATTCGACCTAACTGCGACAATGGCAATTATAAGAAAACCAGATAGTAATGAAACATATTATACATATAATTTCCCACATAAGATTATGATTTTAGGAATGCTAGGAGCAATTATTGGATTAAATGGTTATAATTATTATTCACTTCAAAAACTTTTAGGAAAAAAAGTAAATGCAATGCCAGAATTTTATGAAAAGCTAAAGCAATTAAAAATAGCTATTGTTCCAAACTTAGGAGATAAAAACTTTTCTAGAAAAATACAAGCATTTAATAATTCAGTAGGATATGCTTCAAAAGAAGTTGGTAATAATTTAATAGTAAAAGAACAATGGCTAGAGTTACCATCTTGGACAATATACATATTAGAAGATAGTAGTGAAGAATATAAGAAGATAAAAGAATATTTAATAAATAAAAAATGTGAATATATTCCATATGTAGGAAAAAACGATCATTTTGCTGACATAAAGAATGTAGAGATAGAAGAAACAAAAGAATTAGAAGAAAATATTAATAAATTAGATAGCTTATATGAAGAAAATATAGCAGAAGAAGTAGATAATTTATTTGACGAAATATTAGGATTTGAGATAAAAAAAGATAAAAGATAT
>OGQF01001477.1_pt1 | contig 16100 bp, 16 predicted proteins | sample 1553141 | NCBI WGS metagenome assembly OGQF01 (sample SAMEA2580005, study PRJEB22360) | human gut metagenome | biome: human gut; feature: human-associated habitat; material: faeces | place: Denmark | collected 2008/2010
TACTGTAATTAAATTTTAAACGTATGAGAAAATTTTCTATTATTATTATGTTGCTTTTCTGTGCAACTTTCACATATGCACAGAAAGGAAAAGTAACTCAAGCTCAGAGTTATTTTACTGCAGGAAAACTTGATCAAGCAAAAAAGATGATTGATGAAGCAATTCAACATGAAGCATGTATCAACTTTGATAAAGCACATTTTGTGAAAGGCCAGATTTATCAAGCAATTTTTGAAAGTCAAGTTCCTGAATACAAAAGCTTATCTGCTGATGCATTGGATATTGCTTGGAAAGCATTTCAAAAGGTTATTGAGTTGGATGTAAAGAAAAAATATGAAAAAAAATTAGCTACTCAATATAGTAATTTAATTATTGACTTCACAAATCAAGCTGTAGAAAATTATAATGCAGAAAGATTTCCAGAAGCATTGGCATCATTCAAACAAGTTCTAGAACTTGAGCATTCACCAATTGTAACACAAGGACAGTCAGCAAAAGTTGATACTGCTGTTATATTTAATGCAGCAGTTGCAGCTCAAAGAGCTGGTAACTTAGATGATGCAGAGAAATTTTATAAGGAGACATTGAAGTATGATTATGAGGCTGCTCGTACATATGCTATGTTGTCGAAAGTTCTGAAAGATCAAGGTAAAGAAGAAGAAGCTGTAACATATTTGCATAAAGGGTATGAATTATATCCAGATGACTCATATATGTTAGTAGAATTGATAAACTACTATTTATTAGGCGGCGAACCAGAAAAAGCTGAAGTATACTTGGATGCTGCAATTAAGCAAGATCCTAAAAATGCATCATTTTATAGAGCGAAAGGTACATTATACGAAAAGATGGAGCAGCCAGAAAAAGCTGAAGGAATGTACGTAAAAGCATTGGAGTTGGATCCCAAAGATTTCTTAGCTCAATATAATCTTGGAAATATAAAATTATCTGTAGTTATTGAATTCCATAAAAAAGTTTTGGATATTGCTGATGTAAATGAATACAACAAAGAAATGGAAAAAGTATTTGAAGGTTACGAATCAGTTATTCCATATTTTGAAAAGGCATTGGAATTAAATCCTGATGAAAAGAATACAGTAACAACTTTAAAAGAATTGTATTTTAAGTTGAGAAATAAAGATCCAAAATATCAAGAAGCATATGATGTAATGAAAGCTAAACTTGATAATATACAATAAGTTATTAATAGGAAGAATATTACATTCTTCCTATTATTTTGAATATATAGTTTACATAATATAAATTATTTTTCTTATCAACCTTGGCTCCTATAAGCTTTGAATTAATGAAGAAATAAATATATATTTGCACTTTAATTTAATGACTGATATTTTATATTATGCGGGATAAAGTTGCAATTATTACCGGAGCCTCTTCAGGTATAGGCAAAGCTTTAGTGTATGAGTTAGCTAGCTATGGAGTAAAACTAGTGATAGCTGCTAGAAATATAGATGAACTAAATCATATTGTAGATGATTTAAAAAGCAAAGGCACTGAGAGTTTGGCAGTGCGCACGGATGTTACAAACGAAGAAGATTGTAAAGCCTTGATTGAGCAGGCCTATAATCATTTTGGACATATTGATATCTTAATAAATAATGCTGGTATTTCTATGCGAGCTTTACTACAAGATTTAGATACCGATGTGTTGCGCAGAGTGATGGATGTAAACTTTTGGGGAACTGTTTATTGTACAAAGTATGCACTCCCCTATCTTTTAAAATCAAAAGGTAGTTTGGTGGGTATTATTTCAATAGCCGGCTTTATAGGGTTACCAGGACGTACAGGTTATGCTGCTAGCAAATTTGCTGTTCGAGGATTCCTTAATACAGTCCGAATAGAAAATCGCAAAAAGGGGTTGCATGTATTAGTAGCAGCTCCTGGTTTTACAGCTTCAAATATACGTAAGACAGCTCTTAATGCACAAGGAGGACAACAAGGAGAGAGCCCTAGAAATGAGGGTAATATGATGTCAGCCGAAAAATGTGCTTCCATTATTGTTAAGGGTATTTCAAAAAGAAAAAGAGAAATAATTATGACTTTTATTGAAGGGAAAGTAGCTGTATTCCTAAGCAAATGGTGGCCGTCATTAGTGGATAAATTGAGTTATTCTCATATGGCAAAAGAACCTGATTCACCCTTCAAATAATTTCAATCTATGAAGCTAGTTATATCGTTAGTATTTTTATTGTATATATCCCCTCTTTGGGCACAAGTTGATAGTTCTGTTGTGTTGGCAAAACCGCAATCAATAATTCTACCTGTGCAGAGTAAGTATGCCGTATTGCCACCTTTCCAAAAAAATCTTAGACAAATACCGTTACCATACTCATTGATAGCTAATCCTGCTACTCGTTATGCAATTCAGGATATCAAATCTGAAAATTATGAAGATTCAGAATTAAACCATGCTGTTGCTACTTTAATACGCTATATAAATAGTGAGAATATTCAGTATACAACCAATTTTTTGAGAAATTATGCTCGAAAAAATATTCCAGATCAAGAAAAAGCATTGTGTAAATTGCAGCAATATATAACCATAGATAGTGCTGAATATATTGACAATATGAAATCTCTTTTATCAGGTGATTATGAGGAGTATTTAAATACAGATTTGCAATTATTGGTAAAATATATTCAATCAGAGCAGAATTATTTGTGGTTGAGAAACGCTGATAGAGATTCTGTATTCATAGAACTGACAAGTACGAATAATTCGCCTATTAAATTTTGGATGAATAATGGTAAACTGCAGTATTATCGTTTTTGGGCTGGAAATAATTTATGTGATACTGTCGGGACCTGGGTACAAGTAATGCCTAAAGGTAATAAAATAAAAATCTATCTTGATGAAGATGTATTTCAAACTTCTATGATAGAGCAAATTTATCAAGATGAAGAAGCACCGATATTTAATGCTCCAAGTGAAACATATTTTATTTCAATGGACTGTAATGTTCCGGATATAAAACGTCGTTATTGGACATATTATTCTGAGGTAGAGTTGACGATGAGTCAAGGTGCTTTAAAGAACTGGTCAAGTGGTGGAGAAAACTCTCTTTCTTTGATCAGTAATTTACGCTATTATTGGAATTATAATCGCAATAAGACAAGTTGGGAAAATTGGATGCATTATCGTTTCGGTTTTATGAAAAATGGTGAGGAGGAAATGCGAAAGAATGAAGATCGATTTGAGTTGAACTCCAAGGTTGGCCAAAAAGCCTTCAAGCATTGGTACTATACCGCACAGTTTAATATGGTTACCCAACTTTTCAATTCTTATGATTATCCCAAAGATAAACCGAGGGAATTAGTTGCTAATTTTATGAGTCCAGGAGACTTTACTCTTTCTTTAGGTATGGATTATAAGCCTAATAGTAACTTCTCATTGGTCATCTCTCCGATAGCTGGGAAATGGACTTTTGTGAGGGATTCGTCGAAGATTGCTCCTAAACGCTATGGAATTACGGAAGCCGGCAAACGCTTTAAACGTGAAGCTGGTGCTCAAGTTAACTTGATCAGTAAATTAAATAATCTCTTCAAAATATTGAATATTAATAATGAACTAAAGGTTTTCTTGAGTTACGAGAAAAAAGATAAATATATAACAGAAGAGGAAAGTGGTGAAATGAAGAAAAGATTGCCATTAACCGTTAATTGGAAAATGACAATAGATTTTAAAATCAACTATTTTATGACGACCTCTATTTACACCGAAACAATATACGATGAGAGTTTTTCCAGAAAACTGCAATTCAAGGAAAACTTAAATCTAGGTGTAAAATTTAGATTTTAACTTACCTAAAATCAGATTAGATGATTAATTTTGAAAATTGCGAAATATCTAATATAATCATTCACAGTATTGGTAATAAATTTGAGAGTGGTGATTTGATTCTTTCTGATGATTGTTTTTTACCGGAAGATGAAGATGTGCTGAATTTACTGAAAAGTTATTTTTTGTCGGCATTTAAAAAAGATGCTTACTATCATTTTGTGCCATATGAAAATGAATTATTAAATAATCCGGTATATGCATCTGTATCGCGGATATTTGATGATGAATTAGAGTTTTACCAGCAGTCCGTAGAAATAGCACAGCATTTATTTGAACAATCCAATAATCCCAATATTAAATCTGGAGAACTTTATGTTGTCCATTTTAAAAATTGCAATATTGAAGAAGGTGTATGTAATGCCATTGGTATTTTCAAATCTGAAACGAAAGATACTTTCTTGAAGATTGTAATGAATCAAAATATCTATCAGTTGGTAGGAGAATCAGGTATTAATATAAAAAAATTAGATAAGGCTTGCATTGTATTTAATGTCAATCGAGAACAAGGATATAAAGCATGTATTCTTGATAAGACAAATGCCAAGGAAGCCATCTATTGGACTAATGACTTCCTTGGTTTGGAACCTAGTGATGATAGCTATTTCCAAACAGCAAACTATTTGAATTTATGCAAAAACTTTGTGAAGGAAATATATAATCAAGAAAATGATGTGCCACGTGCCGATCAGATAGATATGCTAAATCGCTCCATTAATTTCTTTAAAGATGCCAACTATTTTTCAGAAGACCGGTTTAAAGAAGAAGTCGTGCAAGAGCCAGAGGTGATTAATGCTTTTGAAAATTTCAAATGTCAATTTGAATCAGACAATAATGTTGAGCTGCCTCAAGAATTTACAGTTTCAAACTATGCTGTAAAGGACGAAAAAAAGTATTTCAAACATGTATTAAAATTGGATAAAAACTTCCATGTATATATACATGGAGAGAAGAAATATATCCGTAAGGGATATGATCCTGAGAAAGATATGAATTATTATATGCTATATTTCCGTAATGAAGAATAAAAAATATATCAAGTATATATTACTTTGCCTCCTCATACTGTTGGCTTGTATTATATTTTCGTATTACTATTTTCTAAAGAAGCCTAATATCACTGTAGCAGATAGTGGTATTATCTATATTCAAAAGAATGATACGTTTGAAACAATAGTACAGATATTACGAAACAAGCATTACCTCAAGAATGAATACACCTTTAGAAAAATTGCCACATTAAAAAAATATCCTCACTATATAAAGCCTGGACGTTATCGGATTGTTGATGGCATGAATAATAATCAACTAATTAATCGATTGCGTTCTGGAGACCAGGAAGCGGTGAATTTTACATTTAATAATATTAGGACTCTAAATGATTTTGCAAAAGTTTTATCGCAGCAACTTCCAATAGATTCTGCTGATTTTATGCAATTGGCTGGCGATACCAATATCATAAATCAATACGGTTTTGATAAAAATAATTTCATCAGTATGTTTATTCCTAATACTTATCAAATTTTTTGGACCATAAGCCCTGCTGATTTTATCAAGAGAATGCATAAAGAATATGATAGATTTTGGAATTCAGAACGAATAGCAGCAGCCCAAAACATGGGTTTCTCCCCTATTGAAATAATGACTATAGCCTCAATAGTCGAAGAAGAGACTAATAAAGTTGATGAATATCCTGTCATCGCTGGAGTTTACATCAATAGATTAAAAAAAGGCTGGTGCTTAGAAGCATGTCCTACTTTAAAATTTGCTTTAGGAGATTTTACGATCAAGCGGATTCTTGATAAACATTTGGAAATAGATTCGCCATACAATACATACAAGAATACAGGTTTGCCTCCAGGCCCTATTCGTATGGCTTCTCCCAAAGTAATAGATTCTGTATTGAACTATACCCATCATAACTATATGTTTTTTTGTGCGAAAAGTGATTTTTCAGGATCACATCATTTTTCGCGCACATTGAGAGAGCATAATAAACATGCAGCAGAATACCATCGTGCATTAAATAGAATGAAAATTTACCGATGATTCATAGAACAAATGCTTGGTGGTTTCATGTAAAATATGTACCTTTGCGCCCGATAAAATATTTTTATACTAATAATCAATTAATTATGTTGAACAAGTACGAGACCGTTTTCATTACAACTCCCGTTTTATCTGAACAGCAGATAAAGGAAGCGGTAGACAAATTCAAGGAGACCATCACTGCTAATGGTGGTACGATTGAACATGAAGAAGCTTGGGGACTTCGCAAGCTGGCTTATCCGATCCAGAAAAAAACGACCGGATTCTACCACTTGTTGCAGTTTGAAGCAGAAGGATCACTGGTTGATAAACTAGAGACAGCTTACAGACGCGACGAAAGAGTCATTCGTTTTTTAACGTTTAGATTAGACAAGTATGCTTACGAGTATACTTTAAAAAGAAGAAGTAAATACGCAGCTAAACAAGAGGAGAAATAAGCTATGGCACAGAATGAAAGTGAAATTAGATATCTGACCCCCCCAACGGTAGATGTTAAAAAGAAGAAATATTGCCGCTTTAGAAAGGCAAGAATCAAATTCATTGATTACAAAGATCCTGAGTTCTTGAAAAAATTCTTGAATGAGCAAGGAAAAATCCTTCCAAGAAGAATTACTGGAACCTCTGTGAAATATCAGAGAAAAGTTGCAACTGCTGTAAAAAGAGCAAGACACCTTGCTTTGTTGCCCTACGTTACTGATTTGATGAAATAATTAAAAGGAGGACACGAAATGCAGATTATATTATTGACAGATATAGCAAATCTGGGACATAAGGATGATATCATCAATGTAAAGCCTGGATATGGTCGTAACTACCTGATTCCTCAGGGATATGCAATTTTAGCTACAGAAGCAGCAAAGAAAATTGTTGCAGAAAACGTTAAACAGCGTGCTCATAAAGAAGCTAAATTAAAAGCTGAAGCTGAAGAATTGGCAGCAAAATTGGCTGAGATCAAATTAGTTGTTGGTGCTAAGACCAGCAGTACCGGTAAGATTTTTGGTTCTGTAAACAATATCATGATTTCAGAAGCTTTAGGAGCTCAAGGATTTGATATTGACAGAAAGAAAATCATGCTGAAAGAAATCAAAGAAGTAGGAACTTATACTGCCATCATTAAACTTCACCGCGAAGTTAAAGTTGATGTTCAGTTTGATGTAGTTTCTGAATAATTAAAACAAGTCATTAACGGACTATAAACGTATTTCCAAACATATTCCAAACACTAAAAGCACCCCTTTCTTGGGTGCTTTTATTTTTGCGCTCTAACATTTTTCTTATCTTTGTTGGTCGAAAAGGAAATATTATATGACTAATCAATATATTGATTTAAAGGGAATTCGTGTCCATAATCTTAAAAATATTAATCTAAAAATCAGTTTAAATAAATTGATTGTGGTTACTGGAGTTTCCGGAAGTGGCAAATCATCGTTAGCTTTTGATACATTATATGCTGAAGGACAGCGTCGTTATGTAGAAAGTTTGTCTGCATATGCTCGTCAATTTCTTGGTCGTTTGAATAAACCGGAATGTGATTATATTAAAGGCATCCCTCCTGCTATTGCAATAGAACAGAAGGTCAATAGTTCTAATCCTCGTTCAACGGTGGGAACTTCTACAGAAATTTATGATTATCTTAAGCTATTGTATGCCCGTGTCGGTCAAACGTTTTCTCCAATCTCTGGTGATGAAGTAAAAAGAGATTCCGTAGATGATATTGTAGAGTTTATCCTGAAGCATGTTGGGAAAACAGTAATTATATTAACCTGTCCGGATAAGATATCTCAATTACCAACATTGAAACTTCTTATGGAGCAAGGATTTGTAAGGGTAAAAATTAATGATAATTATCAGAGAATAGATGATATACTAAATACTGGATCTCCTTTATCTGACGAAGATTCTGTTTATCTTGTAATCAATAGATTGCGCATTGATTTAGAAAAAGATACAATATCACGTATTACCGAATCAATAGAAACAGCTCTCTATGAAGGCAATGGCAATTGTTTTATCGAAATAGATGGAGAAATCCGTTCGTTTTCCAATCGTTTTGAAAAAGATGGCATGCAATTTACCGAGCCTTCTGTCAATATGTTCAGTTTCAATTCTCCCATTGGTGCATGTCCAAAGTGTGAAGGATATGGCAAAATTTTAGGTATTGATGAGAATCTGGTAATACCCAATAAGTCATTATCCATTTATGAAGATGCTGTCATGTGTTGGAGAGGAGAAAAAATGAGTGAATGGAAAAAAGAAGTATTGCGAAATGCTCACAAAATCAATTTCCCTGTACATACTCCTTACTATGAGTTGAGTGACAGTGAAAAATCATTACTGTGGAATGGCTGTTCTTTCTTTCCCGGTATCAATGATTTTTTTGCTTATTTAGAATCCAAAAAATACAAAATCCAAAACCGAGTTATGATATCTAGGTATACAGGTAAAACGACCTGCCCTATTTGTCATGGTTCACGATTAAAGGCAGAATCATCTTATGTAAAAATTGGAGGAAAAGCAATCACCGATCTGGTAGATATGCCAATACATGCAGTAAAAGAATTCTTTAGCAATTTAGCCCTGTCTCCGGTTCAGCAGAAAATATCAGAAAGGATATTGCCTGATATTCAAAATCGTTTGGACTTTTTATTAGAAGTCGGTCTAGGTTATCTCACTTTAAATCGCTTATCCTCTACTCTATCCGGTGGCGAATCACAACGGATAAACTTAGCCACATCCTTAGGTTCAGCTTTGGTTGGTTCTTTATATATATTGGATGAACCTAGTATTGGATTGCATTCGAAAGACACAGGAAGATTAATTCACGTATTGAAGAAACTACGTGATCTGGGAAATACTGTTCTTGTTGTTGAACACGATGAAGACATTATTAAAGCTGCGGATGAAGTAATTGACATCGGTCCTCTGGCGGGACGTTTAGGTGGTGAAGTCATTTTTCAAGGTGATATGCAACAATTACAAAAGGCGAACACTTTGACTGCTGATTATATTTTTCATCGCAAAAAAATTGAAGTTTCAAACAAACGTCGTCCATGGAAATATAAGCTTACGCTTTCCGGTGCAACAGAAAATAACCTGAAAAACATTAAGGTTGATTTCCCTTTAAAAGTGATGACTGTTATTACAGGAGTGAGTGGTTCAGGAAAAAGTACACTGATAAAATCGATTCTTGTTCCTGCTCTGCAAAGATATTTTGGAGACACACCGGCTTATATTGGCAGTTTTGACAAGGTAGCAGGCGACTTGAATCAAATTGCAGGTATTGAATTCATAGATCAAAATCCGATAGGAAAATCCAGCCGTTCCAATCCTGTAACCTATTTAAAGGCTTGGGATGATATCCGGAAACTGTTTTCGGATACACAAGCAGCTAAAATTCAAGGATTCAAACCGTCTCATTTCTCATTTAATGTACCAGGAGGACGTTGTGAAGAATGCCAGGGAGAAGGCATTATCAAAGTGGAAATGCAATTTATGGCCGACGTATATCTAGAATGTGAGCATTGTAAAGGCAAGCGTTTTAAAAATGATGTATTGGAAATACTTTATAATGGAAAAAATATTTATGATATACTCGAAATGACTGTTAACCAGGCATTAGAATTCTTTGCTCAAAGTAATAACTGTTGTGAGCGTGATATTGTCGGCAAATTGCAGAAATTAGCGGATGTAGGATTAGGATATATAAAATTAGGACAGTCTTCAAGTACACTTAGCGGGGGAGAAAGCCAAAGGGTGAAACTTGCCTACCATTTGAGCCGTGAAAATGCAGAACCGACCCTTTTCATTTTTGATGAACCGACGACAGGTTTACATTTCCATGATATCCATAAACTTATGGATTCCATTAACGCTTTGATTGACCGGGGACATTCCGTAATTATTATAGAGCACAATCTTGATGTTATAAAGTGTGCTGATTACATAATTGATTTAGGACCTGAAGGTGGAGATCAGGGAGGGCGAATCATATTCGAGGGAACTCCGGAAGAGTTGCTAAATTGTAAAGATTCATATACAGGTTATTATCTAAAAGAAAAATTGGCTAAAAATTAATTTCAATCACTCTTATATGAAAAAGATTATTGATTTCATTGTAAAAGAAAACAGACGCTTGAATGATGACACCTTTCTTCTTGTATTGCATTCAACAGAATTGCCGCCTATCCAAGCCGGACAATTTGTCAATGTAAAAGTTGAAGATTCACCAAGTACTTTTTTACGTCGTCCTATATCCATTCATGATGTAGATGAAGCCAATGGCTTACTTTATTTATTAGTTAAAATAGCCGGTTCCGGTACAGCAAAATTATCGACTCTCACACCGGGGAATAAACTGAACATAGTGCTTCCACTCGGTAACAGTTTTACGCAACCGGTCCAGGGAAGATGTTTACTTGTAGGCGGTGGTGTCGGCATAGCTCCTCTTTTGCATTTATCAAAGGAATTGAAAAAAAAGAAGATAGAAGCAGTGGTATTGATAGGAACTCGTAGTAAGAAAGATATCGTACTGGAAGAAGAATACCAAAAATACGCTCCAACCTATTATACAACAGAGGATGGAACTTATGGAGAGCAAGGATATCCTACCCAACATTCTATTTTAAAAGAGCATTTTGATCACATATTCTGTTGTGGTCCGCTCCCCATGATGAAAGCTATAGCACAACACGCTTATACGCATCATATAGACTGCGAAGTTTCGCTTGAAAATATGATGGCTTGTGGTATAGGAGCTTGTCTTTGTTGTGTAAATGACACAAAAGAAGGACACAAATGTGTATGTATGGATGGTCCAATATTTAATATAAATGATTTGAAATGGCAGATTTAAATATAAACCTAACACGTGGATTACAATTAAAAAATCCTGTTTTGACAGCATCTGGAACATTTGGATATGGAATTGAGTTCCAGGATTTCATAGACCTGAATCGTTTGGGTGGTTTTATTGTAAAAGGTACCACTTTAAAACACCGTGAAGGTAATCCTTATCCAAGAATGGCAGAAACTCCTTCTGGAATGTTGAATGCTGTTGGACTTCAAAATAAAGGAGTTGACTATTTTATTGAGCATATTTATCCTGAAATCAAAGATGTTCAGACAAATATATTGGTGAATGTTTCAGGTTCATGTATAGCAGATTATGTTGCTACTGCAGAAAAGATTAATGCTTTAGACAAGATTCCCGGTATCGAGTTGAATATTTCATGTCCGAACGTTAAAGAAGGCGGCATGGCATTTGGCACCAATTGTTCATCTGCAGCCGAAGTTGTAAAAGCTGTTCGTCAAGTATATAGCAAACATTTGATGGTAAAATTATCACCTAATGTTACCAGTATCCAGGATATAGCGTTAGCTGTCGAAGCTGAAGGTGCAGACTCAATATCATTAATAAACACCTTATTAGGTATGGCCATTGATGCCAAAAGGCGCAAACCGATATTAAGCACGATAACCGGAGGATTAAGTGGCGCATGCGTAAAGCCAATAGCCTTACGTATGGTATGGCAAGTTGCTAAAGCTGTCAAGGTGCCAGTTGTTGGTTTAGGTGGTATTATGTCTGCAACGGATGCCATTGAGTTTTTGCTGGCAGGAGCATCAGCCGTTCAGATAGGGACAGCCAATTTTATCGATCCGGCAATTACTGTTAAAATTGTTGACGGCATCAATGAATATTTGGATGAAAATCATTTTTCATCAGTCAAAGATATTATAGGTCTGATATAATCGCAAATATGTGCAATAAACTCCGGCTAGCTCTGCCTTACCAACCATCCGAGCTAGTCGGAGCATATAATGTCAAACTATTGTTTAATGGTATTTTTACCATAATTCTTCTGCGGAGAAATCTCCTAAGAAAAAATACAGCAATAAAATTATTTGTAACAAAATATACAGACCTGTCACAAAGCATATTGTTAGTATTATTATTTTCTTTACACCTTTGTGCTTTTTCTTTTTTAATAAAAAGAGTAGCGATAGTGAAATCGCTACGAGTATAATATTTATCGCACCTGCAATCATATCTATTATTTATATTATTGATTTATAAGTATGTTGCTATTCCGAATAATTCATTGAGCCGTTCCTCATTTATTGGATTGCTGCCATTCCATCCAAGTAGCGGCAAAATTATATCGGAACGAAAATTTTTAGCAGCTTTACTGCTTATCTCACATCTTTCAGCGAATGGAGTAAAACCATCATATAGTGGCTTTACGTGTGAATTTGGCATGATACCCAATTCCGCCAATACAGTCAGTTGTCCACGAAAGCGAAATTTCTCATAGTCAGGAACAATTTTTGCCTTTCTTATTCGCTGTTCCAATTTCCCAGGAGTTTCATCTGCTGGAGCATTATTTCACAAATTCTCATGTCGGAGATACAAACTACAAACAAGACTTTGTAGTCTATTCATCAGGAACTAATAAAAGTTACCAAGAAAGCCCTCAACCTAAGATGAAGCTCCAGTTTTAGACTAACCCAACATCAACGCAAAATTGGAGCGTTGATGTTGGGTTAGCCTCACTCGATGAAAACTGACACATATATACGCTTCAAAAGTAGGTTATTATCATTATCAAAACACGTATTAAGTTGCTGTATATGAACTCTGCAACGTGTACTTCAATTAATGCCTACCCCTTCCCGAAGGCAAAGGGTACAAAAAACACACTCCCAAATTTCTCCGAGAGTCCGCATTATGGGATTCTTTCTGTGAAAGCGGCAAGTCGATGAGAAGCTTTATTGTCAAGACATTAGGCTCGATTTCTTCGTAAAACGAAGCAGTTTGCCGATAAATAAAAGCCCAGTAGCGGTGGCTCAACACCCCTTAAAAAATTTATAGAATTTCCTTACAAATGTGGTAATAGTGTTTATATTCAGGATAATTTGGGTCCTGAGTAGCCAGAGATAAATGACATGGAGGTTCAAAGTCTTCCTTGTAATGAGGACAAGTTAAGGCATTAGAAGGAGATGGCTTCCGAGGAAGATTGTGCTTTTTATACAGGATACAAATTCTTTCGTCTGTGAAATCGTTCTTTTTGCTAAACTTACATAAAAAGCAGTTGCGAATTTTTACACCTCGTTTAGAGAACTCTTGAAATATTTCCTTGAATTGTGTTGCTATCTGCGTAATAAAATAGTGAACATTAGGTGGTATTTTAGATGCGACTTCGAAACAGCGACAGTTGAAAGTACGAAACTGTCCTTGTTGATTTAGTATGAAAACAATTGTGTCTTTGCGATAAAAGCAGTCTTCAAAATCCAAGTCAATGCACTCAGCTGGATTAAAAGATTCTACTTTATTGAAATTGTAAAGCGTAATCTTTGCAATATCCGGAAGAGAATGATTATAATGTGAATTTCTAACGGCATCAAATTTACGAGTTAGAACGATATCATCAATATCCTTTTCGGTTTCAATAGGGATTTCAATAATACGCACTCCGTCATTAATTTTGTCCAAAGTGCATTTGTGTGTCACAGATATTTCGATTAGGACAGGAGGCAAACTTGGTTTTATAGAAGATGAAAGCAATAAGTCGGCACGGAATTGCTTATATGTCGCTTCAATTTCGCAGGTGTCATAGAAACTATGCAAATCAAAATCAACCTGCTTTTCTCTGTCACACTTGGGGAAATTTACAAAAGGACATGACAAGGAGCATACTGCTTAGCAGCATAAGAAAGATAAAAGTGCTCAGATGAAAGGAAAACTTGCCTTATCCTAATTTTTGCTAAATTATGAAGATATGATTCATATGAACAATTTTCAACATTTCTATGAGAGAAGTGCCATCGTCTAACTTTACCCATATGAGGGGTCATTTGTTCCCCACAAATAGGGCAAAAATATTGTTCTCCACGCAGAGCGAAGGAGACATTTATAAGCTCACCTTTGGAATTATTGGCATAGCTATAATTTTGAGAGAGGTTGTTTTTCGCCATACTGCTATTTCTTGCCAAAAACTGACTGAAGTTTCTTGCGTATAGCACTTAAAGCCAACTTTTGGTCTTGTGCAATAGAGAGACCTATACCACTACTTTTTATAACCGCCACACGTTGGTCAGTAAGCAAATCATAAAAAGTAATAGTAATGTATGTGTGCCCTCCATCCCACTTCTCAGAAGTAATATGAATGTTAGGAGAAAGAGTGTGACTTAAATAATCATCAGGAGCATACGAAAGAGAGATCGGTTGAAGCTTTGTGTTGGCAATTTCGTTTTGTATAAGCATCATAATATCGTCAAGGTTTCTATCGCCAGTTTGTTCTTTGCCGAAGCTAATATACTTGTAGTTAGATAAGTTTGCGCCATTAGAGATGACAAGATTTGCAGAAGACGAACAAGAAGCAAGAGAAATGATTGCCAAAACCATTGCTATTAAGAAAGAAATACGTTTCATATATTCAAATATTTTTAGCGTTACTTCATAATGCAAAATTATGAAAAATCTCTGGAATAACCTCGAAAAACGCAAAAAAAAGCGGATTTCAGAAGAAGAATGGTTTACAAATCATTATCTGTGAAAGAGTAAGATTTAACATATGAGAGATGCTATTACACCGTTTGTCACCGATTTGCGTATCAGGGTCTAACTTGTTGATATATTCATAATAGTTCAGTAGGGAATCTCTATCAAGTGCTATCCCAGTTTGTTAGCAACTTTATTTTAATTCATGACAAGCATAGAGTTCAATTTTACTTCCTTCAAGAATATCATTGACTTATCTTGAACATTTATGCCTAAATCACGTTCCAATATGTCTGTATCATCAATCGTCATATAGCCGAAAATAATATCGTACAGATGCAAATATACACAAAGGAAGAGAAAAACCAACATGTTGGTTGGTTTTATTTTGTCCGTGTGATGCTAACGGAATAGCAGGAGCCGCTAATGCTTTTCTCCCACTTAAATACATCTTAAATATAAGACAACTATATCTCAAATATATGACAAAGATATCAGTTTGTTATCTTTGATATATAGTTGTCTTATATTTGACATCAATTTGTGATATAGGTATGTGGGAGGTATTATTCATAGCTATCGAACGTGCCATCTTCATAAAAGATAATAACACGTTTGATTTTTTTATCTGTATGTTTGGGCAATTTGTCTGATACGACATCAGAGGAGAGGATAGCGGTTGCAGCCGGTTTGTGTGGAACACTTGTAGAAACCACCTCTTCATCTACTGGTTCATTTGAATCAATAGACAGTGACGGTATGGAGGGCGAGACGTTCGTTTGTTTGTTGATATAAGGAGAGCCTTTACCGGTAATCAACCAATTCATATTTACATCCGGCAACGCTTGGGCTATTTTGTCCAATAAATCAAATCCGGGTTTACTGCGTCCATTTAAAATGTGCGAAATGGCAGAAGCATTGACCTTAATCAAGGCAGCAAAATGGGTTGCTGTCAGATTCTTTTCACTCAATAACCGTTTAAATCTATCTTGCATTTTGTAATGATTAATGTTACAAATGTAATCAAATTTACAAGAATAACAAAATTACAATTGTAATAAATTGGGTATTACAATTGTAATTATTATACTTATAATGTACTGCAAATATGCATCTGAAATAAAGGATATGCCATTAAAATGGGATGTGTTTTATATATGTTTGATTATCAGTGTTTACATAAAAATAACTAACGGTTAGGGGCAGTATGTTATGCTTGAATTATTTGTATCAATAAGCTCATTTATATATTTGGATATAAGATATTTTATAAATTAATTTATGAAATAATAGCATTTAAATATGTGTCATGTGCCTCATATCAAGGAATATACTTAAATAAAAGATTCTCTAAAACTATGCTAATTAACTGGCTGGATTTATTTTACATCTAAAAATAAAACAAGTGTTAATAACTGCAACATATGCATCGTACGTGTGTAGCGACATCGCATAAACGAAAGCCTGATATTACACATGTAATGTGTTTCTGTTTACAATTGCAATCCTTGAGATTGTTTACATTTGTAATTATATGAGGGCTTATGATTCCAAGAATTCTTGCTATATTTGCATATTGTTGGATATGGTTTTATGTCCACCTTTCACTATATTTGATGAAATTTTAAATTAACGATTATGACTACTGAAAATAAACTGTCTGCCTTAAGGGAAATAATGGAAAGAGAAAGTCTG
>OGQF01001486.1_pt1 | contig 16046 bp, 11 predicted proteins | sample 1553141 | NCBI WGS metagenome assembly OGQF01 (sample SAMEA2580005, study PRJEB22360) | human gut metagenome | biome: human gut; feature: human-associated habitat; material: faeces | place: Denmark | collected 2008/2010
TGTGTTCAAAAATGGGTAAAAGTTATGAGGTTGACTCTCATTTTAAGTGTGTTTTTAGTATTTAATACGTATGCCAGTTCCAATGCACAGCAGATTAGTCTGAATGTAGACAATCAGGCAATAGAGATGGTATTTCGTACGATAGAAAAACAGACCGGCTATAAATTTTTTTTCAATAATGATCTGTTTAATGCGGATGAGAAGGTATCTGTTTCTGTAAAGGAGGGAACTTTGCAGCAAGTGTTGGACCAGATCTTGGGGGATAAGTATGTATACGAAGTAATGGATGATCTGATTGTTATTTCAATGAATACTCAGCAAAAGGGAAATCAAGTTGAAATAAAGGGTGTTGTAAAAGACAGCAAAGGACAGCCATTACCCGGAGCGACTGTACAGGTGAAGGGTACAACTCTGGGAACATCTGCCGGTATTGACGGGGATTTCGCTTTTCGTTTGATGGCTGAGGCTGGGCAGAAAAGTGTGGTGTTGAAAATCTCTTTTGTGGGATACAAGACAAAAGAGGTAACTGTTTCTTTACCCGTAAAGCAAACGATTTCGATTAAGTTGGAAGAAGAAACTGTGCAGATGGAGAGTGTAGTCGTGACCGGCTATCAAAAGATTGATCGTAAACTTTTTACCGGTTCTGCTTCTGTCATGAAGGCCGAAGGTAATTTGTTGGAAGGTTTGCCTGATGTTACCAGCTCTTTACAGGGACAGATTGCCGGTGTATCGGTAAATAATGTATCCAGTACGTTTGGTTCTGCTCCTCAAGTGACGATTCGTGGTAATTCATCCATTAATGGTGATAACAAGCCGTTGTGGGTGGTCGATGGCGTTGTTTTGGAAGATTTGATTAATGTCAGTGCTGATGACTTGACTTCCGGCAACCTTTCTACTTTGCTTAGTTCGGGAGTAGCAGGTTTGAACCCGGATGATATCGAGACTTTTCAGGTGTTGAAGGATGTTTCAGCAACCTCATTGTATGGTGCGCAAGCGATGAATGGTGTGATTGTAATCACTACAAAATCAGGACGCAGCGGTAAAGTAGCTGTGAATTATTCCGGTACGGTATCTGTACGTGAACGTCCGCATTATTCTGATTTTAATATCATGAATTCTGTGGATGAGGTTTCCATTTACAAGGAACTGGCTCGTAAGGGATGGGTAGACATGACATCTACCGCTAAAGCAAAGAATTTCGGAGTATTGGGTAAAATGTATGATTTGATTGCCCAGAAACAACTCTCTTGGGATAAGAATGGATTGTACAATGAAGCTTTTCTTGAAAAATATGCAAATGCCAATACGGACTGGTTTGATATTCTGTTTAAAAATTCGGTGACTAACCAGCATTCTCTCAGTATTACCGGTGGTGGTGAGAAGAGTCGTTTCTATGCTTCATTTTCTTATTATCACGATAATGGTACTACAATTGCAGACAAAGTAGATCGTTATACCGTATCTTTGAAAGGTGATGTAGATGTTTCTCCTAAAGTAAATATTGGTTTGAAGTTGTCTGCAAATATTCGCGACCAAAAAGTGCCGGGTACTAAAAATAGAAGTTTTGATCCGACAACAGGTGCTTTTTCCCGTGATTTTGATATCAACCCTTTCAGTTATGCGTTGAATACGGCACGAAGTATGCGGGCTTATGATGATAATGGTGAACTGGAATATTTTAGAAGTGATTTTGCTCCTTTTAATATTGTGTATGAGTTAGGGCATAATTATGTTGATATGAGTGTCAATGATGTAACTGTGCAGGGGGATTTGAAATACAAGCCAATTGCAGGATTGTCATTGGGTGCTACCTTCTCGATGCGCCGAGCCAATACATTGCAGGAATATCGGATTCACGAGACCTCGAATCAGGCAGAGGCTTACCGGGCAGCTCCTACTGAAAATATCGCATTGTTGAATAAATTGTTATTTGCAGACCCGTTGCAGCCGGGCCAGAATCCCTATTCTATTTTGCCTGAAGGTGGTTTCTACAATACTGATGAAAATACGTTGGAGCATTTGTATGCAAAGTTTCAGGGTGAATACGGAAAGACATTCAAGGAGGCGCACATGATGAATATTCTGGTGGGTTTTGAAATCAATTCGACAAGACGTGAAAATCGCTGGAATGACGGTTGGGGGTATATTTATGACAAGGGCGGTATTGTTGTTCAGCATGATAATCTGAGCCGTTATCTGAATACACGCGGACAGAGTATGTTTGGGTATGCAAAACTGAACGACAGAAGAATATCTGCCTTTACAAATGTAGCTTACTCTTATCTTGGAAAGTATGTTTTCAATGCCGGCTTCAGATATGACGGTTCGAATCAGCTAGGGTCTTCGAACCAGGCCCGTTATTTACCATCTTGGAATGTCAGCGGTGCTTGGAATATGAAAGAAGAAGGATTTTTGGCAGGAGTGGATTGGCTGACAACGCTCCGTCCGAAAGTGTCATATGGATATAATGGTATTATGGGACCTGCAGCATCTTCAGAATTGATGATTTATGCAAAAAAGACGCTTCGTCCAGATCATAATGAGACAGGCAATTATATCAGCGCCTTGGCGAATAAAGATTTGACCTGGGAAAAGATGTACGAGTTGAACGTCGGATTGGAATACGGCTTTTTGAGCAACAGATTGGCGGGAGAGTTTGCATACTATAAAAGAAAATCAGTGGATTTGATTGACTTGGTGTATGCTTCAGGAATCGGGGGCAGTCAGATTAAAATCGGTAATATCGGTGATATGAAAGCTCATGGATTCGAATTTTCATTGAATACGATCAATATTATGACAGACCGTTTTAAGTGGACAAGCAACTTTAATTTTAACTATCACAAAAGTGAGATTACAAAATTGGAACAGTCTGCACAGATTTCAGAGGCAGTGTCTAATGTAGGTGCCGGTATTTTGGGCTATCCACAAAAGGGTATTTTTTCTGTTCGTTTTGCCGGATTGAATGGAGATGGTGTACCTTCATTCTATGATGAGGATGGTAATATTATTTATGATATAGATTTTCAGTCTCGGGATAATATTGATAAGGTATTGAAATATGAAGGTCCGGTAGAACCGAAATTTTATGGAGGTTTTTCCAATACATTCACATTCTATGGTTTTAATTTAGGAATCAATTTTGTCTTTAAGGCCGGTAATGTAATTCGTCTGGATGATGCCTATTCGTCTTCTTATAATGACTACCGCTCCTTCCCCAAAGAGTTGAAAAACCGCTGGATGTTGCCAGGTGATGAGAATGTGACCAATATCCCGGCTATTTTGGACAAGCGGACTTATCAGAAATATAGCGATGTGATGGCATACGAGATGTATAATAAATCTACCGAACGTATAGCTAAGGGAGATTTTATACGATTGAAAGACATCTCTTTGAGTTATGCGTTGCCGGCGCAGGTTTTGAAAAAGACTTTTATTAAAAATGCCTCTTTAGGATTTCAGGTGAATAATGTGTGGTTGCTTTATTCTGATAAAAAGTTGAACGGAGTGGATCCTGAATTCTTTTTGTCAGGAGGAGTTTCTCTGCCTGCTTCCAGAATGTATTCGTTCTCTTTGAACTTAGGTTTTTAAATTTCAAATGATGCAAGTATGAAAAGGAGATATTTGATTTTTATCATATTCGTGTTGGGAATTTGTGGTTGTGATTCTTTTTTGAGTGAAGCTCCGGACAACCGTCTGCGTCCCGACAATGTGGAGCAAGTGAAGGCTTTGTTGGTGAATGCTTATCCGGAAGGCAGTTGGTATTTTGTAGAATGGATGACGGATAATGTAGGTAAAACGCCAGGTAATATCATGTTGCCTTATATGACAGAAACGTATACATTTCAAAAAGTGCGTTCAACATTCCAGGATACTCCTGCATATTATTGGACATCAGCATACCGAGCCATCGCACATGCTAATCAGGCTATGATTTCTTTGGATGAGATTGCATGTTCGGAAGAAGATCGGAAGATTATTATGGCAGAGGCTTTGCTTTGTCGTTCGTATGCCCATTTTATGTTGGTGAATCTGTTTGCGCCTCATTACGATGCAGCCACTGCTGAAACGACTCCGGGAGTACCTTATATAAAAGATATGGAAGACCGGTTGATTATGGAATATGAACGTGAGTCTGTTGCCAGTGTGTATAAGAAGGCTGAGGAGGATATGTTGGAAGGAATCCGATTGAAAAAGGAAATCAGCGAAAACAGCTATAAGGCATTGAAATATCATTTTAGCCTGAATGCTGCCTATGCATACGCATCCCGATTTTATCTGTTTATGGGCAATTATGGAAAGGTGATTGAATATGCGAATGCATTGATGGGTGAGGGATATAATTCCAAGTTTATCCGTGATTATAACAATATCAACAAGGGTAATTCTATTGTTAATGCGCAGAATTTCTGTTCCTATGACGATGCTTCCAATATTATGTTGGGACGCAAAGAGGTGTATGCAGATCCCTACTACCAGATAGGTTATCGTTTGACATATGATATATATGGTGACATTTTCTTTAAAAAGGAGGATGATTTGAGAGCGGCACAATTGTTTGTCGGCAACTCTACCAGAACAGCCTATTGGTTTTCTAAATTTTATTGGGCATTGGAGAATGAAGCCTATGCTTATGAAATCATGCCGATTTTCAGAGGAGAGGAGGTCTTCTTGAATCGTCTGGAAGCCTTGGCAAAAGAAGGAAATGTAAAAGAGGTGGACAAACAATTGCAGAAGTTCGTGGAGAACAGATATACGGGATCGGAAATGGGACCTTTGAAATATTCAGATTATATAGATTCGTATAAGTCCAGGCTGAATCCGGATATTACGGAAGAGGATATGTTTATACAAATAATCATCGATGAAAGGAGAAGGGAATTCGTTCAGGAGGGAATGCGTTGGTTTGATTTGAAGCGTTTTAAGCTGTTCCCTGTTGTTCATGTGGATATTAACAGTAATTCCTATACCATGACTTTGGATAGAGCTGCCTTGGAAATACCGGACGAAGCGATTGCCAATGGTTTGGAACCTAATTATAAAAAAGAAAGCACTGTAACCATTAACGAGTAATGTCTATGAAAAATATATTTTTTATTCTGCTGTTTTTCAGTTGTGTATTCTGCTCTTGTGATGAGGAGGACGTACCGGCTTACCAACCTTCGACAGAAGTTGAATTGACAGATCCTGTGGATATCTGGTTGTATGAACATCTGCAGAAGCCTTATAATTGTGTGGTGAGGTGGAAATGGGATGATAGTTATGTAGACGTGAATTTTTATGTAACACCTCCCCGTAAGGATGTGATGATTAATGTGGGTGAGATGTTGTTGAACTTTTGGCTGGAGCCTTTTGTTGAAGCCGGAGGCGAAAAGTTTATATTGGAACATTTCCCGCCGGAGGTGGTGTGTGTAGGTTCGCCTTTGTATAATGCAGACGGAACAATTACGGCCGGTTATGCTGATGCCGGAGTGCGTATTACGTTGACGGAACTGGACCAGTTTAATTTGCAGAATTCGGCTTGGCTGTTGTTCCAGTTGCAGACAATCCATCATGAATTTACTCATATTGTGCATCAGCGGCATGGTTTGCCGGAAGGTTGGGAGCAAATCAGTTCAGAGGATTATACTGGGAATTCGTGGATAAATCTGAAAGAGGAAACTGCCATTGCCAAAGGAATGGTTTCGCCGTATGCTACCTCTTCGAAGCACGAAGACTTTGCCGATTTTGTAGGCCTGTTCCTGACGATGACAGAAAATGATTTTACGTCAAAATATCTGGAACAGAAAGATGAAGCCGCTGAGGATTATGACGGGTTGAATCCGGGCAGAGCGCGCTTGCAGCAGAAATATGATTTGATGGTGACTTATTATAAGTCTAATTTTTCAATAGATATTGTCCGTTTGCGGGATATTATACAGCAACGGATCAGTAGTGTAAATTAAATAAAAGAGAGTTATGCGACTTTTTAAATATATATTGATTGCAGCATTGGCATTGATGTATGCCTGCGAAGACTTGGAACCGGAATATCTGTTTGACAAATCTCCTGAAGACAGAATCGAAGGAATTACCGGAGAATATGCTGATATTTTGATGAAACCGGAAAATGGTTGGATGGGATATTATACTTCTGTAGAAGATGTGGGAGGTTTTGTGGTTTTGCTGAAGTTTGATGCAAACGGTAATGTGAAAATTAAGAATGAAGAAGTTGGATTTGCCAATTTAAAGTCAGTGGAGGAAAATGTACCTTATAGAGTGGGTGTCGGACAGCATCCTGAATTGGTGTTTGAGTCTGCCTGTATCTTTACCCGTTGGCATTCGGTTAATTTTGATTCTCCGACAGGTGCTGGCATGAGAGGGGGAGAATTCCAGTTTGTAATCGAATCGGCATCGGACGATTTGGTGATATTGCGCAGTAAGACCGATTTAACAGACGTGACTCGTTTGTATTTACGCAGAGCTGAAAGCATTGACTGGGATTTCAGAGGTATGTCTGATTTTTCGGAAAAGTTGGAGATGTTGTCCTCGAATTCCATTATTGTAGACCATCAGCTGGTGGGCGAGGGTAAGAAAAAATATGTGGAGTTTGACGGCAAGAAGCGTTATATTGTTGTAGAAGGGGAAGAAGGAGAGGCTAAATTGCACCGTTTCGCTATCACCCGTTCGCGCATCGTGATGCTGGATACCATCCAATGGGGAGACAAGAAAATCGGTGAATTGGCTTATGATGATTCAAGGAAAACGATTTATACGGATGGAAATCTGAATGTAAGCATGAAGCAGGTGGATGTGACAAATCCGAGATATATTCATCCTCTGTTTTTACCGGAACTGATAGTTCAGAATCCGGATGTACTGACCGGTCCTTGCTGGATCTGGACAAAAGATCCGGAATTGGCGAAGGTGGAGATGTTGGATATATTGTCAAAGGAATATTCTGATTTTTACGGATTGGAATTTTTGCCTAATCTGAGGTCTCTGTCTATTACGGGTATGTACGCAACAGATTCGAAGATAGATGTGTCGAAGAATAAGAAATTGCGCAGGCTGGTGGTGATGTTGAACAGGAAATTGACTGCAATTAAATATGATCACCTAGAGGAGTTGGAAGAAGTTGTATTTACCGGTAATCCTCTGTTGAAAGAGGTGGATTTGAGGACATCGTGTAAAAATTTGAAAAATGTATATGCACACATGTGTGATACGACAGATTTTCGCTTGAATGTGAGCGGAGCTACCAAATTGGTTGGTTTGTATGCCCAACAGAATGGTTGGCAAAGTCTTGATATTACCGGTTGTACTTCGCTGGAAACCGTTTGGATAAACTCCGGCGGTGGAGAGGAACAGCATGAGAGTGATAAATCCATTAGTAAAATGGCAGATATTATCGGATTGGATGCTTCCGTACAACGGAATCTGAAATCGCTTTATATCCCGAAATCGGCAGTATGTGGAGAGAATATCAAGAAATTCTATAAGGATTGTAAGGCAGAAGGACGTAAGTTGGAGATGATGTACGGACATTCATTGATTAAACCGAAGGATAACCCGGAAAATATATATAATGATAATACTTGTGGAAATGAATAAGTTCTTTTTTATGATATTGATGGCTTGCATTCTTGGAATGCAGGCCTGTAATGACACAGAAACGGTGTTGCCGGATTATAAAATCGGCTGTGATGAAACAAGTTTGAGTTTTGATTTTCAAGGAGGAGAAAAAGTAATAAATCTTGAAATGAATACTGCCTGGAGTGTGGCAGCAAGTGGTTGGGCTATGGTTGCTCCCTCTTCAGGAGAAGCGGGAACAGCAAGTGTGAAGATTACTGTGCCGGCAAATGAATTAAAGGAGGAAAGAGAGATGGTTTTGACTTTCAAGGCTGGAGGAGCGAAGGTGGATGTTCGGATTGTGCAGACTGAAAACAGTCTGAAAGTGGAGCAGGATACAGTGGAATTATTGCCTACAGGTGTGGAACAGGTCGCTTTGAAATTGACAGCGAATAATGACTGGAGTGTAAAACAGAAACCGGAATGGTGTACTCTTGATAAGGTGGAGGGTGCAGGTGGAGAACTGGAACTGAATGTAAGTGCTGCTGAAAATACAACCCAGGAAAATCGTGCCGGTTTTATCATTTTTTCCAGTGGCTTGGCAGAGGATTTTGTGATTGTGAGACAGGAAGCATATCGCGTGATTCTGGAACCATCAAAAGTACAGGCGACGAAAGATGGCGGTTCTTATAAAGTGGTGTTGGATGCAAATGCTACATGGACTTGTACAACTGAAATCCCGGCAGAATACGGAACACTGAATGTGAAGGAGGGAAAAGCCGGAAAAACAGAGTTGGAGTTGGTTTTGACATCCAATAAGCAGAATCCTAGAAATTTCACCTTGGATTTTGCGTGTGGTAATTATACGACTTCACTGATGATAGAACAGGCTGCTCCGGATTTTGTCTTTGAGGAGGTGGAAATTGCCGGTTTGATATGGTGTGACCGAAATTTGTATGCCAAGAGTGTGGATTATGAAAATGACTGGGAAGCAACTCATGGGTTGTATTATCAATGGGGACGTAATATAGGATTCGAGCCCGGAGATAAAGCCGTGACAGAAGGTCCGTTAGCAGTAAGTGAGGTGGCTGTAAATAAGGAGGATGCAGGAGATAAGAATTTTATAACTGTGACAGCTATACCTTATAATTGGTTGGATGAGAAAAAAGATGATCTTTGGAAGAATGCAAGTCCTTTTTCAGATGGATATAGAGTGCCTACTAATGAAGACTGGTTGACAATTATGCCTTCTTCGGCTGACAAGGGTGGTGCTATAGTACATGCCGATCAGGTTCTTGCAGTAACGGAAGGAGTGAAAAAGCAAAAGGCGCATTATTTCCGTAAAAATCAAGGTTGGGGTAATGATTTTACGCATTATGGTATCAAACGTCAGGGGAAATCGGATGCCTATTTCTTGTGTTGGGAGTATAAAAACCATGCGAAAGATTATTCTGACAAATATGTGTTGACTGTTTCATATTGGCCGGCAGATGCTTCTGCAACATTTTTTACAGATCCGACTGAAAAAACGGGCAAGACCTTGCAGGAAATAGAAAAAATGTATGCTGATTTGGGCGAGCCACAGGCTGTATTAAGCTTCCCTGCAGCTGCCAAGTTGGATGAAGATAGTGGAGTCTTGAAAGATTCATGGGGAAAAGGGCGATATGGATATTATTGGAGTGCCGCTGTGAATCCGACAGAAGCAGATGGAATTTATGCTTATCAATTTGTATTTAGCAATGGGTTTGGTTTGGATATGATAGCAGACAGAAGAGCTATCGGAGCACCGGTCAGATGCGTTAAGTCTAAATAATTTAAAGGTGATTATTATGAAACAATTGATATTATGGGCGGTATTATTGTGTGCAGCCTGCTTCGCTTCGTGTGAAGATGAAAAAGAAATACTTGTCATTGAAGTGAGTAAATTGACATTGAATACGGAAACGGCGTCTTTGAAGGTTGGAGAAAAGATTCAGATGGTATCAGCGTTTGCTCCGGCTAATGCTACCGATACGGTTGTGGTATGGACTAGTAAGGAACCGGATATTGCAGCCGTTGATGGGAAAGGTGTCATTACAGGTTTAAAGGCAGGAACAACCGTTGTTTCCGGGAAAGTGGGAAATGGATATGCAGAGGTGACAGTGACCGTTACTGCAGGAAAGTTTGGCACAGAGGGGCTGCTACTTTCAAAGGAGGAGTTGACGTTAGTGGAAAGAGAGCAATTTAACATGAGTTATGAGGTGTATCCGGGTTTGGAGGTGACTAAAGACGAGGTGGTATGGAGTTCTTCCGATGAATCTGTGGTTACTGTCGCTGATGGTATCGTTACTGCTGTACATGCCGGGAAAGCAGATATTCAGCTTAAGGTGGGTGAATTGGAGGCTGTTTGTCACGTGTCTGTATTTGAACGTTTCGTTCCGGCAACGGCTATCGTTTTTGAGTTGGAGATGATAGAGGTGAAAGTGAATGAGAGCGTGGAAGTGAAGGTGAAAATAGAGCCGGAAGATGCAACCGAACGGAATGTAAGTTGGTCGATAGATAATAGTGATTATGCGGAAGTGCATGAAGGAACTGTAACCGGAATTTATGGCGGAGAGGCTAAGTTGACTGCTAGGATTAATGATTCTATCTGGTGCGAAGTGCCGGTGAAAATCATCCAGCCGGTGGAAAGCATCCGTTTTTACGATACGTATAAAGAAATAGGTGAAGGTGGCACTTTTACTTTACGTCCAACAATAGAACCCTATAATGCAACGGATCAAACGGTTGTGTGGAGTACATCAGATGAAAAAGTAGCGACAGTTGTAGAGGAAAACGGAGTAGGTGTAGTAAAGGCTCTTACAGCTGGAACTGCTGTTATAAAGGCGACTTGTGGTGATAAGGAGGCGACTTGTGAAGTGGTGGTTTCAGAAGATAAAGGAACACCATTGGAAATTCCGGATGCCAATTTCTTGGGTGCCTTGCTTATGGATTATGATGCCAATGGTAACGGACGGATAACGGATGATGAGGCTGAAAAGGTGGCAGATTTAGATTTATGGTGGGAAGATATCGCTTCGTTGCAAGGTATTGAATATTTTAAATATCTGAGAGTGCTGGATGCCCGTCACAATGCCTTGACAACGGTTGACTTGTCAAAGAATTCTGATTTAGAAGAATTGAAATTAGGGCAAAATCCGTTGACAACATTGGATTTAAAAGCCAATACAAAATTGCTTTTATTGGATATTGAGGAGTGTGTAAAAATTCAGAGTATTGATTTGTCGGGGAACAAGCAATTGGCTTCCTTTAGTGCTTCTAATTCGTCGGCTTTTGAAATAGGAGATATCAGTCATTTGGTAAATCTTTCATCACTGACGATTAATGGTACAGCTACACCGTCTCTGAATGTGACAAGCAATCTGAAATTGAAAACACTATATTGTGGAGGTAATCCGAATTTTACGTTGACAGGTTTGGAAATGTTGACGGAATTGACAGATTTTTATCTGTATGAGGCTTCGGCTTTGGAGGTGATAGATTTGTCCAATGCGAAAAAACTGGCAGATGTACAGCTACAGGGAACGCATCCTAAACTGACAAAAGTGATTCTTCCGAAAGGTTTTAATGAGGCAAATTTATATTGCTCTGTAAAAGATGCAGCCGGAGAGGAAATAAAACCGGTTGTAGAATATAAATAGTAGGTTAAAGTTGAGAAGAACAGGGTAATCCATGGATTATCCTGTTCTTTTTATTGGAAGAAAGAGTTTAGATAGTCATGATATCCTTTTCTTTCTGTACTAGAATTTCATCTACTTTCTTATTGTAGGCATCAGTCATTTTTTGGACCTCAGCTTCTGCATCTTTGGCTGCATCTTCTGGAAGTCCGTCTTTCACCATCTTTTTGAATGCATCAATGGCATCACGACGGGCATTGCGAATACTTACTTTTGCTGTTTCTCCGACACCTTTGGATTGCTTTACCAATTCTTTACGACGTTCTTCTGTCAAAGGTGGTACATTGATTCGTACAATTTCGCCGTTATTGTCAGGATTAAAACCGAGATTTGCTACAAGAATAGCTTTTTGAATAGGTGCCAACATACTCTTTTCCCAAGGCTGTACAGCGATGGTGCGGGGATCTGGTACTGTGATATTTGCAACTTGGGAAAGTGGGGTAGGTGAGCCGTAGTAGTCTACCAGGACATCATTCAGGATTTTGGGGTTGGCTTTGCCTGCCCGGATTTTAGCCAGTTCGTTATCAAGATGGGCAAGTGCATTTTGCATGAGTTCTTTTGCCTCATCCATGTACATTTTAACTTCCTCGTTCATATATGTTCGTTTTTTTGTGTATTCTTTATGGTTGCAAATATAGGGATAATATCAATTATTTCAAGAATAAAACCTAACTTTGTACCTCTTAAATACTAAGCGGATAGTTGAATATGACAAGAAAAGATTTTGAAATAATGGCTCCGGTCGGTTCGTACGAGTCGCTTTATGCTGCTTTGCAAGGAGGAGCCGATTCTGTATATTTTGGAGTGGAAGGGCTGAATATGCGTGCGCGTTCGTCGGCGAATTTTACCTTGGATGACCTGAAGAATATTGTATCTATATGTTCTGAAAAAGGGGTGAAGACTTATTTGACGGTGAATACGGTGATTTATAACAATGAGCTGGAGAAGATGCGGAAAGTGATAGATTGTGCCGGTGAAGCTGGTGTAAGTGCAATTATTGCATCTGATTTGGCTGCTATTTTATATGCACATTCTGTTGGTGTGGAGGTACATATCAGTACACAATGTAATGTTACTAATTTTGAAGCCTTGAAGTTTTTTGCTCAGTGGGCAGATGTTGTAGTGTTGGCTCGGGAAGTGGTGTTGGATCAGGTGATGGAGATTCATAGACAGATTATTGAACAGGACTTGAGAGGGCCGAAGGGGGAGTTGATCCGTATCGAGATGTTTGCTCATGGTGCGCTCTGTATGGCTGTTTCGGGTAAATGCTATCTTTCTTTGCATGAGATGAACCATTCTGCCAACCGGGGTGCTTGTATGCAGGTGTGTCGTCGTTCTTATACCGTTCGTGATAAGGAAACGGATGTGGAATTGGATATTGATAACGAATATATCATGTCGCCGAAAGACCTGAAAACTATTCATTTTATGAATAAGATGTTGGATGCAGGTGTGCGTGTGTTCAAGATTGAAGGTCGTGCCCGTGGACCTGAGTATGTGCGCACAGTGGTGGAATGCTACAAAGAAGCTATCAAAGCCTATCTGGAAGATACCTTTACTGATGAAAAGATTGCAGCATGGGATGAACGCCTGAAGACCGTTTTCAACCGTGGTTTCTGGAACGGCTACTATCTCGGACAGCGTTTGGGAGAATGGACCCGCAATTATGGATCGGCGGCAACGGAACGTAAGATTTACGTGGGAAAAGGGATCAAATACTTCTCTAACATCGGAGTCTCCGAGTTTTTGGTTGAAGCTGCCGAGGTTAGCGTAGGCGACAAACTGTTGATTACAGGACCGACTACCGGCGCTGTTTTTATGACATTGGATGAAGCGCGTGTTGATCTGGAACCGGTGCAGACCGTAAAGAAAGGGCAGCATTTCTCTATGAAGTCGGATAAGATACGTCCGAGTGACAAACTGTATAAACTGGTATCTACCGAAGAACTGAAAAAGTTTAAAGGGCTGGATATCGAACAGAAAAGAGGCTAGCTCCGGTCATTATTCTCTAATCTTTAATTCACGATAAATGAACTATATCTATGAATTGGAAATGAAGGTGCGTGATTATGAATGCGACCTTCAAGGTATTGTCAATAATGCCAACTATCAGCATTATCTGGAACATACCCGGCATGAATTTCTGACCTCGGTCGGCGTTAGCTTTGCAGCGCTTCATGAGCAGGGAGTCGATCCCGTAGTAGCACGCATCAATATGGCTTTCAAAACTCCGTTGAAGAGTGGAGATGAATTTGTATCCAAGCTATATATGAAGAAAGAAGGCATTAAGTATGTGTTCTATCAGGATATTTTCCGGAAAAGTGATAATAAAGTAGTAGTGAAATCCACTGTTGAAACGGTATGTGTAGTAAATGGACGTTTGAGTGACAGCGAATTGTTTGATAACGTCTTTGCACCTTACCTGAAATGAATAGCTCCGAAGAAGAACAAATTTATAGTATTGCTTTGACAATGGTGCCCGGTATCGGGCATATTGGAGCGAAACATTTGATGGACGAGGCGGGAAGTGCCGGGTTCATATTCCATAACCGCGAGGCACTTCTTGAATGTGTTTCGGGAATAAGTCGGCGTGTAGTGAATGCGTTGGATTGCCCGCAAGCCATTGACCGTGCGAAGCAGGAATTTGATTTTGTTCAGAAGAATAATATTCGTTGCCTGACCATAACCGACGAGGAGTATCCTTCCCGATTGAGAGAGTGTGAGGATGCTCCCGTTGTTCTTTTCTTCAAAGGAAATACAGATTTGAATGCCCTCCGTGTCGTTAATATGGTAGGTACTCGTCATGCCACTGATTATGGAACCCGTATCTGTGCTTCTTTTTTGCACGATCTGAAAGTACTGTGCCCTGATGTCTTGGTAGTCAGTGGCTTGGCTTATGGAATCGATATAAACGCTCATCGTGCAGCATTAGCCAATCAGCTTTCTACGGTAGGAGTTCTTGCCCATGGCTTGGATCGCATCTATCCCTATGTGCATCGAAAGACAGCTATTGATATGCTTGATAATGGTGGGCTGTTAACTGAATTCTTGACCGGAACGAATCCCGACCGCCATAACTTTGTCAGCCGCAACCGTATCGTTGCCGGTATGTGTGACGCTACAATTGTTATTGAGTCTGCCGAGAAGGGTGGTTCGTTAATCACTGCCGAACTTGCCGAAGGCTATCACCGGGACTGCTTTGCTTTCCCGGGACGCCTGAATGATGAATATTCCAAAGGCTGTAACCAACTGATTCGGGATAATAAGGCTTCTTTACTTCTTTCGGCAGAAGATTTTGTATCGGCAATGGGTTGGGATATTGCTGCTCATCCGGCGAAAGTGGAAAATGTGCAACGCAGTCTTTTCCTTGACTTATCCGAGGACGAGCAAAAGGTGGTTGATATTCTGGAGAAACAAGGAGATTTACAGATTAATACATTAGTTGTTGAAGCAGATATTCCTGTACAGAAAATGAATGCAATTCTTTTCGAACTTGAAATGAAAGGTGTAATTCGTGTATTGGTGGGAGGAATGTATCAATTATTAGCTTAGTTTATCATAAACATAAAAAAAGGAGCAACGCTTTGCTCCAACCTTTGTTAACCTTAAATCTAATACTATGAAAAAAATCACATGACAAATGTAAGCCTTCATTGTATTTCTTCCAAATAATTCTGTTGCATTTGTTTCTCTTTTAAATTCTTTCACTGATTTTTACTGTTATCGGACACGATGTACTTCTATACCACTTTTTCGGAAGATAATTTTAGGTTTGTCGGAAGTAGTTCGACGATTTTCGAACCGGTCGAATCTGAAAGCAGATAAATAACTAATAATCATATTGTTGTGGTAGTATTTTCTATTTTGTTAATTTTTCAACAGCCCGAATGACTTGACAAACGCTTTTTTATGTTGTATCTTTGTAGGTATAATAACAACAATAAAACTACAATTTAAAACTTAAAAGTGAAATGAGAAGAATCTTAGCTTTTGCCGAACTTGCCGTGATGTACTTCCCCGGGTGTACTACCAGCAAGAACGCGGTACGTTGTCTCAGCCGATGGATTAAAGGTTGTAACCCGTTGGTCAAAGAACTTATGCCGACAGGGTATCTGCCCTACAATCATCGCTATCTGACGATGAAACAGTATAAGATTATAACAAAACATCTAGGTGATCCTTATGAGGATTAGGGTATAAATAACCCGACAAAGAGCTTAAGGCTGCAAACTTTTAGGAGTTTTGCAGCCTTTTTTGTTGCATAAATTCGGTCCGGAAGTGCTTAAATGCTATATGAAAGTTTATAATAAACTGTCGACCCGTTTATAATAAACGATGAAGGTTTTTATTATAAACTTAAGAATGGTTTTTGCACAAATGATAAACTATTTTCAATAGAAGATGAATGGGAAAGCATAGATTCTTTTTATTTGTCATTTTATAAAGTAACTTTTGGGGACAGTCGTTCGTATGAAAAAAGAATACAAGATATTCTTTATATTGGCAATCATAATATTATTCTAGGGTTTTGGGGGGCATTCACATAATTATTTTACGGATGCAATCGAAGAGTTTGTATTATCTATTTTAGATTTTTGTCAGTTAGACTTAACCGATTGAGAAATAAACTTTTAGCGAATTATTTGAGAAGTAGCGGTAACGAGTTTGCAACTGTACGAATTTCAGCGTTTTGCGTTGCTATGCTGTCAAATAACTCTTTCATTTGCAAATATAGGGATTTTTTTCGAAAGTACGAACTATCGGTGGCAGTTTTATAAA
>OGQF01001491.1_pt1 | contig 16015 bp, 15 predicted proteins | sample 1553141 | NCBI WGS metagenome assembly OGQF01 (sample SAMEA2580005, study PRJEB22360) | human gut metagenome | biome: human gut; feature: human-associated habitat; material: faeces | place: Denmark | collected 2008/2010
TTATGATCACATTCAGGGCAGTGCATCATATAGTTTTCTTCAGGTTCATTTGGAACTAATTTATCGATCAACTATCTAGGTGCTTCTTCTTCGTAACCGAGTTTTGTACATTTCATCAATATATCTTTTTCAGTATGTTCTGTCATTTCTTTTGTCCTTGAATGAATTATATGTATAAATATACTGCATTGTGGCTTTACATTTACATTGAATTGGATCTTAGGTTGAAAGATTCTATTAAATGAGTGCGGTATTTGAATTTATTGAGTTTGTTTTTAAGGACTTTAGTTTTAGGTTTACGAGAATTATCCTTGTTCTTTTTGATTCCAAGAAGTGCATGTACTTTATCTATGGTTTTCTTAGAAGCATTGGCATCGAATAATTAAGAAATGATAGTCCGGTATATGTATAATAAGGCGGTTTATAAAATCAATCACATTATCTGTGACATCATATCTTTTCTCATCCTTGTGATCATTGTAGAACCAGCTGACAGTATTTGATTCTTTATTGTATTCTGTGATTCTATTTTCAGCCATGGCAGGTCTACCTGCATAGCGAATAAAGTAGTTTACGCAGCAGCCTTGAATATCTTTACTATTTTTGGAATCGTTGTCATTGGATTTGAACTTGGCATAGACATAGAATCCTTTAGGATGATCTTTATAGAGTCTGTTCTTTTCTTCAGGCTTCTTTAATCCACCAGCTTCTTGAATAAGGCGAATCAGTTTCAACTGGAATGTTTGAATGATAAGTTGTGTCCATATATTAATTGTATGTGAATTTAATGTGAACATGTGAGAATATTAATAAATATCACATATTCACATTGGTGATATAATGATACAAATAAAATAATTTAGAAAGTCTCAAATCTATCTGTTAAACCTATTTTGAATATAGTATAATAGAGTCAGATAGAGCAGGAGGACTTGTCTTATGAAGGTATTTTCAATGTCTCAAAGAATCTATTATAAAGATTTAGAACCTGAAGCAGAATCCATCATTAAAAAGGATTTTGAACTGTATAACTGCATGTTTCATAAGGCATTCAAGATCTGTTTTGATCGTGCCTATAAGGATGTTACTTATTCAGAAACAGATCAAAGAATGATCAAGTCCTTTTATGGTACAAATGATTATTTTCCTTTGTCTGCCATTTATGAGGCCAAGGCTTTGGTGAAAAGTCTTAAATGTCTTGAAAAAGAAAATCAAGATATGATTAAGACTCGTCTTAAAAAGATAAACAAGAAAATCAAAAAGAACGAGAAACAATTGAAGAAGGCTTTAAAGGAAAAAGAGAAACTGATCAACAGATCCAAGAAAAAGAAATATACAGAAGAAGACTATCTGTATGAAGTACAGATCTTGGATCCAAATATCAAAAGATTGAAAAGCATCATTCGTAATCTAAAATTCAGAAGAAACCGTAATGAGTTCAAGCTTAAAAGAAAGATGCCTTCTGTATGTTTTGGTGGAAAAAAGAATCTTAAAAATGGTGATTTAGAAACTTTTAGATTTAGAAGACAAAGAAGAATGCTTATTACTGGTAGAAGACAGGGCAAGTATTCAAACAACCTGTTCAAATTAAATGTTGCTAATGATATGCTGACATATCGAAGTACACAAAAGGATATTGTATTCAAAGTACAGTTTCATAAGTACAAGGATGAACTGTACGCAAGAGTCAATGAAAAGCACAACTCACCTAATAAGGCAGTAGCCTATGAGTTGATGGATTATGGTGAATACTTTATTGTGAAAGCTATATTTGAAAAACATATGAATCTTCCAAAGACTAATACATTGTATGGAGCTGTAGGAATCGATATCAATGTGGACCATATAGCACTATGTGAAACCAATATGGATGGAAACATCGTTCTAATTAAGAAATATCCAATCCATAAAGAGAATACAAAGAATAAACGAAATGAAGAACTGTATCAGCTGGCCATTGAAATCATGGAACAATGTAAATCCAAGAAGAAGAGTCTTGTAGTTGAAGACTTGAATTTCAAGCAGTTGAAAACTAGAATGCTCTATCGCCCTAAAAAGCAAAATAAAACATTATCGAGTTTTGCGTATAAGAAGATAATAGAAAAAGTGGAAAGAAAATGTTTGATGAATGAAGTAGATGTAATTAAAGTAGATCCAAGAAATACGAGTAAGATAGGAAAAGAAAAGTATACAAAGATCAAAGGATTGAGTGTACATTATTGTGCAGCCTATGTGATCAATCGAAGAGGCATGGGATTTGTGGATTAAATAAGATAAATAATCAGAACCAGAAGTTTATGATATCTTACTGGATGATAGGTACATAGATCATGGATGAAATTCTGAAGTATTTATAAATAAAGCATACAATAAAAACTCCATCTTTCTGAGTGAATCGGGAAACCGAATGATTCAGAAAGATGGAGTGAATATTGAAATGTTACCGGATGACTGGAAACGAACCTGGCACGTCATTTAGACGTGTGACTTTTTTGCAGAAAAAGTCTTTTCTTGTTTACTATGAACAATTTCTTCAGCACGATCTAGTGCTGCACTGATACTTGGTTGGAAGTTTTCTTCTCCCACAAGCTCAATAAAGCCTGCCTTTTCCATGACCTTCATCGGTTGATCATTCACATGTGAAAATACAATCGTGATTCCTTTGGATTCACAAACTTGAACTAAATCCTTTAATGCGTTTAGTGCCGTACTATCTAATGAAGGAACACTGCGCATACGAAGAACTAGACATGTTGTAAAATCTTTTACCACAATTTCTTCAATCACACTGGTCGCTCCAAAGAACAAGGGTCCTGAAATCTCATAGACACGAATCTGAAGGGGAAGCTTTTGAAGGTGTTCATCAACATCGAGTGTATCCTCATCTACATATGTCCAGCCATTGACTTTTGTTTCTTCACTCATACGTTTAATGAATAATAAACAAGCAAGTACCATTCCCACTTCAATGGCCACAACCAAATCAAAAATTACAGTTAGCACAAATGAAGTGACTAAAACTATAATATCACTCTTAGGTGCTGTTTTAGCTAAGTTCACAAAGGTACGCCATTGGCACATATTGTATGCGACGATAAATAAAATTGCTGCAATGGTAGGCATCGGAATCATTCCGGCATATGGCATTAAAACAACCAATACAATTACTAATGTGATAGAGTGCACCATACCGGCAATCGGTGTTTTTCCTCCATTTTTAATATTGGCAGCCGTTCTTGCGATAGCACCCGTGGCAGGAATTCCTCCAAATAAAGCTGACGCAATATTTCCAGCACCCTGCGCAACAAGTTCCATATCCGAACGATGTTTTCCATTAATCATGCCATCAGCAACAACACAAGAAAGTAATGATTCAATGGCCGCTAATACAGCTATGGTTAGTGCATTCGGTAATGCATTTTGAATCATGTTTAACGATAAGCTTGGAAAATGTAAAGATGGTAATGCATTGCTGATGGTATAAAGATTTCCAATTGTATTTACCTTTAAAGGCAAGAATTGAACCATCAAAATTCCAGCAATAACGGCTAAAAGTGAGCCTGGAATTCTTTTAAAGATATATGGAGCAATAATCAAGATAACTAAAGATACCACACCTACAATCACGGCATCCATATTCATTGTAGAAAAATTATGGATTACAGTCTCTAATTTTTCAACCGTCTCAATAGGCTTTACTCCCGTTGGATAAGTTAATCCAAAAAAATCTTTTAATTGTCCAATCACAATCGTAACGGCAATACCCGAAGTAAAACCTGTCGTAATAGTAAATGGAATAAACTTGATTAGACTTCCAAAATGACATAGACCCATCAAAATCAAAAAAACACCTGCAAGAATTGTGGCAACGACAAGGCCATCCATTCCATCATGCGCTACAATTCCAGCAACAATCGTCGCAAATGCAGCAGTCGGTCCTGCAATTTGTACACTGCTTCCGCCTAGTGCTGAAATGACAAAACCTGCCACAATTGCAGTAAATATACCGGCTTCCGGTCCAACGCCAGAAGCAAGTGCTAATGCAATCGATAATGGTAATGCGATAATAGCGACGATAATTCCAGCTGTCACATCTTTGAAAAACCGAGACTTATCATAGCTTTTAAGTGATGAAAGTAACATCGGTTTTAGTGAATTCATTTGTTAATATCCCTCTCTTTTTAACAACCTTTACAGTATACCATAATTTAAGTATTTTTAAGGAATTTTATATACTAGTATTTGATATACTATACATATAACACTAAATTTCAGGAGAATAATATGAAAAAAAAGACTAAAATTATAATTTTAATCTCAGCATGCCTTTTAATCGTTGTTATCGGCATTTATTACTTGTTTCCAAAGGAATCAAGTAATGGAAACATCTATGTTCAAAAAGTTTCAACAATCATCGGATCTTCCTATACGGAAAATCGTTATTCAGGTGTTGTAGAATCCTCAGAAACAGTTGATATTAATCAAGATGGAAACAAATCCATTACAGATATGTATGTAAAAGAAGGGCAAAAAGTAAGTAAAGGAGATAAATTATTTTCTTATGACACTACAGAAGCAGCGAATTCGATTGCACAAAAAAAATTAGATATTGAAGCCCAAAACAATGAAATCACCGCTCAAAATAATACAATTGAAGATTATAAGGCCGAACTAAATAAGGGTGGAGATAAAGTAGAGATTCAGGCACGAATCAATGATGCGAGTTATGCGATTCGTCAAGCTCAAAACACAATCAAAGCTACACAAACTGAAATCGATCAGTTGAATAAACAAATTGAAAATTCTACTGTCCTTTCTACTATTGATGGAATTATTAAAGAAGTAAATAAAGATGGTGGAACGGATGAGAGTGGAAACCAAAAACCGTTAGTATCCATTACGCAAACTACAGATTTTAGAGTGAAAGGCTCTATTAGTGAAATGGGCACCATTTCTGAAGGGACAAGTGTCATTGTCAGAAGTCGTGTAAATGAAGATCAAATCTATAAGGGGACTGTCACAAAAGTAGAAACAGAGCCTCAATCGAATTCGAACAATAACTTTTATGGAGCGGATTCAGGGGAATCTGCATCAAAATACCCTTTCTATGTCTCTTTAGACAACAACAAAGGTTTAATGCTTGGACAACACGTATATATTGAAGCGGATAATGGCCAATCTACAAAGAAAAAAGGTATCTGGCTAGATGCAAGTTTTATTGTTTCGGATGACAATGGAAATTCATATGTATGGGTATCTGAACGTGGTAAATTAAAGAAAAGAAAAGTAGAACTTGGTAAAACAGATGAAGAAACCTATACCACAAAAATCAAATCAGGACTCAACGTTGATGACTATATCGCGTGGGCTGATGATTCTTATTCAGAAGGAATGAAAACAACTACAGAATATCAGACGGAAACGGATGGTGATGCCAATGCTTCTTAATATACAAAATATTTATAAGAACTACGGTAAAGAACCTATGATTGTTCCTGTATTAAAGGATGTCAGTCTTGAAGTCGTACAAGGTGACTATATTGCGATTATGGGACCTAGCGGCTCAGGTAAAACAACACTTATGAATATCATTGGATGTTTAGATCGAGCAAGTTTGGGTACGTATCTATTTGAAGATGAAGATATTTCTGAAATGAATGATGATGCATTAAGTGATCTTCGTTTAAATAAGATTGGCTTTGTATTCCAAAACTTCAATCTTCTAAGTTCGGAAACCGCTCAAGAAAATGTAGCTTTACCTTTGATTTATGCAGGTATTGATAAAGAGAAAAGAAATCAAAGAGCTATAGATGTATTAAATAAAGTAGGTTTACAAGATCGTATTTCATTTAAGCCAAGCCAATTATCTGGTGGACAAAAACAGCGTGTTGCGATTGCTCGCGCCATTATCAATAATCCAAAAATCCTACTTGCCGATGAGCCTACAGGAGCACTTGATCAAGCAAGCGGAAAACAAGTTATGGAATTATTTAAATCCTTAAATGATGAAGGTGTAACAATCATTATGATAACGCATGATGCCAATGTGGCAAGTCATGCAAAAAAAATTCTTCATATCATTGATGGAGAAATCATTGAAAATAAACAAGGAGGTGTGCTATGAAGCCTTCTATAAAAAAAGGAATTATTATTACTTCTATATGTGCATTTACCTTAGTTGGAATTAAGTTTTATTTGAATTCAACAAACAAAATCGATGTAAACTCTGTATCCACATTAAATACAGGGTATTGGGATAACCCATCCACATCTACTGGTCTTGTATCCAATAGTGATAGGCAATCCGTATTATATGATGCTTCTAAAACAATTACACAAGTATTTGTACAAGAAGGTCAACAGGTCAATTCAGGTGATCCTTTATTGTCATATGACCTAACTACACTTCAAAGTGCAGTAGATACAAGTCAATTGGATGTAGAAAAAGCTCAAAATGCGATTGCACTTGCCGAGCATGAATTAAAGAAATTATTAAATACAACGCCTATTCCAGATGTTGTCGAAGAACCAGAAATTCAAGATCATACTCCTGCACCATTGCCTGGTGTTCCTGAAAAAAATGGAAATGGTTTATATCCTTATATTCTATCTTTATCACAAGCTGAAAAGAATTTCACGGCTTATAAAATCTATTACACTTCTACAACAAGTGAAGCTCCTGAAAAAGGGCCTCATGAAAAGGCATCATTATGGAAAGAAGAAAGAGAAATGAAAGAATCTAACAATACCTGTTGGTATTGGATTGAATATACATATACAGATGGTTCAACAAACGCGTATGATTCTAAAGATGTTGTAGAATATTATAGTGATAAACAACAAATCCCAAATAAAGAAATCTTTTTAGCTGGAACTAAACAGAATCCGTATGTATTTAAGTTAAGCGAAAATCAAGGGTTTGTGTATGGAAAGCTATTTTTAGACAATGCGAATCTAAACCAATACTTACGATTCGATGTGTATACAAATGATGGAGATATTGATTCTTCATGGCTCGTTCGTTGCGACAAGTTTACCACTATACAATCCATTAATGAAGGCGATATGTATTCGGTGATTTCACACACAAAGGAAGAACAGAAATATGTGGAAGTAGAACAAAAGCCAAGTCAAGATCTCTCATCGGGTTATACAGAAATTGAACTTGCGAAAGCAATCCGTGATAAGAAACAGGAACTGAAAACTTTAGATTTAGGCTTAAAAAAAGCTCAGCTTTCTTTAAGCGAAAATAAAGCTTTATTAAATGATGGAGTTATTCGTGCAAAACGAAGTGGCATTGTTCGTAATATCAAAAAAACATCGGATTCTTTACAAGATGGAAATACCTTCTTAGAAGTAGCCGGTGGACAAGGAACTTATATTAAAGGAAGCATTAGTGAATTAATGTTAAATCAAATTAAAGTTGGAGATACTATTTCTGCCTATTGTTGGACAAGTGGAGAAACGTTTGATGCCAAAATCCAAAGTATTGATACTGTACCTTCTTCAAATAGTAACTATAATGGTTCAGGTAATCCAAATGTGAGCTATTATGAGTTTGAAGCTTATGCCAAAGATGCATCGAAAATACAAGCTGGCGAATATTTAGAATTAACATTCAATTCGGCTGGTGACACTACGAGTTCGATTTGGCTTTCTAAGGCTTATGTCAAACAAGAAGGAAATAAATACTATGTTTTAAAAGATGTTCATGGCAAATTGAAAAAGCAGTATGTGACCGTTGGAAAAATCGTATGGGGCGATACGATGGAAATCAAAGATGGACTTTCAGACACAGATTATATTGCGTTTGCGTATAGTAAAAACGCAAAAGAAGGCGTTAAGACGCAAAAATCTTCGGAGGCTACATCATGATTGAAAACATAAGATTATCATTTCGAGGTATTTTTACGCATAAAATGCGATCATTTCTTACAATGCTAGGAATCATTATTGGGATTGCCTCTATCATTGCGATTGTTTCTACAATTAAAGGGACAAATGATCAGATTGAAAAGAATTTAATTGGTTCCGGAAATAACACAGTAAAACTAGCTTTGTATCAAGAAGATTGGGAATACTCTTTTGATTCTGGTATTCCTAATGGAGTTCCAACTGTTTCAAAAGACACACTTAAATCCTTAAAAAACATTGATCACGTAGAAGGTGTTTCTCTGTATCGTTCTAGGCAAAGTTATCAAGCCATCTTCCGCAATAATACATCTTTAGACGGTGGATACATCATGGGTGTCCAACAAGATTATTTCTCTATTAGCGGGTTAACTATCAAAAAAGGAAGAGGCATTACAGATAAAGACAACAAAAAATTTAGACAAGTTGCCGTCTTAGACGAAACAAGCGCAAGACTTCTATTTGGCGAAGATGATCCAATCGGTAAAACCATAGAAATTTCTTCAACACCATTCACCATTGTTGGTGTTTGTGCCAATAAAGAAAATTTTGAACCTTCTATGGATAGCATTGATGAATATTATACATACAATCAATCTACTGGTTCTAAAGTCTATGTTCCTATTGAGTCTTGGCCATTATTCTATCAGTTTGATGAACCTCAAAGTGCTTTACTGAAGGTGGATGCGACTTCAAATATGACTAGTGTTGGAAAAGAAGCAGCCGATGTATTAAATACATATGTCTCTTCTTCAAATGTTCAATACAAAGCACAAGACTTATTGAAGCAGGCAAAAGATATTCAAAATCTTTCTAAATCCACAAATGCCATGTTAATCTGGATTGCCGGTATTTCCTTACTTGTTGGTGGTATTGGTGTTATGAACATCATGTTAGTAACAGTAACAGAAAGAACGAAAGAAATTGGTCTTAAAAAAGCCATTGGTGCTAAGAAAAAAGCCATCCTATTTCAATTCTTAACTGAAGCGATAGTACTTACTTCAATTGGAGGTATTGCAGGTGTAATAACAGGTATTGGCTTAGCTAAATTAATATCTATTCTAAATGGTACACCTGTATCCATTAGTATTCCTGCCATGATACTATCTGTATTATTCTCTATGGCAATCGGTATTATTTTTGGATTGTTACCAAGTTATAAAGCTGCGAATCTTGATCCAATTGAAGCTTTAAGACATGAATAAATGTTGTAACGAGAAAATTCGTTGCAACTTTTGTAAGCGTCAAATTTGAAGGTGGTACAAAATATAGTTGAGACATGACATAATCTTTGTGTAAGTAGATGGTGATTAAACTACATGGCTAAGATCAACAATGTACACAAGGATGAGCCAGACACTTTCGATTTTGTTAAAGTGAATGTATTAGATGATAAAACTAGAAACGGTAATAATTGTACTGTTCGTTACAACGGTGTTTCTTTCTGTCTGACAAAAGAAAACATGGACTTGGTTTTTGAGTTTATTCAGAGGATGAATCATGCTGGATCTTTCTAAAATCGAAAATATTTATTTAGCTCCTGGAGCCACGGATCTAAGAAAATCAATCGACGGATGTAGTAATGTTGTTCAGTATCAAATGTTTCTTGATCCTTTCAGCCCTTCTATATTTATCTTCTGCAACCGAACAAAGACAACAATCAAAGTTTTAGAATGGGATGGAAATGGATTCTGGCTTCATACAAAGAAACTGATTGGTAAGGATCGCTTTCGATGGCCCAAATCAAAAGAAGAAGCGAGTATGCTGATTGACAAAAGGCAGTTGTCATGGTTACTGGATGGCCTTGAAATCGAGCAGAAACATGCTCATCACAAAATAGATGCAGTCGTTTGAAAAACGCTTTATTTAAAGCGCAAATGACTGCATTTTATGGTATAATAAGCAGGTAGAAATGAGGCCTGTATGACTGTAAAAGATATTGATTCCATGTCGTTTGACGAACTTAAAAATGAATTTATCCAGTTTAGAAAAATGATGATGGATCATATTTCAGAACAGGAAAAACAAATCCAGGACTATAAGAAGAAAAATGAAGAACTGACTGTAAACATTAAAGAATTACAGTTGGAACTGGCTATTGAAAAAGAAAAATACAAACAGGTGGTAGCTGCTAAATACCAGTCACAGAAGAATCAGATTGCACTGGATATGCCAACTTTATTTGATGATATAGAAGAAGAGGCATTAAAAGTAGAAGATTCAGAAATTGAAGAAGTAATAACAGTTGGTGAACACACAAGAGTTCGCCGTCCTAAGGAACAACATTTGTCTTATGATCACCTGCCAAAAGTAGATGAATATCTGTCTGTACCAGAAGGTGAAGATATCTGTGAAAAATGTGGTTCAAAAATGCATATAAAGAAATATCAGACAAAAGAAGAATTGGTATATGAACCAGCTCGTCTTTTTGTACGTGTTACACATATACCTGTATTAGAATGTGAAAACTGCCAAATCTATAGTGAAGAAGGAAAATCAACATATCATACAGTAACACATCATTTTTTATTTGACAGAAGTATATGTTCACCAGAACTTTTGGCATACATAATCGATATGAAATACAATAATGGTCTTCCATTGTATACAATAGAAAAGATATTTCAAAGAGATCACGCAATCATACCAAGACAAAACATGTCAAACTGGGTGATTGGAAGCATGAAATATCTGGAACCACTCTACAATCTGATGAAAGAGGATCTTTTAAGGATGAAGCTTATACATGCAGATGAAACTACAACTCAGGTATTGAATGAAGAAGGAAAGCCAAGTACATCCACATCCTATATGTGGGTATATCGTTCCAATAAGCATGAAGTGCCGATTGTACTGTATGATTACCATTCTACAAGATCAGGAGACTATCCAAAAGAATTCCTAAAAGGATATAGCGGATATCTAGAATCAGACGCATACGACGGATACAATAAAGTCGAAAACGTAATTCGATGTCTGTGTAATGTCCATGCCTTAAGGAAATTCAAGGATTCATATAAACTGCTTCCAAACAATAAGGAACGAAAAACGAGCGATGAGGCAAAAGCCATACAGAAATATGACGAAATCATCCACCATTCAAATCTTATTGATGAAAAAGCAGCTGAAAAATATTCGAATCCTGAAAAGCGAATGGAATATATCACAAAGAGACGAAAAGAAGAACTCAAGCCAAAGTTTGAGAAGTTTTTATCGTATCTTGAAGAAATCGAACCAAGAAACAAAGGCAAATATTCCATGAGCAAAGCAATCCAGTATGTATTGAACAACAAAGAAGGACTTATGGAATTTACAAATGATGCGATCATCCCACATGACAATACAAGCTGTGAAAGAAGTATACGCCCATTTGTAGTCATACGAAATCGATGCAAATTCAGCGTAAGCGTACATGGAGCACAAGCGAGTGCCATGATCTATTCATTAGTAATCAGCTGTATAGAAAATAAACAGAATCCATACATGTACTTTACTCATTCATTTGAAAATCTACCAAAATTAGATTTAACAAATAAAGAAGAACTGAGAAAGTATCTACCATACAATCGAGAACTACCAAGCTATATCCGAACATTATCAAAGAGCGAAATAAAAGCCATCCTTAATGAAGCCAAATCACAAGTATGATCCAGCAAGGATGGCTTTATTATATATTCGTCAGCAGTTTATTTGTACCACCTTCAAATTTGACGCTTACTCTCATATCGTAGAAGATGAGCTTTTTCAAGAAAATACAATAACTATCGTCGTATCTCATGATAATGAATGGAATGATTATGTAGATCAGATAGTTAAATTAATGAGAAATCTAAAGACGGATTATAAGGATTATCAAATGAAATCATAAATAGTGTATTGCCGTACTTTAAACAGCTGCAAAAGAACCTATATGTAAAATAGAAAAGATCCGATTGGCAATGACATAGTATCATTTCAAATTGGATCTTTTAATATGGGCTCTATTTGACGCTTACCTCTTCGTGGATTTATTGGCTCTGAGTAATGGATTGGGTGGTTCTCAGTGCTGGACGGTATGGATCTAAATGCGTGGAATACTCACAATATAAATAAAATTAAAGCAATCGTACAACACAATTAGATACATAATCACAAAATCTAATTATATTGCAATATACATCCATTCCAATTTGAAGTGTCTGGCATAAAAATACGACCTCCTTGTGGATCTATTATTTCACAAAGAGATCGTTCTTTTAATCTAGGTCCTATTTGAGCTTACAAAACACGGACTTGGACAACCTCTGGTTGTCCAAGGTTTGTATCAATTATAATCCGCTCAGGGGTTAAGGCACTCCTTAAATTGTGAAGAACAAATTCACCTAACCCCATCCAAATTTATTGTGCCATTAAAAATTGAGTATCTCTACCGTGTGATACTCATTTTTTTAGCTTTTAGTTAATACATGTATAATTATCATGAGTAGTATTAAATGAATATCGTAGAACTATCAATATCTATATTTTCGTGTGTTACTATTATAATAATTGTTGTTTTTTTCAATTTGTTTCTCTCCTCCTGATATATCATCGCTAAATAAATTAAAAATTGTATTCTCTTTATCTGGTAATCGATTGATATATTGATTTAAGCCAAAACCTTTTATGAAATGTTCCATAATTTCATTTGTTATATTTGTAACTTTAGAAAAGTGTTATGATAAATTTATAAAAAATATACACAAAGGAGGTGCACTATGGTTTTAATGGTAAATGGGTTGTTTAAATCAATAAGCAAAGTAAATATTTTAAAAGATATCTCTTTCAGTATTAATGAAAATGAAATATTAGGATTGATTGGGCCTAAGGCTACTTGAATATATAGACAACTGTTAGACAGCTAAGATAGATTTTTGAGGGAGTGTATAGATACGCCCCTCTTTTTTAGATGTGCTTTTATTGTTTTCAATAAATTCCAACATTCTTTTATGTTGGTCTGCAAAGTTAAACTGTATGGTAATCTCGTTGTTTTCGTGGATATATATTGTGTCAATCAATTCTACCAGTATTCCACGGTTCAACTCTTTTATGTTCTTATGTTTCAAGAACATTTTTAAGTACGGGTCGTCGTTTCCGATACCTTTGGAAGCAAGCTGTATCTCGGATTTTAAATGGGCGATTGTGTCCTCTAGTTCCTTTGCCTTGATTTCAAATTTTGACTTCATACGGACATACTCAGCTCTTGTTATCTCTCCGCATTTCCAGTCCATATACAGGCTGTCTACAACATCAATCGTCTTTTCAAGCTGGTGTTCCTTTTCCTGTAACTGCTTTGTGAGCTGTAAGGACTGATTACAGATTGCTGGCTGGTTGTTTATTTCTGCGATAACCTCTGCCATGTTTTCGACACGTTCAATTTGCATTTGAATGGCTTTCAGCACCGCTTCGGTCAATTCGTCAACCCTTATCCTGTGAGCAGAACATTTGTCCTTATGCTTTAACGCATAGGTGGAACATACATAGTAGGTATATTCCTTTGTCGTTCCATCTGCCATTTTCTTACGGTTGGTTTTCTTTGTCATGCTCTTATCACAGTCCGCACAACGCAGGAAGCCAGAGAACAGATACACCTTTCTTTTTGACGGAGCAGTACGGGTATCACGCTTTGACAAGGACTGTGCCTTTTCAAACAGTTCACGGTCAACGATAGGTTCATGTGTATTTTCTACAATGAACCATTCGCTTTCTGGTGTAGCGACAGCTTTATGTATCTTGTAGCTGACAATTCGCTGTTTCCCCTGTACCATATCCCCGATATACATTTGGTTACTTAAAATGGTGCAAACTGTTGTAATGCCCCACATACCGTCATTTTTAGCACGTTGGGGCGTTTTAAGGTTCAACCCTTTGCTGTGCTTATAATCAGTCGGTGTAGGAATCCCCAGCTCGTTTAATCGTCTTACGATACCGATTTTGCTCATTCCCTCGTGGACATACCAGTGGAAGATATTCCGTACCACCTGTGCTGGCTCTTCGTCAATGATAAGGACGCTTTTGTTATCTGGGTCTTTCAAATACCCATAGGGAGCAAAAGCTCCAATAAACTCACCGTTACGACGTTTCATGTTGAGTGTGCGTCTTACGTCATTAGAAGTCCTCGCCGCATAGCGGTCATTCATAAGTCCCGTGATAGGAACGTCCATGCCGTCTGTGATGGATTCTGGATTCTTATAAGTATCAAAGGCAGGGCTTCCCAGACAGATAAATCTTGTCTGATACAGCGGGAAAAATTCTTCCAGATAATAGCCCTGGTCGGCATAGTTTCTGAATGTCCTTGCCAGTGTCTTACAGATAATGCAGTTTACCAGTCCAGCCTTGACATCATCAATCATGCGTAAAAAATCAGTACGGCTGTCGTCTGTCGTTCCACTTATCCCGTCGTCAATGTAAAAATCGACAATGACATATTCTTCCTCAAAGAACTTTTCCAGATATTCACGAATAATCTTTTTCTGGTTCGTAACACTTAGGCTTTCGTCGTTTCCGTCATCTCTTGACAAGCGGATATAGACTGCGATTCTCCATATGATACGGTTGTCCTTGCTTCTTGTTTCTTCAACTTTTCTAATTCGTGGCATATTGTTTTACCTATCAGAAAAGCCTTATATCACTCTATAATTATACCATATTTTCGGCATAATTTCAGCTCTTTTTTAAGCCTTTGAAGTAATTGACAAGGCAGGAAGCAAGGGAAGAACCGTCCTCTTTGAACCGAGTTTTTACAATGAGATTACCGCATGGAAAACAATAAGGGTCGTCCAGTATTTCCAGACATTTTTCTGTCCTCATATCCGTATCAGAAGAAGTTGGAACATTTTTATCTGTTTGGGAAAGGTATTCTGAACACACCGTATTTTTATCTTTCTCCATATAATGCCCCCTTTCTGTGCTGTCTAACAGTTGTTTTTATGAGCAGACAGACGGCTTTGGAAAAGCACCGCTGGTATCTCAACCATTCTCATTCCTATGAGCAAAACCACCTTTGGGACGTATCATTATCCTGTGAGTACAGGTTGTGGCAGAACGACTTTTCCAAAGGTCGCTCTCGGATCATTACATGAATCGCTCGCTTTCCCTTATAGAAAAGGTCGTGGCGTATAAAATCCGCTGGCTCGCTGTATCACAAACGTATCTGTCGGCTCTATTCAGTTTTCAAAGAACAGGTCGGCTTGTCAGCCTATGAAAACCTGTTGCACTCAGCAGGCTTTCATAGAGTGGCAAACATCAGAATCGGGACAGGAAAGAGGGGAATGAATCATGTCCCGAAAATGTTTTATTTAATCTCCACTTCAAATTTAGGTATCATCAGCATGATTGCTTCACGAATACGTCCTTTTAATTCCATATCCACAGCGATATAGATATTACCGTAGCTGTCATATAGAGGACGCATACTGGCTTTTGATATGTAAGGGTCATAAAATAGCAACATTTTATCTATCGCTTTTTCGTTGCCATCTACGGCAGAAGCAATCAAATGATAAGGTGGACATTTCTGTACTGATTTTTCCATATTCACTCCTCCATAAAATTATCTGGCAATATTTCTCTCATTTTCTTTAATGCAATCTGCCGATTCTTGAAAGCTCCAGCTCTGGTTATCTTTTGCAGTTCAGCAATTTCAGAATCGCTCATATCAAGAAAATAGAACATCAAAAGGGCATTACGCTTTTTTTCTGGCAACTGCTTTAATGCTTTGCATAATTCTTCGCCAGAAACACGGGCTTCCATTCCGTAAACATCAAAGACGGTAATATCAAGCTCGTATTCATCTGTTACGGAAAAAGAATCAACCATGATTTCTGGAAGCTCGGAAAACATTTTTTCCTTTTTGGCTTTGCGTCGCATTTCTTTGTCATAATTTTTAACAGTGCAGTCTATCACTCTTTTTACAAGGGTATCGAACTGTAAACGGATAGCATTTTCAAAAGAAGTCGGTTTCATTGTGATTTCTCCTTTCTGCCTTTGGCAAATCTGGTTTATCCCTCTTTCCGCACCAATACTCAACAGCAAGGCGTGATTTGCTAACCAATTTTTGAAAAAAATTTAAAAAAGTTTTTGAACA
>OGQF01001500.1_pt1 | contig 15934 bp, 13 predicted proteins | sample 1553141 | NCBI WGS metagenome assembly OGQF01 (sample SAMEA2580005, study PRJEB22360) | human gut metagenome | biome: human gut; feature: human-associated habitat; material: faeces | place: Denmark | collected 2008/2010
CCGACCCATTTCTTTCAAGCTATCAACAGCCAACAAAACACCTTCATAAAAGCTCAGAAACTGTTCTGTACGTGCAGAAATCTTTACAGTCTGAAACTCCGGAAGAGAATCCCTATAGGTAGGATATTCTTTGGCATGTAAAGGCAAAACCAATGCAACTTTAACAAATGGTTCTTGGATAGCCGTTTCGCTTACCGTATCCGGCACTGTTGTCAAACTATGGCTCAAATCAGAAGTCTGTGTGACACTTTCAGGCTTTACTATATCCGATTTTACTTCGTCTTTACTTTCCACATGAACCGACTCTTTCTTCGGACTCTCAACAGGAATCTTTGAACGATCCATATCATTCAAAGGCACTTTAACAACAGCCCCTACCGACAAAGGACGATAAGTTGAGTAATCCCCATTATGCTTTATCAGTTTTTTAGGTTTCATTCCATAATACCTGGCAATAGAATAAAGCGTTTCTCCTTTTGCCACCTTATGATAATAATACTTGTTATCCTGTTTCACTTCTACATAAGGTACCTTCAACACTTCATAAAGACTCAGGTTATCCTCCTTCTTGTCATTTAACTTTTTCAGTTCCTCTACAGATACATTATAAACCTTGCAGATAGAATAAAGAGTCTGTCCAGGCAGCACAGTATGCAAATAATAACTCTCTCCTCTTATAACAACAATTTCTGTTGACTTCTGTATTTTAACCTCTTGGGCAAATATTTCCAAAAATAGGCAGGAAAGCAAAATAACCAATGAAAGTTTGAACATATACATTCCTAATAATTAAATCAATATCATTTAGAACCTTTAAGTGGCAAATTTAGGAATAAAGTCATAGATAATTAAAAAAACTGAGCTATTTTTGCATCATTATTATGATATCTATGAAAAAAATACCTGCAAAATTCAAATTCTTTTTGATCAATCTACTTGTCGCATTGATACTTGTTTGCGGAATCAGCACCTATGTACTGTATTGGCTAAATGATTATACGGAACACGGCTCCTTTATCACAGTACCTTCACTCCAAAATTTTACACCGGAGGAAGCCCAAACAATCACAGCACAAATGGGCTTAAAAATACAAGTGATTGATTCATTGTATGACGACAACATTGAGCCGGGAGCAATTGTTGAACAATATCCAACTCCCGGTTCCTATGTCAAAGAAGGACGTATGCTTCACTTGACAATCAACGCACGTAATCCGGAAAAAGTAGTATTCCCCAATCTAAAGAATGCAGCCTACAGACAAACCCTTCAAACATTGGAAGCACGGGGATTCCAAATCGGTAAAATAGAATATGTTCCCTCTGAATTCCAAAATTTGGTGCTTGCCCTCAAACATAATGGAGTTGATGTACTCCCCAATGAACTGCTTGCCAAAGGCGCAATCATCGACATTGTTTTAGGCAACGGGAATAACAACACAACAGTAACTGTACCATTCTTGCTGGGCAAAAAATTAAAAGATGCCATCAACCTCATAAGAAAATCTTATCTAAATATAGGAGAAATCATTCCGGATGGAAGCATTACTCCGGAAAACCGCTCAAACTCCATTATTTACCAACAAAATCCAGACACAGAATTTCCTATAGAGCAAGGAAGTGCCATCGATTTATATATCACAGCTGACAAAGAAAAAATAACCGCTTTAGATACCATTCTGATTAAGAAATAGTATGATAGAGGAGATTGAAGAAATAGAAGAACTGCTAGACGAGGAAGAGGAAGCAACATCTGAACTCTATGAACATCATCGCATAGAAGCTGACAGCGGTCAAAATTTATTGCGTGTCGATAAATTTCTTATGACACGACTTCCCAATGCTTCGCGCACTAAAATACAAGAAGCTGCAGATGCAGGCAATATACGCGTGAACGACAAACCGGTAAAAGCAAGTTACAAAGTCAAACCGAAAGATATTGTAACAGTAGTCATGTCATATCCTCGCCGGGAAATTGAAATAATACCGGAAGACATACCATTAAATATCGTTTATGAAGATGATGACCTCATGGTTGTAAACAAACCAGCAGGGATGGTGGTACACCCCTCTTATGGACACTATAGAGGAACTTTGGTTAATGCCCTAGCTTGGCATCTGAAAGACAATCCTTTGTTCAAAGAAAACGATCCTCGTCCAGGACTAGTACATCGCATAGACAAAGATACATCCGGACTTTTAGTCATTGCCAAAACTGAAAAAGCAAAAAACCACTTGGCATCTCAGTTTTTTCATAAAACTTCTGATCGTAAATATGTTGCTGTGTGTTGGGGAAACCTTGATACAGAGACAGGAACAATCATTGGACACATTGGCCGTAACCTGACAAATCGTAAAGTAATGGCATGCTTTCCTGATGGCAGCCACGGCAAACATGCAGTGACACACTATCGTGGATTGGAACGCTTAGGCTATGTAAACGTAGTGGAATGCATACTAGAAACGGGACGCACCCACCAAATTCGCGCCCATTTCAAATACATCAAACATCCGCTATTCAATGACAAAGAATACGGAGGCAACGAAATCCTTAAAGGAACTACATTTGCAAAATACAAGCAATTTGTAAACAATTGCTTCGAAACCTGCCCTCGGCAGGCCTTACATGCCAAGACTCTCGGATTTGAACACCCGACTACCGGCAAACGAATGTCCTTCGATTCTGAAATACCTCAAGATATGCAACAACTCATAGAAAAGTGGCGTACATATGTACAAAATAGAGACGGATGCCTTTAAGACATCCGTTCCTTATAATCTTTATATCCAAATTTTCTTACCAAACGAAAACCCTTTTCAGGATTCCATATACCAATAGAAGGGTGTGTCACTCCATTAAACATCGTTGTTTTTACCATGGTATAATGAATCATATCCCGAAAAACAATTTTATCTCCCACCTGAGGCTCCCGTCCTCCATCAAATGCCCAATCTCCATAAAAATCCCCTGCCAAACAGCTATTTCCCCCCATCTTCCATACCTTTTCTCCCTCTTCAGGATCATGAGCTCCTAAAATGACCGGTTTATACGGCATCTCTAGACAATCTGGCATATGACAGGCAAAAGATACATTTAACATCAAAGTATTTGTACCACCATTGAACACTTTATCCTCCACCGTCGACACTAAACAACCAGTATCCCATGTAAAGGCACTCCCAGGCTCTAAGATTACCCGCAAATGAGGATAACGAGCCCTGAAATCACATAATATACGAATCAATTCATCTTCATCGTAATCTTTGTGGGTCATCAAATGTCCCCCACCCATATTCAGCCATTTCAATTTATGAAAAAAACGTCCGAAACGTTCTTCAATGGCCGCCAAGGTTCCTCGCAAATCAGCAGGACACGATTCACACAAAGAATGAAAATGCAATCCCTCTACACCCTCTGGCCATTCTGCAATATCAACAGAACGGACACCCAAACGAGATGTTGGGCTTGCCGGATTATATAAATCAGTCTCAACCGTTGAAAACTCAGGATTCACCCGCAAGCCACAAGAAACACCAGCCTGATGTGCACGTTCACCAAAGCGATCATACTGACTCAAAGAATTAAATGTAATATGACTGCTGTAACTCAGAATTTCATCAATTTCGTTCTCAGAATAAACCGGAGCATACGTATGTGAAGGCTTCCCATATTCCTCAAAAACGAGATGAGCCTCTGCCAGCGAACTGGCAGTGGCTCCATCAGAATGCTTTCTGAGTTCTGGGAAAATACTCCACATTGCATTAGCCTTCAAAGCGACAATAACTTCTACGCCCGTAGCCTTTCGCACCTTATCAATCACCCGCATATTCTCTTCTAGCAAAGTCTCATGCAAAACATAGCACGGCGAAGGCACAGTGGACAAATCCCAATTCTTCAGAATAATATCTTTATCTATCATACCTCCAGGTCGATATCAAATTTCTCAACCCAAGGCAATCCTTGTTCTCCCAATTCAGCCAAGAATGGATCCGGATCAAACTGTTCAACATTATATACACCAGCACCTTTCCACAGACCACGTGCAAACATAGCAGCCCCCAAAGCAGCAGGAACTCCCGTTGTATAGCTGACAGCCTGTGTACCGGTCTCTTTATAAGCTGCCTCATGGTCACAGTTATTATAGATATAATAAGTATGTTCCTTACCATCTTTAATACCACGAATACGGCAACCGATAGAAGTTTCTCCGTGATAATTTTCACCCAATGATTTCGGATCAGGCAACACAGCCTTCAAGAACTGCAAAGGCACAATCTTAGTTCCATTGTATTCCACTTCATCAATACGTGCCATACCGATATTCTGAATAACTCGCAAGTGAGTCAGATATTCCTGACCAAATGTCATCCAGAAACGGGCACGCTTGATAGTCGGATAATTCTTTACCAAAGACTCCAACTCTTCATGGTACAACAGATAAGAATCACGTTCTCCAATATTAGGATAAGTCAAGCTCTTGTGTATTTCCAGAGGACCAGTTTTCACCCACTGACCATTTTCCCAATAACGTCCGTTCTGTGTAATTTCACGGATATTGATTTCTGGATTAAAGTTTGTTGCAAAAGCCATTCCATGATTACCGGCATTGCAATCAACGATATCCAAATAATGTATTTCATCAAAATGATGCTTAGCGGCATAAGCAGTAAAAATAGCAGAAACTCCCGGGTCGAATCCACATCCCAAGATGGCAGTCAAACCTTTTTCTTTAAAGCGATCGTGATAAGCCCACTGCCAGCTATATTCAAAATGTGCCTCATCTTTCGGCTCATAATTCGCCGTATCCAGATAATTCACGCCACATTCCAAACATGCATCCATGATAGTTAAATCCTGGTAAGGCAATGCCACATTAATCACGATGTCCGGTTTGAAAGAGCGCATCAATTCACACAACTCCTGAACGCTATCTGCATCCACACGTGCTGTCTGAATCCGGTTTCCACCAACTGCAGCTGCAATTTCATCGCATTTCGATTTAGTGCGGCTGGCCATCATAATATCAGTAAATACCTTATTTTTCGCAACTTTATGCGCAACAACGGTACCTACTCCACCGGCACCGATAATTAAAACTCGACACATTACATTTCGTTTTTAAAGTTATTACTCTGCCAACAAAGATACGAATAATTTAGAAATTTACCTCATAATCTGCCCGCTAATCAGCAAAAGTGACAACTCTGAAATCTTTGTATCATATAATGCCGAAACTTCCCTGTCAACAGCATCAATATAACTGCGTTGAAACTCACGAAATTCTATTCCCGCCAAAGAACCCAACTTATACTTTTCCATTGCAGCATCAAGATTTTCAAAAGCAATGCGAGCATTGTCTTTTTCAAAATTCACCAACAACAAATTATTCGTATAAGTATTATACAATTGTGCCAAATCCGATTTTACCTGCAATTCTGCCTCTTGGTAAGTCAATTCCGAATTCTCCATATCTAATTTGGCATTCTTGATTTTCCGTCGGTTTTCCAAACGGTTAAATACATTCATACTGAGAGAAAAACCCCAATAAGGTCCATCCGAACGGTTCAAGGTTGTCACTTTAGAAGGCGACTTTGTCTGGCTAAAATTATAACCTCCTTGAAAATCTAATTTTGGAAACAAAGCCGCACGGGCAATTTTCATATCCAATTTCGATACTTTACAATCCCTTCGGCCAATTTGCAAAGTCGTATTATACTCCAATACATTCCGCTCTAGTTCCCGAAACTTAAGAGGTGTCCTCAATACAATCGAATCTTTCACATACTGATGTCTATGCAAATCGGCATTCATCACGGTATTCAGTGTGATATAAGCACTTTTCAAAGCCTGCTGCTCCTGCATATATGTAGAGCTGTCGGCATTCAAGTCCAACTTTGCCTGCAACGCTTCCAGACCGGATAACGAACCCAACACATATTTATCGTAAGCCTCCTTATAACGCAACATCGACAAATCCAGCGAATGTCTCGCTGCATCCACCTTACTTTGCTGTCTCACCACCTCATAGTAACACGAGGCCACCTCCACAATCAGATTCTCGACTGCCGCTTTGGTATTCAACTCTCCTATTGCCATTAATTCCTCATACCGATCGCGAGTGACAAACATCTCCATACCGTCAAACAATGTCCAATTCAAAGCGACACCGGCAGACAAACTATTTAAACGCGCCCAATTCTGAGTATTAGTCACCCCATTGGATTCCGTCTTGCTGTTTGCAATCGTCTGGTCCTGTGAAGCCTGCAACGCCACTGTCGGTAGAAACGGTCCTATGGTCACATTATTTTTAGCCTGCATCTCTGCATTTCGGATAATCTGTATCGAATAATTGGCCCTTAATGCCTGCCGAATACAACTGTCCAAGGTCATTACCTTTTTATCCGAATAATCCTGAGCATTACAAACAGCTCCAAGAGCCGACAATAAACAGACCCCTGCTACCAAACCTATATATATAAAAATCTTCTTTTTCATAAACTACATAAAGTTGATTCATTTATCATCTCCACCTACTCTTTGTGCACATCTTCTCGCACTACATTCTTCAACTCTTTCGACAAATAAGAATAAATTGCCGGAATCACAAACAGAGACAAGAAAGTCGCACAAACCATTCCTCCTACCACAGCAATACCCATAGCCACCCGGCTCTCTGCTCCGGCGCCCGTAGCCATTGCCATCGGTAAAATGCCCAGTACTGTAGATAAACTGGTCATCAATATCGGACGGAAACGAGCCACTGCCGAATTCTTCACCGCTTCCAGAAGCGGTTCGCCCATCGCCTTGCGCTGATTTGCAAATTCCACAATCAAGATACCATTCTTAGACACCAGACCTATCAACATGATAATACCAATCTGGCTGAAAATATTCATTGTCTGTCCATACCACCACAAAGCCACCATAGCCCCAATCAAAGCCAAAGGCACCGTCAACATGATAATCAACGGATCCCTGAAACTCTCAAACTGAGCAGCCAACACCAAATAAATAAATACCAGTGCCAACAAGAATGCAAACAACAAACTGGAAGAACTCTCGACAAAATCCTTAGAACTACCGGAAAGCGTCGTTTTAAAATTATCATCCAATACCTCTGCCGCAATACGGTCCATTTCAGCCAATCCCTGAGAAATCGTCTGACGTTTAGCCAATCCGGCAGAAACCGTAGCTGCCACAAAACGGTCGTAACGATACAACTGTGGAGGCATGGAACTTTCACTAGTCGTCACCAGATTATCCAATGCAATCAATTCCCCTTTATCATTACGCACATAAATATTCTGTAAATCAGACGGTTCATTTCGATAAGCCTTGTCAATCTCACTTAAAATCTGATATTGTTTACCGTTCAAGATAAAATATCCCACACGCTGCTCACTCATAGTCAGCTGCAAAGTCTGAGCAACATTCTTCATTGAAACTCCCAACACGGCAGCCTTATCCCTGTCGATATTGATTGTCAACTCCGGTTTTGTAAACTTCAAATTCACATCCGCCACAGAAAACACCGGACTTTTATTAACCTCATCCATAAAACGGGGCAACACACGTTTCAAATCATCCAGATTTTTAGCCTGGATTACATATTCCACCGGCAGACCTCCTCGTCGGCCACCAAACGTCTGTTGCTGAGACACCATCGTCCTTGCTCCCGTAAAATTGCGCACCTTCAACGACAATTCATCCGCTATTTCCTGCTGTGTTCTATCTCGGTTTTCCGGAGCCTGCAGCCACAGATTCACATTGGCACGGTTCGTATTTCCACCACCAATCATCTGTATAATCTTATCCTGTTCCGGAACCTCCTTTTCAATATATTCACCCAATTCATCAGCATACCGCATCATATAATCAAAAGTCGCACCTTCCGGAGCAGTCGAATTAACACGTATATTCGAGCGGTCCTCCAAAGGAGCCATCTCAGACGGAAGAGTTGCCCACAACAACCAAATCACAATACCGGTACCCACCAACACCAAAGGAGCCAACCACCTCACCCGCATAAATGCATCCAGCGCCCGGCGATATCCGTCTATCATCCTCTCAAACAAAGGCTCCGTCTTATGGTAGAACCAGTTATCTGTCACATTACGTGTCAACAACTTGGTCGAAATCATCGGAGTAAAGGTCAGTGCCACAAAAGACGATATCACCACAGCACCTGCAATAACCACACTAAACTCCCGGAACAAGCGACCTGTAGTACCCTGCAAAAAGACAATCGGCACAAATACCGCCACCAAAGCCACCGTTGTCGCAATCACAGCGAAAAAAATCTCATTCGAACCTTTATGTCCTGCCTCCAAAGGCGACATTCCCTGCTCGATTTTCGAATAGATATTCTCCATCACAACAATTGCATCATCCACCACCAAACCGATAGCCAACACAATCGCAAACAACGTCAAAATATTAATTGAAAAATCAGCCAGATACATCACAAAGAAAGCACCCACTAAAGAAATCGGGATAGCCAATACAGGAATCAAGGTTGTCCGCCAATTCCGAAGGAAAAGGAAAATAATCAATACCACCAGCACAAAAGCCTCTATAATTGTATCCTTCACCTCATTGATAGAATTGCGTATAAACACCGTATTATCAAAAGCGACCCCAGCCTCCACATCATCGGGCAAATCCTTCTGCATCTCCTCCATCACCTTATAGGCACGGTCTACAATGTCAATATAATTGGCTCCCGGCTGCGGAATAATCACACAAGCCACCATTGGCACACCATTCCGTTTCATAATAGAACGGGTATTCTCAGCATCCACTTCCGCAACCCCCAAATCCCGGAAACGCACCACCTTATCTCCATCCTCCAAGATCACCAGATTATTAAAATCCTCAATTGTCATCAAACGCCCCAATGTACGGATAGTCAACTCTGTATTATCTCCTTCAATACGTCCGGAAGGCAACTCCACATTCTCCCTCGACACAGCATCCCTCACATCCATCGGCGTAACACCGTATGCGGCCAATAACGACGGATCCATACGCAAACGTACCGAATAACGTTTTTCGCCCCAAATTGACACACTACTTACCCCGGCAATCGTCTGCAACCTCTCCTTATAATATTGCTCGGCATACATACTCAGATCAATCAACGAACGTTTGTCGCTACGCAACGAAACACCAAAAATAGGCTGAGCATCTGCATCCGCCTTGCTGACAGTCGGAGAATCAATACCATCCGGCAATTTCCACATTGCACCCGACACCTTATCGCGCACATCATTTGCAGCAGTCTCCAAGTCAACCTCCAACTCAAATTCCACCGTAATATAACTGCGTCCATCCCGGCTTTGGCTCGTCAACGAACGGATTCCCGGAATACCATTGATTGCCGATTCCAGGGGTTCTGTCACCTGTGTTTCCATTACATCGGCATTTGCCCCGGGGAAACTGGTAGATACAGAAATAATAGGCGGGTCCACACTCGGATAATCACGGACACCTAAAAACACAAGACCGATACACCCCAATATCATCAGGATGATATTCATCACCGTTGCAAACACCGGTCTTTTTATACAGGTAGATGATAAACTCATTTGTCAGTTGTTTATTTATTGATGATGTACAGACACTCTTAACGTTTCAAAGTCACCGACACATTCATTCCCTCTCTCAATTGCATAAGCCCTCCCGTCAGAATCGTATCGCCGACAACAATTCCGGAAATCACCTCTACATTTTTCTCGTCCCGGCTTTCAGTTTCCACAGGAACGCTCGCCGCCTTCCCGTCTCTCAACACCCATAAACGTTTTCCGTCCATCTCCGGCACGACGGCTTCTGTCGGCACTGCGATAAATTCACTTTTACCGCCCAACACCAAATTACCTTTGGCAAACATACCCGGCATCAATTCATGCTTGCTATTTTGGAAACGGGCACGCAGAAGGATCATACGAGTCTTCACATCAATCAAGGGGTCTACGGCATACACCTTCGCAGAATACAACTCATCGCTTCCGGTCACCTTAAACATCACCTCCTTGCCATTCAACTTATTGCTGGCATATCGTTCCGGTACATAAAACTCATATTTCAACACCGAATTATCCACAATCGTAGCAATTTTCGAACTAGCCTGCACATAACTACCCTCACTCACATACCTGAACCCCATCTCTCCGTCAAAAGGCGCCCTGATTTCCGTACGGCTGATTTTAACCTCCAACAATTCAATATCCGCTTCGAGCATATTATAATCAGTCTGCAGCTGATCGAACGCCTCCCGGCTGATAGACTCGCGCTTCAACAAAATACGTTGACGCTCCAATTTCTCAGCCAACAACTTGTGTTCAAACTGCGCCCGCATCAACTGCGCCTGCAAGTCGGCATCATCCACCTTCAGCAACAACTGTCCCTTTTTCACGAAAGCCCCCTCCTCAAAATAGATTTTCTTCACCTTTCCGACAATTTCCGACACCAATTCCACCTCTTCATTCGCCAACATCGTACCATTCACCGGAATGCCGTTAGCAGTCATGGAAGTCTTAGCCACAATACCGGTCACCGGCAACACGCCGGCAGTTTTTTTCTTTGGAGCCGCACTACTGTCTGTTTTAGATCCACAGCCGACAGACAGCACACAAAGACTCACAGACAAAACCAAAGAAAATACTTTTTGCAAGGGTTTTATCAAACTTTTTCTCATAATGTATCAAAATAATCTAATTACACTCATTTCTTCATGTCGTTAGACAACATCTATAAGAAAAAGTTTAAACAACGGAATGTTAAGAAATAGTTAAAGCCACTTCTTCTTTTTAAACAACCAAAAAGTCCCCACCGAAAACAAAACAGAAATCACGACAATCAGCCACATCCCATAAGGAGCCTCCTCCAAGCCGTTCTGTATATTCATACCATACAAACTGGCAATCAAGGTCGGAATCATCAGCAACAGCGAAATAGCGGTCATACGTTTCATGATAACGTTCAGATTATTTGAAATCACAGAAGCAAAAGCATCCATCGTCCCGCTCAAGATATCACTGTAAATCCTCGAAGTATCCTGTGCCTGCCGCAATTCAATTTCGACATCTTCCACCAGTTCAGGATCAAAATACTGCCGCTGACTTTTCAACATCTTCAACTTTATCAGCAGATTATCATTACCTCTCAAAGAAGTGATAAAAAACACCAACGATTTTTCAATCTTCAACAACCTTTGCAGTTCTGCATTCTGGATAGAGCGTTCCAACTCCTTTTCCACCGCACGACTTTGATTATTCAACTGCTTAAGATACTTCAGATACCACACCGACGAGGACAAGAACAGGCGGAACAACAAATCCCAATTATTCTGCACCTCCAATCCTTTTCTCCGCATATAAACCAGAAAATCCGGCAACATATCCGTTTCATAGTGACAGATGGTCACAAGGCAATCTTCATTCATAATAATCCCCAACGGCACGGTAATAAAAGGAATATCGTCATGCGCATTCCGATAAGGAATACGCAAAATCATCAGTGTCCACCCGTCTTCAGTCTCCATACGGGGACGCTCGTCCACATCTTCAATATCCGATAAAAAAGCCTGGGGAATCAATAACTCGTCCGTCAGATACCGAACATCATCCTCTGCCGGTTTCACCACACTAATCCAGCAGCCGGTCTGCCACACCTTCTGCTCAGCAAACCCGTTTTTGCAATCCAAAAATTTTCTCATAATACCTTTTTTGTCATTTCTATCGGCAAACAAAGGCATTGAGTCCACCCTTGCCTGCCTAAACCTGTTGATAATAATCGTCCATAGCTATTGTTATGAATTTTATGCCAGCAAAAATAATATTTTCAAGTTACTTTTTTATGAAGAAACAATCAAAACATACCATAAAATTTCCTTTGCCGTTTCGCTGCCGTCCGGATCACCGTGCCAAACACCTCTTCCCATGATAAAACTTCGCCCGTACTCCTCCCATGAAGAGAAATGCTCAACAGCCGTATCAGCTGCCACCTGCATTATCTGCCACATCTCATCCGCATTCACATAACCGCAAAGGCTTTCTTGCAGCATTCACACTGGATTTTCTGCACAGTGACTACATCGCCGATCTGTTTCATCAGCTCAATCCGACAGGACAACGGCAAATGTCCGGTCTGGCTTTGCCCTATTGTCTCTCTCAGCCTCTTTATAATGTCTTTTATCATATCCCAATCATTTAATCAATTAGGGCTACTATTGGAAAACTTTCCGATACAGTTCTCTCAGTTCAGCCGGAGCTGCTTCCACCACTTTCTGACCATCCTTGGCACTGGCTTTGCCCCAGACAACATAACATACCGTCTCCCATGCGTATTGCAACACCTCCTCCGGGCTGGCTTCTGTTTCCTCGGCGGGTTCCTCGTCCTCGTCATCATCGTCATCATCGGAGGAGAAACCATTTGGAACAATCTCGGACAGACGGGCTTTTGTTTCCAGCAGAGCGTCCAGGCTTTCTGCGTTTGCCATCCACGTAGCATAGTCCTTGGAATACTTCATATTCTGCATGGACAGCACGCCCCGGACAAAAACAGGGACTGTATCGGCTGTAAATCCGAACTGTTTCACATACTCCCGAAGGAATTTTTCCTGCAGGCGGGAGTGTTCATCATCACAGAGATCGAGATAATCCCATACCAGTTTCCGCCACTCTTGCCCAAGCATTCCCAAGGCAAACACAGCAAAACTGCCGGGGAGGGCACTCTGTTCACAATCCAGATTGGTGTACTGCTCATATTGCCGCATTGCAAGTCGGGCGTACCGTTCCAGCAGAGGATAAAGTGACGGATATTGGGCAGCGCAGGCACAAAGCTGATTGATTCTCTTTTTGGGCAGTCCTGTAATGGGAAGATACCTCTTTTCCGGTCCTTTGAACTCCACGGCATAGCTGCGGGGAAAATCCTCCTGCAAAAGAACCTCACACAGGTAGTTCAGCACTTCGCAGCAGCATTCCTCCGTATTGTCCCTGGCAGTGATACGGATCACGGCAAAGGCATCGTTGGCCGATGCGGTGAAGTGCTCTGTTTTCCTCTTTTGCAGAGAGAGCGGCAGCCTGCCGGTCCCATGTTCCCGGAGCTTTTTCACCATATCAGGGCGTACTTTCTCCACCAATCCAAAGAGATAATTGGTTGACAAATATTCATAGTTCGCTCCATATATCTTATAGCTCACCGCTACATAGCAGGCAAAACGCAGCAGCGGCTCCGGGACCTCTTCTGCACGGATACCCGGTTTCAGGGAGTACTCCTGTTCTTTCCAGTAGTCATCTTCATTGCCTGTCACGACAAAATACTTCTCGTGCAGCTCCCGTTTCAGCATATCAAGTAAATGGTGGTCAATTTCACCCCACCGGCTCTGTCGGCGCAGGTTTTCGCTAAAGGCGATGGCCTTTTCCGCATCCAGGGTCTCGGCCCGCTGTATTTCGGTCCATGCCCTAAGCAGTTGCCACACCTCAAAGGGCGCGCCTTGACTGCTGACCACTACCGGCGGCCAAAAGGAATCAAGCCGCGTGATCCTACCGTCAATGGCATCCTGGATACACTGGTCAAAGAGCGGTTGCAGTTCCTCCTGCACCTCGGGCTTCATCCAGTAACAGCGCCCGTCATGACTATTGCGCTTGGGTAGATTCGTTATTTTTTTCATAGCTATATTATAAAGTTTGGTGAGGATTCTCTGCACGTTCCGCACGTTCACCATCGGAATTGTAGTAATATTGGTTGAAACCGCCATTGATTACTTCTGCATGAAGCTCCACCGCACACATTATGCTGTCAAACTCTTGGTTCTCCATGTCGGCAGCCAGTTCTCCGGCTATATATTTCCGACAAAGCCTGTGCGCTGGCAATCGCTCAATCAATTCCATTGTTATTCTCTCCGGTCGAGCAAGTCCCAATATTTTTCTTATCCAACTCATATTACTATTGTCTTATTGTTCATTATGGCTAAGTGGGGAACGCTGTAAGCGTTATCCCGGTTTGTTAGCAAAATATTATACCCATTCTAATATTGGGTTAGGTCTATGAATAAAATACCGTTTATTATCCGAAATTGAAAATATCATTCCCGAATGCAATTTCGTTCAAGTTCCTCTTTTTACAATCCACAACGCCTCCACCCGTCTGTCCGCATCTGTACTGCATCGATTTTCCATGCTTCCCCCACACGTTTCATACAGAAACGATAGTCGAGATTGATTCTTTCATCCTGCGCATAGATGTAAAGTTTGTTGCGGGAAACCTGTTCGGCATCAACCAGGCGGAAGGTGGCATACGTCCCCTCTGGAGAAAGCGACAAAGCGAGCGGCCGATACCCCATCCGTGGCTTCTCGGATACATACTGCTGCCAGATCTGCTGCAGCATCGGTCGCACATCCGCCGCATCAAAACCTGTCTGGTCGGTATATTTCTCCCATTGAGTCATGGCGGCAAAGAAAGCATACAGCACCTGTTCCGCCTGATGAACCGCATCAGCGTCCACCTCCAACTTCTTCTTCGCCTGGCTTCGTTGCAACGAGGCGAACAGCTCCATCTGCTCCTGGGTAAAGAGGTCGCCAGGACGCAAGGAAAGGCGTTTATTGGAAGCAATGCCAAGCACCCCTTCATAAGTGATCTGAGTTTGTCGAACATGCAAATGATTCAGCTTAGGAAGCTGAGCAGCCCGATGCAACCCCTCATCGTCCAGCGATGTGGCGCTCAAGTCCAACAGAGCCACCTTACTTGCCTGCATCATGGACAACCCCTTTCCCGTAATTGCAGGATTTCCTGCCAAGAGCAGATACTCCAAAGTGGGCATGGTGGCAAATACCGCAAAGCATGCGTCGGTAAGCTCCGCATATTCGATCCCTACATTGACCATTTTCTTGGCACCTGCCAGCGGTTGAATCTGTTCGTCCGTCAAAGGGTAATGCTTGACATGAAATCCCACCAAAGCAGGATAAGCGCCAATCTGTTGCATCACCTCCACAGATAGCTCGGGCATGAGCATCACCTTATCGCCATCAAAAATCAGTTTGCCGTCTTCCCAGTCGATGGTACGTGCCCGCTTGGGAAAAGAAGTAAGTTCTTTTATCATCGTTCTATCATTTTTAAGGTAATCTTTGTTCATAGACTTTCTGTTTTTGCTAATGGTTTAGCAGGGAACGGCTTGTCCGTTCTCCTGCTTCGTTAACATCATATTTTATTCCCATTCCAGTGTACCATATCGTATGGATAATATGGCAACCCTTTCAGGCTGCTATCATCTAGCCCCAAGACTTTGACCAATGCACCGCTTTCAAAACACCAATAACCGTCATGGTTGATACCATATTTATGGTCGTTGTGCCAAGATAAATCAGAATGACCCCGATACCATTCTTTTTTGAGGTATTTTTCCAATCGTTTTACAGCTTCTGCCTTATCTTGTTCTGCCAACTCTGTAACAGTGATAGCAGCTTGATAGGGTGACGGATATAATACTTTGTTTGTAGTCCTTTTCCAATCTGGGAATCTGTATCTAATCAAGGTGTCATAAATATAGTCTTTTGCTTCTCTATCTTTTATCAGTTGCACCAAACTCTGTATTAGGTCATCTTCATAATCCAACATGATACCTATTGACAAAAGCCACAACATTTCAATATAAAATCCGTTATCCGTCCAAAATCTCGGCATCGTTTTGATGACTTCCACATAATTATTTTTCAGATTATCAATATCCTGTCCCATAGAATACTGTACCAATAAATAACGAAGCCTATAATTGAACAAAGAATCGTAACCTATATGTTTTCCAGAAAGATGCATTTGTTCATAATAACTAATATCTTCATCATACATTTTCAGTTGCTTCGAATACTGTTCTTCGGTAAAAAGTTTATCTCTTGTTTCCATATATGGTACACTGTTTTTGATGTTAATGGTTAGAAA
>OGQF01001503.1_pt1 | contig 15920 bp, 15 predicted proteins | sample 1553141 | NCBI WGS metagenome assembly OGQF01 (sample SAMEA2580005, study PRJEB22360) | human gut metagenome | biome: human gut; feature: human-associated habitat; material: faeces | place: Denmark | collected 2008/2010
AGGGGCTTGACCCGGTAAATGCGGCTGCGGCGATCGACCGTGCCTGCCAGCTGATCGAAGAATTGGGCTGCGGCGAGGTTGTCGGCGGGATGGTCGACGTATGCCAGCCCTTAAAGCCGTTGCGCAGGATCGCTTTCGAGCCGGAAAAGATCAATCATTTCCTCGGGACGGACATTTCCAGAGAGGAGATGCTGGAATATTTTGCGCGGATCGAGCTTTCCTATGATGAGGCGGCAAACGAGATCGTGATCCCGTCCTTCCTTAAGTAATCGGCCGCTCGGGTCATGCTCAATGAACAAAGCCGGCGCCTTTGAGCGCCGGTTTTGACTAACTGGGAGTGAACGTCATGTTCAAGCAACGTACGCTCAGACAATCTGTCGAAACGGTAGGGATTGGTTTACATAGCGGACGCAAAGTGCGTTTGGTGTTGCATCCCGCGGCACCCGATACGGGCATTGTGTACCGTCGCGTGGATATTCGTCCTGCCGTTGATATTCCTGCTCATCCGCATAACGTGAACGATACCCGTATGGCGACCACGGTGAATGTGGGTCGCGCAGCGGTGGCGACGATCGAACACTTGATGTCTGCCTTGAGTGGGTTAGGCGTTGATAACGTGCTGATTGAAGTCGACTCGGCCGAAATTCCGATTATGGATGGCTCTGGGGCGAGCTTTGTCTTTTTGTTGCACCAGGCTGGCATTGTTGAGCAGGATGCCCCTAAGCGCTTTGTGCGTGTTTTAAAGCCCGTCGAAGTGCGTGAAGGCGATAAGCTTGCGCGTCTTGAACCCCATGAAGGCTATCGTTTGACCTTTAGTATTGCGTTTGGTCACCCTGCGATTGACCAGACGGAACAAGTGGCTGATGTGGACTTTTCGCGTGTGACCTATGAGCAGGCCGTGTCTCGTGCGCGTACCTTTGGGTTTGTGCAGGACGTTGAAATGCTTCGCCGCATGGGGCTCGCGCAAGGTGGGTCGCTTGATAATGCGATCGTGATGGACGAATTCCGTATTTTGAATCCGAGTGGTTTACGCGAAAATGATGAGTTCGTTAAACACAAGATTCTTGATGCCATGGGCGACCTCTATGTCTTGGGGCATCCGCTTTTGGCTCACTATCGTGCGCATAAGTCGGGGCACGGGCTCAATAACCAACTCTTACGTGCGCTCCTAGCGGACGAATCAGCTTGGGAATGGGTGACCTTTGATGTGGCTGAAGATTGTCCCGTGGACTTTTGGATGCAAAAGACGCCCGACAACCAAAAGAAACCTCAATCCAAACCGTAAAGCTGATCCGCGATCGCTTCGGCTTGATGGCTGTTGAACGCTAACGCCTTCTCTGCTTGCGTAAGTAGAGTAAGGCGTTTTTTTTGCTCATCAGTGAGTGTCGCTAGCGTCGTGAGGCGACGCTTTTCTCGTTGGATGCCTGCCATCAAACGCGTTGCATAGTCTTCTTCTTTGGGTTTGAGGTCATCTAAGTGACTCATCAACGCTTTACGGGTGATAGGCGAAGCACTGTGCCGCGCAATCGATGCAATAGCGGCTGCGGCTGCGGGTGACGTGCGCGGGTGATTTTTTGGGGCGGGTTCGGTATCACGATCCACAGGGACCAACGCGGCTTCTGCGGCCTTGAGGTCAACGGGTAACAACGTCAGCGCTTGATTGATGCGTTCAAGACGCTCGTCAATACGGGTAATGGCGCGCTCAGCAATTCGCTTTTTGTCTTCTAATTCCAGTCGACGATGTAAGGCGCGTAAGCGCTCGGCTTCTAGTCTAGGATAGTCGCGCACTTCGTCTTCAGAGAGAATGTGTAGCGACCCTATCGCGTAGTCGTAGTCACCGATAGATGCCACATGGCGTTGGCGCTCGAGGGCGAGCGCAAGGGATTCGTGGCCCAATTTTTCTTCAAGAACTTGTTGACGCGCACTGGTGTCAGGGGTGAGCGCGTCGCGTAGGCGCGTCATGGTTTCTTTGAGTGACGGATCTTCAATCTCGTCGAGCATATGAGTGATGGCAGCTGCCCCCACGGCACTCGGGTGGCGGGGCGACGTGGGCAAAGCAAGATTGAGGCTCGGTAAGGGTTGCTTCGCGATGATCCGCACGTCAACCTCGGTGATCGGTAAGCCGCCCGAAGCCACTGCAGCGCAGAGTCGCGGGGTGAGCTGACGCACACGATTTTGTTGCCCAGCGTTTTCAACGAGAATCGTTAAGGTATGACCGTGAATACGACAGTAAGCGGGATCTTGAAAGTCGATATTCATGCGAAATGGACGCAAGACGTTCCCCACGATACTGCCCGCCCGTTTGGCGAGCGCATATTCGCTCATCAAGGGTTGCATCTCATCACGGCCTAGACAGGTGTTAAGCATCTGCGCACCTGTACGGCGAACGATAAAGTCATCAGTCACGGTAGTGATCGTATAAAAAGCGGTGAAACGACTAGCTACACAATGGCCTAGCTATTACCCGAAGCAAAGGTTTATGTAGGTAGTATTCTGTGCGATAATCCAAAAGCTATACTCGCAGAGGGCTCTGATACGCGCAAATACGTTTGCATTTTGTTATCAGAGAGGAGAACTTCTGCGGTCGTTGAAAAAATAGGGTAGCACGGAATCCGATGAGATTGAACATGTCAAGCGTAGTCGTCGATCACGTGTCTGCCCCAAATCCTGGTATTCATAATGTTTGACGAACTTCTGACTAAGATCTTTGGTAGTCGTAATGACCGCCTGATTAAGCAATATCGCCGCAAGTGCGATGCCATCAATAAGCTCGAGCCCACCATGCAGGCGCTCTCTGATGACGAATTGAAGGCGAAGACACAGGAGTTCCGTGATCGTATTGCTCAGGGCGCAACGATTGAAGACTTGTTGCCCGAAGCCTTTGCTGTGGTGCGTGAAGCGTCTGTGCGTGTCCTTGGTATGCGCCACTTTGACGTGCAGTTGATTGGCGGTATGGTCTTAAATGACGGCAAGATCGCAGAAATGCGTACGGGTGAAGGTAAGACCTTGACGGCAACGTTGGCGGTCTATTTGAACGCCTTGTCGGGTAAGGGTTGTCACGTCGTGACCGTGAACGACTACCTCGCCTCTCGCGACGCGGATCAGATGGGGCGTTTATATAACTGGTTAGGCTTGACGGTTGGCAAGATTCTCTCGAACCAGGAACACGAACAAAAGCGTGCGGCTTATGCAGCCGACATTACGTACGGTACCAATAACGAATTTGGCTTTGACTATTTGCGCGACAACATGGAATACGATGTCGCCAATCGTCGCCAGCGTCCGTTGCATTACGCCATCGTCGACGAAGTGGACTCGATTTTGATTGACGAAGCGCGTACACCGCTCATTATTTCGGGGCCGGCCGACGACAATACCGAACTCTATTTGGCTATCAATAACATTCCGCCGTTACTCACCCGTCAGGCTGACGAAAAGGGTGAAGGCGACTATTGGGTCGACGAAAAGGCGCACCAGGTCTATCTCTCTGAAGCGGGTCACGAACATCTCGAACAGATCTTGATGGAACGTGGTCTTGTGCAGCAGGGTGATTCGCTTTATTCGCCCAAGAACATCATTTTGATGCACCACTTGAATGCCTCGTTGCGTGCCCATACGCTCTTTCATCGTGATCAGCACTATGTGGTGCAAAATGGCGAAATCGTCATTGTGGACGAATTTACGGGTCGTTTGATGCCGGGGCGTCGTTGGAGCGAAGGTCTACACCAGGCTGTTGAAGCCAAGGAAGGCGTCAAAATCCAGCAAGAAAATCAGACGATGGCGTCGATTACCTTCCAGAACTTCTTCCGTATGTATGAAAAGCTCGCTGGTATGACCGGGACGGCTGATACGGAAGCCTATGAATTCCAGGACATTTATGGCTTGGAAACGGTGGTGATTCCGACCCATCGCAAGATGATTCGAATCGACGAACAGGACAAGGTCTATCGTTCTGTTGACGAAAAGTATCGCGCCATTATCGAAGACGTGAAGCGTTGCTACGCCAAGCAGCAACCGGTGCTTTTGGGTACGACCTCGATTGAAAACTCTGAACTTCTTTCTCAGATGTTGACGAAGGAAGGCATTCCGCACAATGTTTTGAACGCCAAGCAGCACGAAAAAGAAGCTCAGATCGTGTTGGACGCAGGGCGCCCAGGTGTTGTGACGATTGCAACCAACATGGCCGGTCGTGGTACCGACATCGTGTTGGGTGGCGGCATCAATAAGACGTTGGATGCGATTCGTGCTGACGAAACGCTGACGCCTGAAGCGCGCGAAGCGCGTATCGCTGAAGTGAAGGACGAATGGGCCAAGCTTCATGAGCAGGTGGTGCAGGCCGGGGGGCTTCGTATTATCGGTTCTGAACGTCATGAATCTCGTCGTATCGACAACCAGTTGCGTGGTCGTTCGGGTCGTCAGGGTGACCCAGGTAGCTCTTGCTTCTACCTGTCGATGGAAGACCAGTTGCTTCGCATCTTTGGTGGTGACCGTATGCGTGCCATCGCCGACAAGCTGAAGCTTGAAGACGGTGAGGCTATCGAATCCAAGATGCTCACTCGCATGATCGAATCGGCTCAGCGTAAGGTTGAAGGTCGTAACTACGACATTCGTAAGCAATTGCTTGAGTTTGACGACGTTCAGAACGATCAGCGTCACGAAATCTATGGCTTACGTAACGAAATTCTCGAAAGCGAAGATATTTCTGAACTCGTGAAGAACCTTCGTGAAGGTCTCTTTACGGACCTCTTCCGTAGCTATGTGCCGCCAGAAACCGTCGAAGAACAGTGGGATCTGCCGGGCCTTCAGATGAAGCTCGCAGGCGACTTCGGTATCGAAATCGATCTTCAGAAGATGCTCGACGAAAACGACCAGGTTACGGATGACGATCTGTTGCAGGCCGTGATCGAAAAGGGTAATGCTCTTTATGAAGCCAAGGAAGCGCTCGTCGGTCATGAAAGCTTTACGAACTTTGCGCGTTCTGTGCTCTTGCAGATTCTTGACCAGTTGTGGCGTCAGCACATTGCCGCTTTGGATGCGTTGCGTCAGGGGATTTATCTGCGTGGCTACGCTCAGAAGCAGCCTAAGCAAGAATATAAGCGCGAAGCCTTCAATATGTTTGAACAGTTGCTTGACCAGGTTCGCGAAACCTTGGTGAAGGTGCTCATGCACGTTGAAATTCGTATGCCTGAGCCTGAACCTGAACCTGAACCCGCGCCGGTACAGCAGGCTCCGCAAAACGATCAGGGTAGCGCGCTCGATCAGATGAAGTCTGAAGAAGCGCTTGATCCCGCGATCTTCGCGCACGTGGGTCGTAACGATCCGTGCCCGTGTGGCTCTGGCCGTCGCTTCAAGGATTGCCATGGTCGCTTGGCCTAAAGCATCACGACGATAAGTGTCATTTAAAGCCCGTTTTCCCTGTGGAAGGCGGGCTTTATTTCAATGAGATATGGACATGAATGAGAGACCTTGGACGCTGCCTGGTGTGACGTGCGCTGTAGCTCAAGCGGGAGACTTCGTGCGTTTGACACTTCCCAAAGGCACAGTGACTGCGATTGAAGTCCCTCAGAGTGGTATTCAAGACGGGACGGCCGACTATTTGGCGACATTACGGCGAGACCAATCCTCGATTCGTCATGTGGTGTTGGGGTGCCGTCATGCGCTTTTTGGATTGGGTAACCTGTCTAACGGTGCAATTCGCGCATTGGTGTTTGAAACAAGCCGGCAGTTAAACAGTTCGCCTGAACGCGTGTTGCCGCTTTTGGTCGGGACGCGTGATGCGCTCGTGCCTATTGGAGAAGTCGTTGACCGATTGACCACATGTCAGCCAACCGACACGTTGCCGCCAGGGTGGTTGGGCGGCACGATGCCCTTTATGACGCCCTTAGGTTTATTGACGATGGGACATATCAGTCTAGGGACGCTACGCGTAGGTACTAATCGCGCGATCTATCTCACAACCACGGCGCAGGTTGCGCCTACTGTGTTACAGACGCTAGCCCAACGTTTGGCGCAACCTTTCTTTGGGTGGTTTGAGGCCTTGGGTGTCAGAACGTCTGCCGACGCATTGGTTTTGTCGGCGACAGGGACGTCGGACAAGGTCAATATCCAAACGATGGTCGATCCGTTAGCCTTTATGCTTCAAACGGCTTTTGCGCTTTGGGTCGAGAAAACCATTGTGGCTTGGGGACGCGCGATGGGACTCAAAGCGATTGTGCGTATCGAAGGCGCATTAGACGAAGAGGAATTAACGCGTGTGGTACGCAGTGTGACTGCGGCAGGCCGTTGGGTTGGAGCGCTACAAAGTGCAGTAGCGTTACGTGGTGTCATGCTTGAGGCGGTACGAAATGCAGCCTTGGTAAACGACACAGAAGGGGAACGCTGGTTGGCCGTGGGTGACGAGCAACTCACGCGTCAAACCCAAGGTACTCATGCGTTAGAGGCCTTTAGAAACGGGGTCTCTCGCCTCACGATTCACTTGGGGCGAGGGGCCTTTTCTACGACATTTGTTGTGTAGAGGAATGGGCTCGAAACGAGTAAGATTAATAAAGTGTGCCTCGCCTGAGGTTCTTTTGAGAATAAAGGAATAGTGACGTGAGTGAAGACAAAGTTGTGGATGTTGCCGTTGGCGTTTTGATTCGTGAAGACGGTCGAGTATTGCTTGCTTCTCGTCCTGAAGGTAAGCCTTGGGCGGGTTACTGGGAATTTCCTGGCGGCAAGTTAGAGGAAGGTGAAACGGTGCACGCGGCGCTTGTTCGTGAACTGGACGAAGAGTTAGGAATTCGCCTTGCGGACTCTTTCCCGTGGTTTGTGAAAGAACACCGTTATGACCATGCCCACGTGCGTTTGCACTTCCGTCGCTCGCGTGACTTCTTTGGTGACGTGAAGTCTAAGGAAGCTCAAGAATTTGGGTTCTTCGCCTCTAACGAACGTACGCCTGGCCTCTTGTTGCCTGTCGACGAAGCTATTGTCAAGCGTGTGGACTTGCCTGATGTTTGGGAAGATAGCACCGAAATTTTGACGCTCTCTGAAAATGCTTTGCACGCCACGGTGGTGCGTGACCGTAAGTACCGCTTTGTCGGAACACATGCTGGGTCTTTGGACGACGTGATGAAGGCCGTTGCCATGGACTTTGACTTTGTGATCGTGAAGCCCGAACTCTTTGAAGCGACGCTTTGGAAGGGTGAACCGCGCTTACCGACTTATGTGGAAGGTGTGCCTGCTGCAGACCTGCGTGTTTGGCAGGATCGTGGTGCCCATGGCGTGAAGCCCTAATTTATAGCGAGCACGAAAACCCAAAGCCCGAGCGACTCAAAATGCTCGGGCTTTTTCTTTGGGTTAACGTCGGCGACCTGGTTGACGGTTGTCGCGCTCAAAGGTGTAACGTGCGACGCTTTCTAATTCTTCAGGTGTCATACGATCTGCTGACCCTGGTTCACCTTCAATGACGTAGTCATCAGACGCCCAAGCGCCGAGGTCAATCAATTTGCAACGTTCAGAGCAAAAGGGACGCCAAGGGTTCTTGGGGTCGTATTCAGTGGCTTTGCCACAGGTTGGGCATTTAACTTTCATTTTTGATCAAGAGAAGAAACAAAGACCAATACGGAATGGCACAGCTTCCGTTTTGGCTAAATGCAGTTTGTGATTTTCGTCTGGACGCGAAAAACGAATCCAGAGCATATATTTGTTGGCGCTCACCTCAGGCACAAGACCACTATCGATCGGTAGCCAGAGTTGCGCTAAGGCGCAGTTTTCACTACGGTTCATCGGGAGCTGATAGGTCCCGTTGGCAGCCGTGAGATTTTGTGTACGTGAGCTTTCTCGCAACATCCGTAATAAGAGTGCAACGGCTTGGCGAATCGGTTGCAAGGTACTCACGTAGTCTTGCAACTCACGACGACGAATCTCGGCCGACTGATTCATCCAAAGATGTAATTGCGGAAGGTCGAATTCACACGTACCCCCAGCAATCGTTTGGCGCGTACGAATGATTTGAAGCCACTGATTTTCACGCACGCTTTGCGTTGTGCGACCAACAGAGTCGGCCACCGCTGAGATCGCATCGCTAATCTCAACGAGCGTATCTCGCAATTGATCCCACCCTTCAGTCCCTGCAGCCTTGTTGAGGTGCTGGCGACGACGTTCTAACTCTTGAATCAATTCATGACGAAGGTCTGAGCGTGCCGTGGCATCAAGTAACTCGAACAAAGCTGAAATACCAGCCTGATGTGCGATCGCACTATCCTGGGCGCAGAACCAGTCGTAACGCTGAAAAAGAGATTCCAAACGAAGGTATGTGCGAATTTTCTCATTACAAGGAAATTCAAACAGGAGTAGGTCGGTCGTAGACATATCAGCTTGCGTCTCGAAATAAGGAAGTGGTCTTCCTAAAATACCATAGACCGCGTAAGGGAACGAAAAGTTATTGCTAGAGGTAATCTCTAAAGCGAAGCCCAAAAAGCCTGAAGGTCGGCAAGCTTTGTTCGTAAGGCCGCTTCATCTTCTTCGTTGACGATAATGTCGTCGGCAAACGCAAGAATGTCTGCGCGTGTGGCTTGGGCGGCCATCATGCGGCGGATTGTATCGGGGGTCATGCCCGGGCGATGAAGAATACGTTCAAAGCGCGTTTCGTCAGACGCATCAATCACGAGGACGCGATTAATGGCGCGGTGCTGAAAGTTGGGGCGCCAAAGCATGGGACAGTCATAAATGACGAGTGGAGCATCAGCATGCGCACGAAATGCGGCCTCAATGTCTTCGCTAATAAGGGGATGTAGACACCCTTCAAGGCGCTTAAGCGCAGAAGCGTCTCTAAAGACCAAGTCACGCATGCGAGCGCGATTCATTGCGCCCTCTGGTGTGAGGAAGTCTTCGCCAAAAAGTTTGGCTACGGCAAGCGATCCACGAGCGCCAGGCCCTGTGATGGCACGCGAGATGGCATCTGCGTCGACAACGGGGATGCCTTGATCACGAAAGAAAGCGGCGGCAGTACTTTTACCTGCGCCAATGCCACCAGTTAAACCAATGATAAGTGCCATGGGGAAACCTCGTGGAGTAGATAATAAAAAAGGCACCGTCAACTGACAGTGCCTTTTTTTTGAAATCTGGTCGGGGTGAGAGGATTCGAACCTCCGACTCCTACGTCCCGAACGTAGTACTCTACCAGGCTGAGCTACACCCCGACTTTCCTCACAAATCAACGATCACGCTGAACCGTGAAGGCGAGCAATTCTAGCAGAGAATCTCTGAAAATGGAAGGGGGAAGGGTCGACAAGGCTTGACGACCGCGTTCGAGTTCTTTTTCAGCGCGCTCTGCGCAAAGCGGCAAGGCGTTAGAGCTCGTCACAATCTTGGCAATGGTCTCAAAGTCCCCATCCCCTAAACGAATAGCTTCGTCGATGAGGGCGCGCTCTTCAGGGGTGCAACATTGGCGAGCATAAATAATGGGCAACGTGACCTTACCTTCACGAAGGTCTGCACCTAAATTCTTACCCGTGTCGGCGGCGTTGCCGCGGTAGTCGAGCACGTCGTCGGCGATCTGGAAGGCGTTGCCGAGGGCGAGCGCATATTCGGCGACGGCCTCTTCCTTTTCAGGACCGCAGTCCGCAATGGCGGCGGCCATGCGTGCGCCCGCTTCGAAAAGGCAGGCGGTCTTGCGCTCAATGACGCGGAAGTAGCGGGTTTCGTCCACGCTGGGGTCGTGTGCATTGACCATCTGCACCACTTCGCCTTCGCTCAGGCGGTTGGCGGCGTCGGAAAGAGCCTCCATGACGCGCAGGTTTCCAGCCTTCACCATCATCTGGAAGGAGCGGGTGTAGAGGAAGTCGCCCACGAGCACGGCCGCGCCGTTGCCCCAGCGGCTGTTGGCCGTCGGGCGCGGCGCATGTCGCTTTCATCCACGACGTCGTCGTGCATCAGGGTTGCCGTATGCAGAAGCTCAATCGTGGCGCCGAGATACTGGTGCAGCGTGCCCTCGTAGCCGAGCGCACGGCAGATGAGCATCAGAAGGGCGGGGCGCATGCGCTTGCCGCCCGCACTCGTGATGTATTCGCTGATTTCCTTCATGCGGGGCACGTCGCTGGCCAGTTCGCTGCGAATGACCGCATCGACGGCGGCCATGTCTTCGGCGATGGGGGCGAGAACCTTCTTGATGAGGGCCTTGGGATCCTGTTGGTTTTGCATATCGGACATCTGTCTTGAAAAAGCAGTTGAGTGCTGATTCTGGAAGTATAGCCAAGCGGAAAGCCTTCCGAAGAAGGCGGAAGATCGGCCGGAAGCGGCCTTCAGCCCCCGTTCCCGCAGGGGCGAGAAGAAAATCGCTGCTTTTGCTTGACTGAATGGAAGGAGCATGCAATAATCACGAGCTTTCCACGCAACCAAACGTGAGTTGGCGTCATTTGGGGAATGTCTCTTCAAGCGCGCTCACGCGATTACAAAAAGGTTCTGCAGAATCCGGCCGCATCAGGCGGACGGCGAAGCGGAACGGGCGAGGTTTATTACATGTACGCTATTATCAAGACTGGCGGTAAGCAGTACCGCGTTTCCGTCGGCGACAAGCTCAAGGTTGAAACCCTTGCTGTTGAAGCCGGCGCTCAGGTGACCCTCACCGAAGTTCTCGCCGTCAGCGGCGAAGAAGGCCTCAAGGTCGGCAATCCGACGATCGAAGGCGCTACGGTCACCGCGACCGTCCTTTCCCACGGCCGTGGCGAAAAGGTTCGCATCTTCAAGTTCCGTCGCCGTAAGCACTCCATGAAGTCTGCCGGCCATCGTCAGAACTACACCGAGCTCAAGATCGAAGCGATCGCGGCTTAATTTGCAACCGACTTTTTATAGAGAAGTACTAAAATGGCACACAAGAAAGGTGGCGGCTCTACCCGCAACGGTCGTGACTCCAAGGCCAAGCGTCTTGGCGTGAAGGTTTTCGGTGACGCTGCTGTCAACGCCGGCGGCATCATCATTCGTCAGCGCGGCACGAAGTTCCACGCCGGCAACAACGTCGGCATGGGCAAGGACCACACGCTCTACGCCCTCGTTGACGGCGTCGTGAAGTTCGAAGTCAAGGGTGCTTTCAACCGTCAGTACGTGAAGGTTGAACCCATCGCTGCCTAATTGAGGGCAGGCGTCCTCAGGGACGCGGACGACAGAAGAAAAGCCCAGTGCGGATCCTCCGGCTGGGCTTTCTTGTTGTCTGAAGCATCGGCTGCGTAAATATCCAGAAACGCGCCTTCGCATGCGCATTCGAGCCTGCCGATCTGCTATTGTGGCACTCGCGCAAGTGCGAATGCGAAAGCACGGCATTCCGAAACTGCAGGAACCTCTTCCATTGGTTCCGTTGTCAAAATATCCTCTGCGCAACAAGGAATATTCGCAGAGGCTCAACTTCAGAAGGTGTACTCGTGAAGTTTGTTGATGAAGCAAAAATTGAAGTCCAGGGCGGCAAGGGCGGCAACGGCGCGGCAAGCTTCCGCCGCGAAAAGTTCATTCCGAAGGGTGGTCCTGACGGTGGTGACGGTGGTCGCGGTGGTTCGGTCTATGCTGTCGCTGACCGTAACATCAATACCTTGGTGGATTATCGCTATACGCGTAAGTTCTTTGCCCCAAATGGCGAAAATGGTCGTGGTGCGGACTGCTATGGCGCGGGTGGCGAAGACATCGTGCTTCGTATGCCTGTGGGGACCTTGGTGCGTGATACCGACACGGGTGAAGTGATTGCTGACTTGAATGTGCATGGCGCTCGTCAGTTGCTCGCCGCAGGCGGCAAGGGGGGCTTAGGCAATTTGCACTTTAAGAGTTCTGTGAACCGTGCGCCAAAGCAGGCTACGCCTGGGGAACCCGGTCAGTATCGTTCGCTTGAACTCGAACTTCAGGTGCTCGCCGATGTGGGCTTATTGGGTATGCCTAATGCCGGTAAGTCGACCTTTATTACGGCCGTTTCTAACGCACGTCCGAAGATCGCTGATTATCCTTTTACGACTTTGCATCCGCATCTTGGTGTGGTTCGCGTGGGTCCAGAACAGAGCTTTGTGTTGGCTGACGTTCCGGGGTTGATCGAAGGTGCCGCTGAAGGGGCTGGCTTGGGTCACCTCTTCTTACGTCACCTCTCACGCACGAAGATCCTCTTACACATGATCGATGCAGCGCCCTTTGATCCGGAAACCGATCCGATTCAGGAAGCTAAGGCTTTGGCGTTGGAACTTGAAAAGTATGACCCTGCGCTCGCCGCAAAGCCGCGTTGGATTGTGCTCAATAAGGTGGATCTTGTGGAAGAAGCTGATCGCGAAGAACTCATCGAACGTTATCGCCGTGAGCTCGCCGCTAATGGTGAGCCCGTCTTTGTGATTTCTGCTGCAACGCGTCAAGGTTGCGACGAACTCGTGAAGGCTTTGGCTCAGCATATCGATGACGGTCGACGCGAAGACGTTGCTTTCTTAGACGATGCGCGTTTTGACCCAACGGAAGATCGTTAATTTCGTTTCGTGGTTTTGGCACGATAGGAGACTCGCTTGCTTATTGCAGGTTGGGTCTCTTTTCTTTGTTTGGGCTAACGATATCAGCCCACTTTTTTAGGATCGGACATCATGCTCCAATCTGTCTTTGATCGCTTTTTTGGTTTAAAAGCCAATGACACCACAGTGTCTCAAGAGGTTTCTGCTGGCATCACCACCTTTATGGCCATGAGTTACCTCATTTTCGTGATTCCTGGCATGCTATCTGACGGTGGTATACCGCGCGAAGCCGCTACGTCGAGCGTTATTTTGGTGACGGTCGCTGTGACTTTGCTGATGGGCTTGTGGGCGCGTTACCCAGTGGGCGTTGCACCGGGTCTCGGGATTACTGCTTTCTTTGCGTACTACGTCTGTGGCCCTGCAGGGTTTACGTGGCAGGCGGGCTTAGGTGCGGTCTTTATCTCTGGCATTGTCTTTTTCTTACTCACCGTGACGCGCATTCGTCAGTTCATCGTGAACGCTGTGCCGATGGATTTGAAGTTCGCGATTGTGGTCGGGATTGGTGCTTTTATTTCGCTCATCGGGATGAAGAGCGCAGGCCTTGTGGTAGCCGATCCGAGTACCTTTGTGGCTTTGGGTGACGTGACGAAACCCGAAGTACAGCTCGCTGTTTTTTGCTTCTTTTTGACAGCCGCTTTGATGGTGGCTGGGTTTAGAGCGGCGATGCTTATTGGAATTTTGACGACCACGGCTTTAGGTGTACTTTTGGGGGTGACCCCAATGCCCCAAGGAAGCTGGGTGAGCCTGAGTGTGCCCGATATTTCGAGTGTCTTCATGGAGATGGACCTTAAAGGTGCCCTCTCCCACGGAGTACTGAGCATTATCTTTACGCTCACCATGGTTGACCTTTTTGACAATATGGGTGTTTTGATTGGTTTGGCGCGTAAGTGTGGATTTATGCGTCCCAATGGTGATATTCAGAACTTGGACCGTGCCTTTATCACAGACTCTATTGGGACGATGTTCTCGGCCTGTATGGGGACGACTACGGCAACGTCGTATTTAGAAAGTGCTGCTGGTGTTGCCGCGGGCGGCCGTACGGGGCTCACAGCGGTTGTGACGGCGGGTTGCTTTGTGTTGGCGCTCTTTTTTATTCCGCTCGTGGCCGTGGTGCCAGCGTATGCCACCGCACCCATCTTGATTTTGGTGGGCGCTTTGATGATGCAAGAAGTGGTCAACATTCGTTTTGAAAAGCTTGAAATTGCTATTCCAGCCTTTTTGACGATTGTGACCATGCCCTTTACGTTCAACATTGCAACGGGGTTTGGGTTTGGGTTTGTAAGTTATACCCTCATGCACATCTTGACGGGGCGTTGGCGCGATGTGACGCCTTTTATGTATTTGATCTCGGCTTGCTTTGTGATGAATTTTGCAATGCGAGCATAGTCAATCATTACTGATTGCGACTTAAGCGGCGGTCATCTTTGCGATGCACCGCCGTTTGTGTCTTTGGGCAAAAAGAAATGGTTTGCGCTATGCTCAATATTTCCCACTCATATTTTTTGGAGGTTTTCTCCCATGGAATCTCTTCTTAAGCATGCACGACGCGTTGTTGTGAAGGTCGGCAGCGCATTGGTGACCAATGATGGTCGTGGTTTGGATATTGAAGCCATTGAACGTTGGGCAACGCAGATTGCTGAACTTCAAAAGCTCGGTAAAGAAGTCATCTTGGTGAGTTCTGGTGCCATTGCCGAAGGCGTGTTGCGGTTAGGGTGGGAAAAGCGACCGTCGCACGTGCATGAATTACAGGCCGCGGCCGCCGTGGGTCAGATGGGCTTGATTGAAGCCTATGAACGCCATTTTCGTGCTCATGGGATTGGCACGGCACAGGTGCTCTTGACGCATCAGAACTTGACGGATCGTGAGCAGTACTTGAATGCTCGCATGACGATTCGCGAATTGTTGCGCCTCAACATTGTGCCCGTGATCAACGAAAACGATACGGTGGTCACGAGCGAAATTAAGGTGGGCGACAACGATACGTTGGGCGCACTGGTGACGAACCTCGTTGAAGCTGATGTGCTTGTGATTTTGACGGATCAACGCGGGCTTTATACGGCGGATCCTCGTTCGAACCCTGAGGCTGAATTTGTGGCGGTAGCGACCGCGGGCGATCCGTCGCTCGAAAAGATGGCTGGGGGTGCCGCGAGTTCTTTATCTAAGGGTGGAATGATCACCAAGATTTTGGCCGCTAAGCGTGCGGCACGCTCTGGAGCCGCAACAATCATTGCGTCGGGTCGTGAGCTCGAAGTGCTCACCCGTTTGGCTGCGGGCGAAATGATCGGTACGCAGTTAAATCCGTCGTCCACGGTTTTGCACGCACGTAAGCAGTGGATTGCAGACCATCTGCGTGCATCGGGACGCTTGGTGTTGGACGACGGTGCAGCACGCGCCTTGGTCGACAAACATACATCCCTGTTGCCTGTGGGTGTGATTGCTGTTGAAGGCGAGTTTGTTCGTGGTGAAGTGGTGAGTTGTATGACTCAAGCGGGGGTTGAAGTGGCTCGCGGTTTGGTTAACTACTCTAGCGACGATGCGTCTCGCATCTTACGCGCGCATACCGAAGAAATTGAAGCGCGCTTAGGGTATATGGAACAGCCCGAAATGATTCATCGCGACAATATGGTTGTTCTTACCGACAAATAACCTTGGTGGTGTACGAAACGCTCGCTTGAACATGGGGTCGTGTTCGCGAAGTGTCGGCGCTATTGTTAAAATAAACAGATTCAATCTTTTTTGACGGCGTCCGTTGGCAAAGTAGTCAAAGACGCCGTCCTTATTTCAGAAACCATTACGAAAGACTTATGCGCGCTCGTTCTTATTTCCTTTCGACGCTGAAAGAAGCGCCTGCCGATGCTGATGTCATCAGCCAGCAGTACATGATTCGTGCCGGCATGATTAAAAAACTTGCTGCCGGTGTCTACACCTACATGCCGGTTGGCCTTCGCGTCATCCGTAAGATCGAAAAGATCATTCGCGAAGAAATGGACCGTGCGGGTGCCATCGAACTTTTGATGCCAGTGGTGCAGCCGGCCGAACTCTGGCAGGAATCGGGTCGCTGGGAAAAGTACGGTGCTGAATTGCTCCGTTTTAAGGATCGTCATGACCGTGACTTCGTGATTCAGCCGACGTCTGAAGAAGTCGTGACCGATGTGGCTCGTCAGGAAATTAAGAGCTGGCGTCAGTTGCCGGTCAACTTCTACCATATCCAGACGAAGTTCCGCGACGAACGTCGTCCTCGCTTTGGTGTGATGCGTGGCCGTGAATTCACGATGAAGGACGCTTATTCCTTCGACCGTGACGCTGAAGGGGCTGCTCGCTCTTACGACAAGATGTACGAAGCCTATCAGCGTATCTTTACGCGCTTAGGCTTGATGTTCCGCGCTGTGCGCGCTGATACGGGTGCGATTGGTGGCA
>OGQF01001508.1_pt1 | contig 15873 bp, 9 predicted proteins | sample 1553141 | NCBI WGS metagenome assembly OGQF01 (sample SAMEA2580005, study PRJEB22360) | human gut metagenome | biome: human gut; feature: human-associated habitat; material: faeces | place: Denmark | collected 2008/2010
GACGGAGTCTAGCATCCGAGATCCCCAGGTCCTTGTACAGAACCGCCGAAACCATGTTCAGAACCACAAACGGAAGCCCCATCGCAAAGTACAAACTCGGAACCCATTCCAAAGGAGAATGTTTAAGATGACTAAGAGATTGCATAATACACAACTAAAAGAATGCTTAAAACATTATAAATATACGGATTTCATCCGATATGAACAACTTTTTTATATGTTTTATACTAAATCACAATAGGTTATTACTTATTCTGATATAGTGCGACAATCGCGAAATACAATCTTGTATTTTAACAAAGAAACCTGTTCGAAATTTTTTGTATCTTGTGATAGGTTATTTGAAATGCGGTATTTGAACGCAATAGACTGTTGCCTTTTCGTTACCTATTTACGATGCAAAAGAATGTAACGACTCGATAAATCGAGTCGTTACATTCTTTTAATCCCATACCAGAATGGGATTCAGCTGTCGTACACAAACCGTCATTCCCGACGGACAGACAACACTTGTTTTATCCACTCGAAATTAAGGCAAACTCATCTCCACCCAATTCATACCCGGGTCGCCGATCTGCTGACCACCCGAAGAGCGAACGTTTTTTTCACCCAGCATATGGTTTCGGGAGGATGAATAGTCTTTAACCTTCTGACCATCTTTATCATTGAGTTTCCAGTAGCCCACTAGTCCTTCCGAATCCTCGGGAACAGAGTAGAAGTGGTTCTCGGCATTGATTTCCTCTTTGGTCAGCCCCCGGTTCCAAACGCGCACCTCGGCCATGTAACCGGGGAAGAAACGGTCGGCGTTGTAAGCATAACCGATCCAGAAAGCACGGTTGTAGTCGTTCTCGGATCCGCCGTATGGCACCCCCAAATCAAAACCGCTGGAGCCGTAAGGAGGATAGATCGAAGAATAATCATACTTGAGTACACCGTTAATATAGATCGAGATCTTCTTATTGATCCACGTCACGGCGATATGATACCAGCGATTCATCTCAAGAGTCAGCGAAGAATCGGTAACATTTCCGCTCTTCGTCGCCAACTGGATCTGATTCCAAGGCACACCGATGTCGCCCAAACGCAACAAGAATGTACCCTCAATCCCCATGATCGAAGACAAGGATCCCGAAGCTCGTTCTTCCTGAAGGTTGACCAATGCCTCGAACGTCAACTCCGTCAGGCTATTCATCTTACCGGCAAACATCGACGTGGGGAAGTAGCAGCGCGAGCGGCGCATGTCGGCCACGCACTCGATCAGCCCCTTGGGCTTCTGCGTAATATTGATGTTGACCGCCAATGCCTCGGCGTTGTCGGGAGCGTTCTTCTCGGTGAGCACGACATCGCAGCTGCGAGCAGATCCGTTAACCAGAGCCTCCACTGTGAAGTGCAGGCCGCTATCGTCGGCATTATTATAGGTAAACCAGCCCGTCGCCCCCTCGCTTACCGTCACATCGAACTCGACATTGGCCGTTACCGGAATATCGAGTGTCTGAGCCTCCACATCTAGGAAATAGGCCAACTTCTCGGGCTCGATCTTCGACTTGGGAAGCTGAGTTACCTTCAGCACGGCTGTGCCGTTCTTCACACCCTTGATCGTCACGGTAGCCTCACGCGGAGTCTCACCGTCGTTCTGGGCCATGGAGAAATAGGCCGTCACGTCGGTCTCGGCGCCGCCCTCGGTGGGGCGGGCAATCGTATAGGTCAGCCACCCCTCGGTCTCCGATACGATTTCGGCCGTCAGGTTGCGATAGTTGACATTCGTCGTCAACTCCACGGCCAAACGCTCCACAGCCGTATAAGCCAGGCGCATTTCCGACTTCGACGTGATTTCGATGGTCTCGCCAGTTTCGCCTTTCTCGACGATCTGGAATTCGACCTCCTTACTGCCCATCTTGAAGACGTAGTTGGCGCTCCGCTCCTCCTCGGTCTCATTGGGATCCACCTCGAAGACTATCTCGGCACCGTCTTCTCCACTCGTAGCCGACGGCGTCACGAAATCGGACTCTCCTTCGAGCGTCCACGCGCCCGAGCTGGTAACCAGCACCGTCACCTTGCCGCCTTCGCAGGACAGGATGTTCGCCCCATCGGCATAGAAGAGTTCGAGCTGCTCCTCGGTCTCGGAGGCCTTTTTCTTGAGCGTAATCTTGAAAGACGCGGTCTTCTTGCCGCATGTGAACGTATAGGTGAAGACCTGGTCTTCCTCCTTGTCGTTGGCCTTCACGGTGAAGGCCACGATGTCGCCATCCTTGCCCTTAACGGCCGAAGGGAGCACATAAGCGTTCTCGGCGCCTTCGAGCGTCCACGCGCCCGAGCTGGTAACGATGGGGCGACATCCCCGCCCTTACTCCCCCCAACGCCTTCCATCGGCGAAACGGAAATCTTGTCTTCGGTAGTCGAAGGATCCACTTTGTCGTCGCTGTCATCGCAGGCTCCGCAGAGTGCGAGCGCAGCAGCGGTAAAAAGAAATATTTTCGAAATTTTCATATCTTGTCGTTCAGGTTTTAAGGATTTGTTCATTACCAGCGAACCGGAAAACGGCTTCGCCCGGTTCCGACCGAACGATCGGCGGCATCCCGGCCGCAGCCGGAACGCACGACCGAGTCGTTCGTTTTCAAGTTAGTTGATCGGGTGCGGTGCGGGATCGTATTGGCCCTCGCTGATCTTGTTGTAGACATTTTTGGGATCGCGTACGCTCTGCTCGTAGCAGCCCTCTGCCACGTTGCGGAACTGCCGGAGCGAATGCGAACGGTTGTTGCTGACCGTTCCGGTTCCGGAAGGATCGAATGCGAACCACATGATCCAGCCGTAACCCTGATTCATCAGTGCCTTGGCTCCAGACGACGAGATGGAGTTGCCATAGTTGAGTTGGATAGAGTTGCCGGCACATCCGCTCAGTCCCATACCGTTTACCGGTCTTGCCGAACCGCCGTAGTCGGCGCAGACGTTGTCAATGAATTCAGACGGCTTATGCTCCACACCGTCGATGAATACCGAAGGCAGAGAGGACTGGATATAGCCCAAGTAATAGAGGTGTACCCAAGTCTCCCAGGGGCACAATTCCTTCATCGCCTTTTTGGTCTCGTAGCAGAGACGGGCGGCCTGCTGGGAGCTGGGGCCTGCGAACCATTTTCCGGATCCGTAGTAGCTCGAATACTCGTCATCGAAACCGATACCATCGAGTTTATAGTCGAGACAGATTTGAGCCAGCTCCTTACCGAACTGCTCACAACCCCAGTCGCTCAAACCAGCGATGCCGGCCTGGTCGTGGTTGCCCAAGATGTCGAGCAACACCTTGATACCTTTCTTACGCAGCGGCTGGAGCAGTTCCTCCGAGTTGTCGAGTAACGCCTGCACGTTGGGGTTGGCATTCATGTAGACCTTCTGCTTCGAAGCATCCCAGTTGATGTTGCCAGCGAATAGCACGACAGCATCGAAAAACGGCTGACCGTCCTCCAAAATGTACTCAATGGCGTTGAGCGGGTTGCAGTCGTTCACCTCGAAATAACAGATGTTACGGATCTTCTTCGAACCAATGCGCGAAACTAGGAAGTCAACGTATTCAGCCTCATCTTTAACGACGATACCCTCCGTTTGGGCTACGGCCTGAAGGGGAACCATGTAGGTGGTTACATACTCCAGATCGGAAGCACTCGGCGTGAGCGTTACCTCGATCTGCGCAGAGGTTTCACCGGCGGGGATAGTCATCACGCCGTCGTTCGCAATGGTGCAGAGTTTCTCGGGGAATACGACATACTCGGTAGCGTGGTCGAAGTTGTACTCTTCGACATGGCGTTCGTCGAAGACGAGCTTCACCTTGGTCTCAACCATAGCGGTCTTCTCCAGCGTGAAGGTCAGGGTTTTCTTGACGGGCTCCACGGCATCGTGAGCGAACTGGATGTTCAGATCATCGGCCGTCGAGAGCGAACCGGCGATCTCCTCGCCCGGGGTGGGATTCTCGCTGCCGGCCTTCTGCGACACGGCGATCTTCGCAGTCTTCTCACCCTCGCTGGACGTCACGACGATCTGCCCCACACGGGCATCTCCCGTATTGTCCTTGGCGTTGACCGTCAGCTTGTCGCCCTGCTTCTCGGCCGTCATCCACTCCTCGGGGTAGGAGAACGTCCAGTCGGGTGCATTAGTCGTAACGGTCAGTTCAACGGCCTTGTTGCCAGTAGCCTCGAACCCAATGGGATCCGACGGCGAAATGCTCAGTACGATTTCACCTACTTCAAGCCCCTTTTGGTTTACGTTGATGTTGACGGGTTCGGCGTTACCGGCCGTAATCGTGATGCGGCCCGGACGTACGGACTCCGTGGTATTAGCCTGGGCATTCACAGTTAGTTTGTCGCCGTCCTGCTTGGCGACGATCCACTCACCGTTCTTCTCGAATGCCCACGACTTGGCGTCGGTCTTGACGGTCAGCACAACGTCCTGATTGTCGCCGGCCTTGAACTCAATAGCAGACGCAGGTGTTACCGACAGGGAATTCTTTTTGTTCACATCATCGTCATCGTTGCAACCGACGAGAGCCCCCGATGAAATGGCGAACATACCCGTTAAAAGCATCAGAAATGACTTTCTTTTCATGTTTGGTTGATTAGGTTAATTAAAAAGGTTAAATTAAAGTTAAGGAATTACGATTCTTCAGGTAATAAATCTCTCACTCTTCGGGAAGCGCGACGCTCTGCCAATTCACTTCGCGCTCGGTCTTCAGATCGAAGCCGTTGCCGGTATAATCCTTGACGGTCTTACCTTTCGTATTGTCGTCGAACTTCCAATAAGCCACCAGTCCGTCTGATGCGGGATCGATTTTGTAGAAATGGTTCTCGGAAGCGATCTCCTCGGCCGTCAGGGCCTTGTTCCAGAGGCGCACTTCGCCCATCATGCCGTCGAAACGACGCTCGTAGAACAAGTCGCCGTCCGACTGGAGGCGGTACGAGTGGCCGATCCAAAAGCAGCGCTCCTTGCCGTCCGTCTCGTCGGAGTGCGGAATGGCGAAGTTGATCTTGTCGATGATCACGGCATGCCCGTCGGTACCAGATACTGAAGCCTTGACCGTATCCTTCAGCTTGCCGTCGATATAGACGCAGATAGTGCCACGATCGAATGTGACGGCGATATGATGCCAAACGAACAGCTTGAGGTCATAACGGCTGTCGGCCTCGGCCGGAATCTTCCCGCGTGCAGGCGAGGTCTCCTCCTCCGAAACCTTCTTGGCGAAGGCCACCTGCAACTGGTTAGTCGGACGGCCGTCGTCGCCCAAACGGATGAGGAACGTATCCTCGATGCCCATAATTGTCGAGATCTTGCGGTCGAACGAGTTGGCGTAGACGAGCGCTTCGAGCGTGAAGGTCTCCATGTCCTTCACCGCCTCGGTATCAGCCGTCCACTCGGGCCAGGCGCAGTTGTTCTCCATCTCGGCCACGACGTTGATGAGCGCGGCCTTCGAGAAGACGAAGTAGACCGTCCGGGCGCTTTCGAGGATATTCATGCCGTCGGCCGACACGATGCGTACGGGCAGCACATAACGCTGCTTCTCCTCGATGGGCAGATTGTCCAAATTCGTAAAGGCGAAGGTGAGCGGCGCACTCTCCACCATCCCGGCCGTGATGACAGTCGAATTATCCGCGAAATCGTAATAGCCGCCGTTGGCAGGGAGCAGTTCGGCCGTTGGATCGTCGTAGAACATCCGGTAGTGCTCCAACAGACCGGGAGCCTCGGCGAACGTGACCGTGATGTCGCGCTCCCGGGGCTGGGCCATGGCGACGGTAACGTCGCAGCTCTCTTCCCGGGTCACGTCGAGGTTGTCCCGTTTGATAAACACGTCGTCGGTGAACGACGTGGCGGAGATGAACACCTGATTGCTGAAGTGGTGTTTGCCCTCCTCATCCTCCTTGCAGCCCATGAATACGGCTACCAGGAGCAGACACAATGCGAATCCTAATTTATTTTTCATCGTCGTTTTTATTTTCGGGATTGTTTTCGGGCTCCTCTTCGGGCTCGGGGTTCAGGATGCCGAGCGCCTCGCGGATTCTCTTGTATGTTGGCGTATTGAAATAGTCTTCCTGTGCGTTCGATGCGCAGAGCCCCAGCTTATCGCACTGTACAGTCTGGGAGGTTTTCGGATCCATCACCCACTGCGCGGCCACCTGGAGCGAAGCGCCCACCTGAGCGTCGTCGCCACCGTCGGCGATCGACGGCACGGAGGCTTCCAGCACGACCCGGTTGCTCGGAACACCCTCTTCGAGTTGGTCGCGCACCATACGGGAGATAGCCACCGACGACGAGGCACCCTCAGTCAGGATGATGACGTAGTCACACTCCGCAAGAATCGTCTGGTTCTCGATGCTCGTGATGAAGGCGGGGTATCCGCGGAAGAAGAGTAGCTTGTTGGGATTGTCGCGGCGCCACGTGTCCGCCGCCAGGACGAACGGAGCTGCGGCGCTGCTGTCGTAACCGCCCAGATAGGAGACGACGATGCCGTCGAATCCGTATCGGGAGCAGGCCGCAAGCTGCTTTTCAGTCTCGGCCTTGCAGTACTCGGCGAACTTCTCCTCCGTATAGTCGCCCTCGTGCTCTGTACCGAAAGATGCCTCCTTCATGGCGTCCCAGGTACTGCGGATTGTCGTATAGTCCACGACGTTGAGCGTGCGGGTACCCTTCTTCGAACGTACTTCGGCGATCTCGTCCGACAGCGCCGGATGCAGGTCGTCGACGTCGGTCATGAGCAGGTAATCCACACTGTCGGGCATGGACATCGGATGCTGGTTCTGCCGGTTCGGAGCGGTCGAAGTTCCCCGGACGATCATCATCGTCACCAGGTGTTCGCCGACCTTGAAATCCCGGAGCGATGTCAGAAAAGCCGGATCATTCTGATTCATCGGCGGCAGAAAATCTTTGTGTTCGGCTTCCGTCCAGTCGCTGCACGAGGCCAGCAGGGCCGCCGCGGCGAAGAACGGAATGAATATGCGTTTCATGTCGAATTTCGTTTTAATGGGTTAAACGGTGTGTACGGTTATTTGACGGCCGGATTGCAGTCCCACCACATGCGGGTTGCCATGTTATCGGAGCCACCAAGCATCTCCACAGCCTTGGCGTAGTTCTCCGGGTTGTTGGTCGCCTCGTCCGCAGGATAGGACATGCGGCGAGCGCCGAGCGTAAGGTTCCGGATGCCCTGCGAGTTATTGCCCACGGCAGACTCCATGGCCGGAATCAGGTGCGGAAAGCCTGTACGGCGGAAATCAGCCCACGCCTCGTTGCCAAGATGGAAGTTGGCGATCCACTTCTGGATGATGATGCGCTCCTGCATCTCCTCCTTCGAGGCGCCGTCGTTCCAAGCCACCCCCAGCTGGGAGAGCTGTGTAGAATAGGAGGTCGCACCGCCGTTGGGGTCGGTGTAGGATTCCGGAAGAGTGGTGCCGACAAGGTATTCGTCGACGCCCGCAACACCCCACTGTTCGAACGAGAGGCGGACGCCCTGCTCGTAGAAGGTCTTAGCGCTGCCACCCATGTTCCAGCCGAACACGCCGACGGCTTCCGCCTTCAGGAAGGCCACCTCGGCGGCATTCATCCACTGCAACGGAGTAGCCATGCCATCTACGAAGTTGACGCCTGAATAGAGCAGCCCCACAGTGCTGAGCGCTGGAATGGCGATACCACGACGCATGCCCACATACTCAAGGGCGTTGTCCCCGGAGAACTGTGCCTTGCTGAAATATTTCTCGCGGCGCGGATCCTCATAACCGTTCATGTAGCAGATGATGTCGGCTGCAGCATGCGAATCGCCGCCCGTCACCGACCCAGCTGGGGAGTTGTACATGCATGCCGTATAGAGCGGATTGCCGTCCTTGCCGAAGGCCAGGGACGAAAGCTGCGCATTGTCTGCGTTCGACTGCATGACACCGACAGAGTGCGCCACGGCCTGTTCGCCCAACTGCTGCGGAGAGAGGCCCTTCGAGCTTACGAAATCGGTGTATACCACCCGCATGGCCAGCCGCAGCTTCATCGAGTTGGCAAAACGGCACCATTTCACGGCTGTGCCGTCGAAGACTTGGTCGGTCGTGCTCGTGATGCTCCTGTCGATGTTCTCGTCCAACAGGGCGATTGCCTCGTCCAATTCATCGAACATCTGCGAATAGACCTTGGGCTGGTCGTCGTAAGCCACCTGGATCTTACCGGTGCTTCCGATCTCGGAATAAGGAATCGGGCCATAAGTGTCCGTCACACGGTTCAGGACGCAGACCTTCACGATCTTGAGGATGGCCAAAACGAGCGGATCCTCCGAAATCCCCTCCACGTTCGACATGTTACTGTACAGTTGCGGGATGACTTTGTCGCTGTACATGAACACGTTCGTCCAGTTGTCGGTCGGGTTGTATTTGGAAATGGTGTTCGTCCAGCCATTGTTCGCATCAGCGTAATAACCGCCCTGCGTACTGCCCAGCAGACAGTCAGTGAACTGCGCCGTATTGACATCCGTCGAGACGACGGTCCCGAACATGGCAGAGAGTCCCGAGGCGATGGCGTAGTCCTTGGCCTCCATCTGCTCCTTGTCCACCTCGTAGGGATTGCTGTTGATGTCGAGGTAATTCTTGGTGCATGCGCCCAGAACGCACACAACTGCGAAGGAGAGCGCCGCTTTTATCAATTTGTCTTTCATCGTGTCGCTGTTTTAGAATTTGAGACGGAGATTGAATCCTACGTTGCGCAATGACGGCATCATGAAGTAATCAATACCTTGATAGTAGTTGCCCGTCGTAGCGATGCTTTCTGGATCGAACGGAGCCTTGTTGTAGAGCATCCACAGATTGCGGCCCACGATAGAAACCGTAATCTCCCAGACGTTACGCAGCAGCTTGCGGGGAATCGTGTAGCCAATCGAAGCCTCCTGCAACCGCACGTTCGTGGCCGAGTAGGTGTAGAACTGCGGGATGGAATTGCCGCCTGCGATGGCCGAATACCAAGTGTAGGCATCCACCACGTCGCCGCCGTTGAGCGTCACGCCTCCGGCATCGCGCGCCGCGGCCGTAACCTCTGACACGCCGTATTGGTCGAGCATGGCCTGCGTACGCGAGTAGACGATGCCGCCCAGACGGGCCGAAATCATGAAGCCGAAGTTCAGGTTCTTCCAGCGGAAGTCGTTGCGCCACGACATGTTGACATCGGGCAGTACGCTGCCCAGCTTGACATACTTATTCACATCCTGGATCGTCTCCGTAGCTACATTTCCGTTCTCGTCGATGTAAATGGCATTGTTCTCGTCGTAGCGCAAATCGCGGCGGGAGTAGAGGTCGCCCAACGTACCGCCCTCCTGCAGTAGGAACTGTGCGTCGCCCAGACCGCCCATGTTGAGCCGGTCGATCGAGAAGCGCTCGCCCGTAGCGTAGTTGATGACGTTGTTGGCCAGCGAGATGATCTTATTCTGATTGGTCGACAGGGTGTAGTTGGTATCCCACGTGAAGTCGCGCCAGGTGTTCCGATAACCCAATGCCAGCTCGATACCCTGGTTACGGACGTTACCCGACTGGATGATGATCTTGGAGAAACCCGTACCGCCCGAGATCTGCGGGTCGAAGGTCTGGTTCGACGTATGCGAATTGTAGTAGGTGAAATCGAGGTTGAAATGCTTGAGGAAACGCATCGTCAGACCCACCTCGAACGACTTGGTGCGCTCGGGCTTGAGGTGATAGGCGGGATACTGCGTCTGCGTGTTCCACGACAGGCCGCTTTCGTTCCACGAATAGAGCGGGTTGGCGATGTAACGCTCGAAGGCAACGCCCACCGAGGCGAACGAACCGCGCAACTTGATATAGGAGAGATTTTCAGGCATGTTGGGAATGAGCTGCGACAACACGACCGAAAGTCCGACCGAAGGATAGAAGAACGACTTGGCGTTCGAATGCGGACCCGCCAGTTGCGAAGGCCAGTCGTTGCGGCCCGTAAGGGTTAGGTAGTAGGTGCCCTTGTATCCCACCTCGGCCGAAGCGAAGATCGACTGCGTCTGCTCACGCCAGCCCTCCTGCTTACGGACGGTCTTGGTCGAATTACTCAAGTTCTGAATGTTGAAGACGTTGGCCAGCCCCTGCTTCTCGCCCGACGTACCGTCGGCAATGGGGCCGCGGATCTTCAGGGCGTCGTTCTTCATATCCGAGAACGAAGCACCGATGTTGGCCTGCAACGACCAGTCGTCACCGAACGTTTTATTGATATTGAGCAAAGCATCACCATAAACCTGGCGGTCCATCGTCTTGGTGACGCCGTAAAGGCCGTTGGCGGACTGCTCGGTGAGCTGCACGTTCGAGGAAGCATACATCTTTTCGGTGTAGGTGTTGTGCGAGTTGTCGATGCGGATGCGGCCTGAAACATTCAGCCAGTCGAGGATGTCGTACGACAGCGCCGCGTTGAGCATGTAACGATCCTTACGGTTCTCGCGCAGGTTGCGGTAGTTCGCCCAGTAGGGGTTCTGCATGGTGATGGAGCCGTCACCCATCGGCCAGTACTGTTTCGAAATCTTGTCTATGGGATCGTAGCGCTCATACATTTCGATATCCGCCCAGTCATCGCCGCGCGGGAAGAGGTAGGCTCCCGTCAGAGGGTTGTTGTAGGTTCCCTGATTGATCATGTTGCAGTCTTCCTGCAATATGTAGCTGGCTCCTACGTCCAGTCTCATCTTGTCGTTCAGAAAAGAGGAGGTGTTGCGGAACGTGAAGTTGTAACGGTCATAGCTGTTGTTGGGCACGATGCCGTTGGAATTGATGGCCGCGGCTGAAAAATAGGTCTGGTTCTTCTCCGTTCCGGTCGAAAGCGAAACGCTCTCGGAATTGGCTACGCCGGTACGGAAATAGTCTTCGCGGGGATCGTAGCCGTATCGGTTGGCGCGGTTGAGCCGCTTACCCCAGCTGTAACTGGCCACGTTGATCGGCGTAGTAAGGTTGCCCGTACCGTACCGGTTCTGGAACTCGGGAAGAACGAACGGAGTCATGATCTCAACACCGGCCGTCGCTGTGGCGGAGGGCTGCCCCGCCTGTCCCTTTTTCGTTGTCACGACGATGGCGCCGTTGGCCGCGTCCGAGCCATACAATGCAGCTGCCGCAGCACCCGTCAGTACGGAAATCGACTCGATGTCCTCGGGGTTGATGTCCGCAATGGGATCGGTCGTACCCTGCGAACTGAACTCTGTGCCGCCCTCCTGGGCTTTGGTGAACATCGGCACGCCGTCGATCACGTAAAGCGCATTGGAGGTCTGCGAAATGGACTTCATACCGCGCATGATGACCTTCGAAGCGCCGCCGACGCCCGCCGACGAGGCGTTGATGTTCACACCAGCCACCTTACCGTTGAGCGAGTTGATGAAGTTGGCGTCCTTGTTGGCCGTGATGGCATCGGAATTCACCTGCTGCACGTTGTACGACAGGGCTTTCTCGGCACGTTTGATGCCCAGGGCCGTAACGACGACCTGCTCGACCTCGATGGACGAATTGGCCAGCGTGATGTCGAAAGTCGTACGCGAGCCGATGGGCACGACACGGGTTTCGTAGCCGATGAAGCTGACCGACAGTTCGGGGTTGTCGACCGAGGCGGGGACCGTCAGGGCGAAGTCTCCGTCGATGCCGGTGGTCGTTCCGACGGTCGTGCCCTTGATCAGAACGGTGGCTCCGATAATGCCCAGGCCGCCGGAATCCTTCACCACGCCCGAGATGGCCGTCGGCCTCGCTGCGGCGACGCGCTTCGACAGCACGATGTTGGGAACCGTGATCTCATAGGTGATGTCCGTGTCCTTGAACAGCAGCGGCAGCACCTCGTTGAGAGGCTTGGAATCGGCCTTGATCGAGACGATGCGTTTCGTGTCGATTTCGTCCGTATAAAGGAAAAGATACTTGGTCTGCTTTTCGATTTCGTTCATGACGGTCTTCATCGGAACCTTCGTCATGTCGAGCTTCACCGCGATTTTCTGCGTTTGGGCCACGGCGGGCGCATCGCACAGGAACACGGCGAGAATTAGAGTAATCAGGCATTTTATCTGCCTAATACTTAAATTTTTCATAAGTTTGCTGATTTAAGATCAATAGGTTAGCAATCGAATCACTGTTTATCTCCCGCCGGCGGACACGACCGTGTCCGGACGCGTCGGCGGTGCAGCATAAAAGTGTCTTGAGGCAGAGGCGGTTTATTCCATAGAGTCGGTTTAGATTTTAGTTATTTTTATGTGGATCGTATTCGTCTCGTCGTCGCGCGTATAGGAGAAGTTATTGGTGATCTGGAGCAGCTTCAGCGCATGGTCCACACCGTCCGACACGCGGATTTTGCCGTGGTATTTGAGTTCGGGCATATCCTCGGGATTGTCGATCGTGATCCGGACTCCGTAATAGTTCTCGAATTTGCGGATCACCTCCGTGAACGACAGCGTGTTCAGGTTCATCAGCCCGTCGACCCAGCGGAAGTCGTCCGGATCGGTTATCCGGTTGAGTTTGAGATGTCCGTCGACCAGGTCGATCTGATCGTTGGGCGAGAGAATGAAGGATTCGCCGCCGACGAGGCGGTTCGAGATTTTCAGCCGTCCTTCGAGCAGCGCCGCCGAGAAATCGGCGGTCCGGGCATCGGCCAGGATGTTGAATTTCGTACCCAGCACCTCGGCATCGCAGGCGAATGTTTCCACGATGAACGGACGGCTGGCGTCATGTTCCACCTCGAACATGGCCTCGCCCGAAATCTTGACCCGGCGTGTCTTTCTGGAAAAGATCGAAGGGTATTCCAACTTGGCGCCCGAATTGAGCCATACGGTCGTCCCGTCGCTCAAGGTGACGGACATGCTCTGCCCGTTGGGCGCGGTAATGGCCATCATGTCCTGGGTACGGCGTTCGAGAATCCGGTCGGCCATATAGTGGCCCAACCCGGCGCATGCGAGCAGCACGGCCGCAGCCGCGGCACTCCATTGAGCCGTTCTCTTCCAGAGCGAAACGGTATGTCTGCGGATACGGGGCTGCGCCTCTCCGGCCAGGATATTGAGGTTGGAAATATAATCGAGCCGATCGAGATACCGCTGGTTTTCCGTTGACGCGTCCAGCCAGTCGAGCACCTCGACGAGTTCCTCCTCCGAGGTCTCGTTTCTCAAGTATTTCTGCAATAAAAGATCGTCCATGTGTTCGTGTTATATAGTAATAACAAACACACGGAGGGGGTAAGTAGTAAAAACTGCAAGTTTTTTTGAAAAAAGATCGGAACGGACTCCTGACAGCCCTGCGGGGCGCTATTTCACCACCGGGACGAGAGTATCAGGGTGATCAGCACGGCCGGGAGGTAATCCTTCAGTTCGGAGCGCATCAGGTTGAGCGCCCGGCGGATTTCGAAATTGACATGGCTGACGGAAATTCCCAGTTCGGCGGCTATCTCGCTGTATGTCATATTTCTGATCCGGCTTAACAGGAATACGCTGCGGGTCATTTTCGGCATCTTGCGGACTGCCTGTTTCAGGATGGCGCGAATCTCTTCGGAGAAGAGCAGGTCGGGATCGCAGGCCGACAGCGAGCGCACGTCGGCCTGAAGCCGGCGCGTCAGCGTCGAATGCATGTCCTGTTCCGCCCTGCGGTGGCGGATCTGGGCGTTGAGATGGTTCAGGCAGCGGTTTTTGACCGAAGTGAGGATATAAGCCGGCACATTGATGTCCGCCGGCAGGGTTTCATGCATTTCCCAAAAGGTCATAAAACTGTCCGACACCAGGTCTTCGGCAGTCTCCCGATCGCGGACATAGCGGTATGCCAGGGCGATAAAACGGGGCTTGAATTCGAAAAATAACTTCCCGAATTCCGTGGAGGAGATGCTGTCTGTCTTGACGTCTGCCATTTGAAGTCCCGTCTGTCCGGTACACGAAAACACCGGCGAACCCGATTCAGGATTCGCCCATCAAAAATTTCCCCCCCCCCGATAAAAATCGGATTGGGAGTCATTGATAATGTTGTATTTACCAAATCATTCAATTTCCGGATGCTTTTGTCGGACAGGAAACCGTCGGTGGTTCCTATCATCGACAAAGATAGCAATAAAAGTGATAATTGAGCTGTTTGCGGTGAAATAGTTTTCCGATACGGAGTGGCCGAAACGGCCCGGACGACAACAAAAACGGCCCCGGAACCGCTTTGCGAAAAGAGCGGACGGATGATTTCGCCTATATATATTATCGGTATAGGACGTCGGCCGGATTTCCGCCGCGCCCGGAACGCCGTCCGAGGAGATTCCCGACGACCGGACATGCCCGGTTTGCGGCGTCGGCAAGAGCAATTCCGAAGAGGTCGAGGAGCAGCCCGGAAAGCGAGGCGCAGCCCCGAAAAGGAGCACCCCGCGGCATTTCGGAGAGCCGTTTCAAAAAAATCGGGGGGGGGTATACAATCTTCGCCGATTTTTGCTATTTTTGTCCGTCGCGCACGGTGCGCGGTTAAGAATCAAATCAATACAATGATGAAAAAAATCCTATTCCTGATGGCTGCAACGGCCATGATGTGGGGGGGGGTGATGCAGTAAAGGCACAGACCCTCGAACCCGAATTCGAGGGAGAGGTCGTCGGCGTATTCCCCGACGGCTCGTCCAAGAAGCTCGAAAAACACAACGTGCGGATGCGAACGGGAGCCGGCGTCTACATCGCCGGATTCGCAGCCAGCAAATCCAAAACAAAAGTACTCGTGGAAGGCGGTTCGGCCAGCGTGCGGTTCGACGCCGCGCAACCGATCGCGCTCATCGTCCGCGCCAAGGACAATAAGGCCGACCCCATGTCCATCGTGCGCGTCTTCCGCATGAAGAGCACCAAGAAAAACCGGTCGGCGGTGATCTCGGCCGTCGGGTCGTTCTCGGTGAACTCCAACACGATGGACTACCTGCGGTTTTCGGCCGAGAAATACGGCGAAAGCTCCTACCGTCTGACCTTCGACGAACGCCCCGCAGGCGAATACGGCATCATCGTCTCGAACCCCAACAACGTGGACGAGAAGATGGTGATCGTCTCGGCGTTCGCCATCGACGGCGGAGCCGCGGCGAAAGAGTAAGCCGGAACCACACGGTTCCGATCAGTGCGGTGCAGAGCGATTCTGCACCGTTTTCGCTTATCGCAGAGCAGGTAAAGAGCCCGTGAGAATCGAAACGTCTTCGGTCAGTGCGGTGCAGATGTCGTGCATCGTGAAGAATCCCCGGATGGGTAGTCCTCGGCGGACGTCCCATTCGGGGATTCGAGGGATGTGCGGCAGGTGCGCCGCAATCATCGAAAACTAATTGATGTTGGGCAGGAACGAATAATCCTTCGCGTAGCCGAGCATCTGTCCCACGTAGTCGGCCGGGTAGGAGATCTTCACGTCGACGATCCTGCCGTCCTTCTCCACCAGTTCGTATTCGGGATTGACGAAACCGCCGTAAGGCTCGATGTCGAGCGCATAGTAGCGGTCGCGGACCTCCTTGTGCAGCTCGGGATCGACCGTGACGGCATACTGCTCGACCAGCGCCTTGCCGGCTTCGTAGTCGCCCTCGGACTTGATGCGCTGCACCTCGCGGAGCATCTGGCCGAACAGGTCGCGCAGTTTGCCGAAGTCGTTGACCACGGCGTAGGTCTTGCCGTTCTCCTTCACCAGCTCGATCACCTTGTCGGCCTTGCCGCGCTCGTAGCACCACTCGCAGATCAGCTTGCGGTTGCGCATGTGCGACTCCTCGACGTTCTTGCCCGGCTCGATACGCGCCAATTGGGTCATAAGACCGTTGAGAATGTATTTGGCATAGCCCGCCTTCGCCACGTCGAACGACGGCACGAGCCCCCGCTCGACCATCTTTCCGTCGCCGAGGTAGTAAAGTCCGAACAGGTCGGCGCGCGCCTCCTCGAGCGTCGAGGTGTAGCTG
>OGQF01001516.1_pt1 | contig 15827 bp, 14 predicted proteins | sample 1553141 | NCBI WGS metagenome assembly OGQF01 (sample SAMEA2580005, study PRJEB22360) | human gut metagenome | biome: human gut; feature: human-associated habitat; material: faeces | place: Denmark | collected 2008/2010
CACTGAATCGGATTCCAGTCTGAGTTACAACCCCGGCAACTTTATTGTTCTCAACAATGAGATCATCAACTGCCTGCTGAAATACAGAAAGATTGGGCTGATTTTCAATACGCTGACGCATCGCGCGACGATAGAGTTGTCGATCGATTTGCGCACGGGTCGCCTGCACAGCCGCACCCTTAGAGCTGTTCAAAATACGAAATTGAATACCAGCTTCATCGGTCACCATACCCATGGCGCCGCCCATTGCATCTAATTCCTTAACTAAATGCCCTTTGCCAATGCCACCAATGGAAGGGTTGCAAGATAGCTGACCAATTGTTTCGACGTTATGTGTAACCAACAAAGTACGACGCCCCATGCGCGCCCCCGCCAAAGCAGCTTCCGCTCCAGCATGGCCGCACCCGACGACAATAACTTCAAACTTTTCTGGATAAAGCATTTATTTTCCAATACAAAACTTACTAAATATCAAACCAAGAAGATCTTCAGTGGTTGTTTCACCAAGGATTTCTCCGAAGGCCTTACTCGCCAAACGTAATTCCTCAGCAAACAATTCAGGCATAGGCATGCTGCTACTAATCTCTTGAGCAATCTTGATATGTTCCATAGCCTCTCGCAAGCATTCCAAATGACGCTCACGAGCCATAAACAATCCATCAACAGTTGTTGCCATACCAACAACCCCTAAGACCTTGTCTTTAAGAGCCTCTAGGCCAATTCCTTGCTTAGCAGAAATACATAAATCTGTCGTGTTATTCGGTTCAAGACACAAGTCCGCTTTATTTTTAACAGTAATCAGCGGAACTCCCTGTCTTACCTCACTCAATACCTTTCGTAAAACTTCAGCATCATCGGATACCTGCCCCGAAGCGTCAAGAAGATGCAACACAATATCCGCTTTACGAATTTCAGCAAGTGTACGTTCAATACCTTTACTTTCAACAACATCGGCTGTATCACGTATCCCTGCCGTGTCTACCATCTTAACGGGTACACCTTTCAACGAAACCCAATGTTCAATTCGATCTCGTGTGGTACCAGGTATATCCGTCACAATCGCCACTTCCTCTTCAGCTAACGCATTGAGCAAACTAGATTTTCCAACATTAGGACTACCAACAATAGCAACCGTTACCCCTTCACGAAGAATACTGCCTTGTTGCGCTTGGGACAAAATTTTGACCAAACTAGCTCGAACCCCCTCTAAGCGTTTCGTGACAGCGGTCGAACTTAACACGTCGATTTCTTCTTCTGGAAAATCTAATGTTGCTTCAACAAAAGCCCTTAATTCCGTAACTTCTTCATCGACTTTTTTAATACGCTTGGAAAACTCCCCACTTAGAGACCTTCCCGCCGCCTGAACTGCAGATTCACTAACGGCATCAATCAAATCAGTGACAGCTTCTGCCTGAGCTAAGTCCATTTGCCCATTTAAGAAGGCTCGCTTAGTAAATTCTCCAGGCTCAGCCATGCGTAAGCCCAGTGTTCGCCCCTTTTCGAGACAAACACGTAACAACATACTCATTAATACAGGGCCACCGTGAGCTTGGATTTCAAGCACCGACTCACCCGTATAGCTATGAGGCGCTGGAAAATATAAGACAATCGCTCGATCTAAAATTTGTCCCTCTAGATCATAGAAAGGTAATAAATGAGCGTAACGGTCTTTTAAAACGACATGGGAACCAAACAACGCTTCAATAAAGTTCAAAGCTAACGCCTTTTTAAAAGACAATCGCAAAATACCTATACCACCACGACCAGAAGCGGTTGCAATCGCAATAATGGGATCCTTGTCACTGTTACTCATAACGATCAAAAAAGTTAACTTTTTTCAAAAAGAAGTGGGGCAATTGTAATGCTCACTCTTGGTACCTTGTTATAGGATGATGATCTTTACTTTTTACTTTAAGTGAACCATGTCACTCAATCGAAGACCTTCAAACCAATCTCCATTTATTCTTCCTGCGCTGATTGGTGTTTGCATGGGTATTATCTCAAGCATTCCTGTGGCTGCATACACTGCAAGCTTAATCGGAGACACTTATGAAGGAAGAGCGACAGCCTATTGTCTACTACTAGGCTGGTGTGTGTTGGGAGGCATTCTTCTCTTTTTCAAAACTTATCGTTCTACTTCACAAACCATCACTCTGCCAAAAATTGGTTTATGGTGCATCTCCGTTTGGCTTTGGCCATTTCTTTTACTGCCAGGCTTGCTACGTAAAAAATAAACATCCATAAAAAAAGGGGATGCTCGTTTTAAGAGCATCCCCTTTTTTTGCATGATAAACGTTAGTTCATCTGACGCTTAGCACGTTCTTCGGCGATGGTCTTGTTGATCCACCACTGTTGCACGATGGACAAGATGTTGTTCGTCAACCAGTACAACACCAAACCAGAGGCAAAAATGAAGAACATCACGGAGAATACGAGCGGCATGATATACATCATGCGAGCCTGTACTGGATCCGTCGGCTTCGGATTCAAGAGAATCTGCAAGAACATGGTCACAGCCATCAATAACGGCAGGACAAACCATGGGTCGGGCATGGCCAAGTCATTGACCCACAAAATCCACGGCGCACCACGCAATTCAACAGAGCCCTGAAGAACCCAATACAACGCAAGGAACACAGGAATCTGAGCCATGATCGGCAAACAACCACCGACAGGATTGATTTTTTCCGCACGATAGAGTTCCATCATGGCCTGATTCAAGCGCTGCTTATCGTCCTTATAACGATCCTGCAAGGCCTTCATTCGAGGCGTAACTTCTTTCATGCGAGCCATAGAACGATAGCCAGCAGCGGAAATCGGATACAAAATCAACTTGACGATACAGGTCAACAGGACGATAGCCCAACCCCAGTTACCGACAATTCCATAAAGGAAAGACAGCAACCAGTAAATCGGCTTTGCCAAGAACGTTAGCCAACCATAGTCAACAACCAGTTCTAAACCAGGCGCAATTTGTTCAAGACGATCCTGATCCTGAGGACCAGCATACAAAATAGCCTTGTTGGTTACGCTCTTACCTGCTTCAATAGCTCCAAGATTAACTAAAGAGCCAATAGCGAACAGATCCTTACCAACTTCACGAGCATAGTTTTCACGCTCTTCACCAGCGGTCGGAACCCAAGCACTCACAAAGTGATGCTGGACCATAGCAACCCAACCGTTATTGGCAAACTTCTCAAAAGAAGCGCTATTGTCAGCAATATCGCCAAACTCTAACTTCTGAAACTTTTCTTCTTCAGAATAGACAGCAGGCCCCGTGAAGGTTGCATATAAAGAGCTTTCACCTTCTGGCTTGCCGCCATCTCGAGTCAACTGGTAGTAAGCAGAGGGCTTAATCGTAGCGCTGGTGTTGTTGACTACTTCAGTAGCAACATTGATCCCATAATGACCACGCGTGAAGGTATAGGTCTTGCGTACCGTTACACCATTCTTCGTCGCTTCAAAGACAACGTCTAAGTTTTCAGCATCGCCCATATCAAGACGAGAGCTCACTAACTTAAATGCATCCTTGTGATTCGGGAAATCGCCGCCAATAAGACCACTTTGAGCCACATAGGTACGATTCTTGGTCAATTCGAGTAAGTCGACGTTACCAAGATTTTCGACAGGTTCCTTACCTAAAATTAATCCTGCCAGACCAACTTCCGTCCAATCAGCTTGGCGCGGAATTTTGGTCATTTCGGTACCGACAATAACAGCACCTTCGCGATCGAACGTAACCTTCATGCGGTCAGTCGAAACAACCACAGGATCCTTGACGTCAATAGCCAACGGAACAGACGAGCCAACATCCTCGACACTGGGAGTAGCCACATCTGCATCTGCAGAGACCTGCTGATGGACGGCCTCAGTATGGAAGAAGGACTTTTCGCCCTTGTAAACCTGATAGTTATCCCACAGCAAGAAGCAGGAGGTAAAAAGAATCACCCATAAAAGGGCGCGTTGCATTTCCTTTCCCATATTTATCCACTACTTCTGTTGAAGTTTAAAAAAGATCTTTCGATCCTTTTTCTTGTTCTGACTTCGACATATGACAATCACTACACCAACAACGCCAACGAAACTTATTGGGTACAGGGTCGTAGCCTCGTCCCCCTAAAGGATGACACCTCAGGAGTCTGTAAATTGTTAAATAAGTTCCCTTGATAGCACCATACCGCTCTAAAGCTTCCAATGCATAATTTGAACACGTAGGAATAAAACGGCACTCTCTACCGACCCAGGGAGACAGCGTTAACTGATACAGCCGAACTAGTAAACGCAAAAGTTTAGCCATAGCTCAACTTTCTGAACACGAACTCTTTAGACAACTAACACGGCGCAACAACGCCTGCATCAATCGTTCGACATCGCTCTGAAGATTAGCCTTCATTGCAGTGACACCTTGTTCATGACCAGATACACTCTTTAAAGGTGCTCGAAGTCTTAAAGACACATCAAGCCCCAAACTCTTTTCATTTAGTAAACAAATGAGAGCTGGGGCTTGCTTTCTAGCAGCTTCTCTCAAAATTCTTTTTACAAGTGCCCTATCCACAGAACGATGCGCATTTTTTTTCCCAACGGTGATACCGAAGCGAAGCGTATGCACCCGCTCTGTCGATTTCATCGCATTAACAGAAAAATACTTCGAAGTTAATCGAAAGGTATTTTCGTTTCGCGTATGCACAAGTACCCCATAGTCCGCACTCTTAATGATGCGAAGACTACGGGGAAACTTGAAAGATGCTGATGCCAAGTTAGACACGGCAATTACCGGCCGTGAACTAGCTTATTAAAGAGCCAGGGTATGACGGCCCTTAGCGCGACGGCGAGCGAGAACGCGACGACCGCCCTTCGTGCGGCTGCGAACCAGGAAGCCGTGCGTACGAGCACGCTTAACCTTGGAAGGCTGATAGGTACGTTTGGTAGCCATGATTATTCCTCAATAGGCATAAACTTCAGCAACACAAACGTGCCGTCTGAAGCAAAAAATCAATTAAGAAGAAAAGGGGACTGCTGCTCTTTTGGATTCCAGGCCAGAGACAGCGAAAATAGTCTTCGAATCTTTACAGTGCAAGCGCTCTAAATCAGCATAGGTGCAAGTCAACATGCGCCATATGCACACATTGCACGTAGGATTACGAAAAGCTTGATATTAGACCTCAAATCAGAGGCTTTTGTCAAACGATAGTACCGAAAAATCTTCAGCAATACTAGTGTACTCAGAGGTTTTCTTTCACAAACCACAAGATTTAGGGATGCCCCCTTGAATCAATCACAGGCACTTGTGTAAATCTTCTTTTAGTGCCCGTTCTAGAAAGCCTAAGTAATTGAAATTTAAGAACTTATTTATCCACAACTTTTTGTGGATAAAGTATTCATATCTGTCTTCTTCTTGTGGAAATCCGCTAAAATAATATATTCGCCGTCGATTCTGTCCTTTCTTAGACAGGTCAAGACAAGCCCATAACTACTATCTAGGTCCGTCATGAACAACTTCTGGCAAGACTGTCTCACACAGATCAAAGCAATGAAGCTTCCACCAATGATCTATAGCACTTGGTTGGAGCCCTTAGTACCTTTGCGTTGGGATAGTGTAAATGGAGAATTGCTTCTGGGCGTCCCCGGTAGCAAAATGCAAACCATTCGGCAAACCTATCAAAAGACTATCCAGGATATTGCTACGCATCTTTACGGAAGTCCTGTCAAAGTCACCCTACAGCCGATTGGACCTATCGAAGGAGCAACGGAGCAACCTCAAGCCTCTGCTGCACCTGTCGATGCGATTACTCCTAGAGAAGAAACTGGTCTATTACCTGGCTTAACATTCGAAAATTACGTTAACGGGAATGCCAATCAATTAGCTGTTGCAGCAGCCGAACACGTTGCTACCACGATGGGGATGCAATATAACCCGCTTTACATCTACGGCGGTGTAGGGCTCGGAAAAACTCACTTAATGCAAGCCATCGGTCATCGCTACTTAGACCTGCACCCAAAGGCTAAGGTTCGTTGCGTATCTGCACAAGATTTCATTAGCGAATTCACGACCGCTACCCGTGAAACAGCAACGCGCGATTCTGCGCACGCGAAAAAAGCTTTGCAAATGTTTGATGAGCGCTATAGAAGTCTCGACTTACTGCTCATTGACGACGTGCAGTCTTTTTCGGGAGCTAAGGGATCCCAAGCACAGTTTTATCGAGCGTTCGAAGCGTTAGTGCCACACAACAAACAAGTGGTGCTGACTGCTGATACCTACACGCGCAATCTAAAAGACATCGAACAGCGTTTGATTTCGCGCTTTTCGCAAGGGTTATCGGTTGCTATTGAACCGCCTGAACTCGAAATGCGTATTGCTATTCTTTTGAACAAGGCGAAAGCTTTAGGAGCCTCCTTGCCCGAAGAAGTTGCAATGTTCATTGCCAAGCGACTGAAGTCGAACGTTCGAGAGCTTGAAGGCGCTCTTCAACAAGTCATTGCATATCAGCAATTCCAACCTTCAGCTGCTAAAGAGATCACTATCGACATTGCCAAACATGTGTTGAGAGACCAGTTCTCTGTCAACAACAATCTTGTCACTATCGAAAATATCCAAAAAACGGTTGCTGACTACTACAACATTAAAGTTGCAGAAATGCATTCCAAACGACGTCCTGCCAATATTGCAAGACCTCGTCAGATTGCAATGTATCTCACCAAAGAATTGACCCAACATAGCCTTCCTGAAATTGGGGCGAATTTTGGTGGGCGAGACCACACAACTGTGATGCACGCGGTGAGAAAGATCTCTCAAGAACGTCAAGGTAATGCAGAACTCAATCACGAGATCCACGTCCTTGAACAGATGATTAAGGGATAAATTACATCCCCACCGTTTTATTGTTTAATTTTTATCAGGTACTAGTCTTATGATGCACATTCACAGCAATTGTGAAAACTTGCTAAAACCCGTCAAAACGGTTGAAGGGATTGTGGAAAAACGTCAGACCCTTCCTATTCTCAGCAATATTCTCATTGAGCAAGACGACGAACGAGTCAAGTTCTCTGCTACTGACCTTGATATTCAAATCTCAACGGAAGCGCCAGTCGGTGTTGCCGGTTGCAAATCGCGTTTCACTGTCTCTGCTTCGAAAGTGGCTAGTATTCTGAACGCTTTATCAGGGAAAGATACGGTTTCCTTTGATCTTAGCGAAAAGGATCTCACGATTAGTAGCAATAATGGGCAATTCCATCTGCAGACTCTGCCTGCCGAAGAATACCCCGTTCTTAAAGAAGGGCAATGGGAAACTGCACTAGACCTTCCTGCGCGTACCCTCAAATATCTCCTGACCATGACAGCCTTCTCCATGGCAAGTCAGGATGTTCGCTACTACCTTAATGGGGTTTTATTCGTTCTTGAGGATCGCAAGATTCGTACAGTAGCTACCGATACGCATCGTCTTGCATGCTGTGAAGTTTCTCTTGAAGAAGACGCTCCAGCCGCGATCCAAGCCATCATTCCGCGTAAAACCGTTAGAGAATTAATTCGTCTCTTACCAGACGACGATACGCCTGTTCATATCCAGTTAACAGATCTTCAGGTGTGTTTCACTTTCGGGAATGTTACCTTCATGAGCAAACTTATCGAAGGACGATTCCCCGATTACAAACGAGTTCTGCCGACTGAAGACACGAATCCGCGCTTCTTAGAACTCGATCGCGAAGCTCTTGCTAGCGCATTACGTCGTGTTTCGATCATGACCAATGAAAAATTCCATGGCGTACGTTGGATTGTTTCCAACAATCAACTTCAGATTCAAAGTTCTAACTCTGAACATGAAGAAGCCTTGGAAAGAATAGACGTGCCTTGGCCTCATGATGAATTGGATATCGGTTTCAACATTACCTACCTGCTCGAAGTACTCAGCCTCCTGAAAAACAATACGGTGTGCTTTAACTTCTCTTCCTCTTCGGGTAGCGTACTCATCACCATGCCTGAATCTAAAGAAAGATTCCGTTATGTTGTGATGCCGATGCGTATCTAACATCTCTCTTTATCGTTATCAGTTAAGCAAGCAAGATAGCTACTATCTTGCTTGCCTTTGCTTACTGCAGGAAATACAGATTTCCTGACGAAGGATTACTCAATGACCGAAACGGACATCAACAACGAGCAGCAGCCGACCACGCCTCCTGTTTACGATGAACATAGCATCCAAATTTTGGAAGGCCTGGAAGCTGTTCGTAAGCGCCCTGGCATGTACATTGGCGACACCGCCGACGGTTCTGGGTTGCATCATTTGGTTTATGAAGTCGTCGATAACTCCATTGATGAAGCCTTGGCTGGTTACGCCACAAAAATTCAGGTAACCATCCATACTGACAACTCTATTTCTGTCATTGACGATGGCCGTGGTATCCCCTCGTCTATCAAGTGGGACGATAAACATAAACCAAAGCGTAGCGCTGCAGAAATTGCCCTAACAGAATTACACGCAGGTGGGAAGTTCGACAACAACGGCTATAAGATTTCTGGCGGCCTTCATGGTGTCGGGGTTTCTTGTGTCAATGCCTTATCCACGTGGTTGCGTTTGATTGTTCGCCGTGATGGTGAAGCTCGTTTATTGGAATTTGAACGCGGTAAGGTAAAGAACCGTCTTGTTGAAGACGCTACGAGCCCTCTCTCTGGTGATGTCGTCAGTATTTCTCCAATGAAGTTACTTGGCCCTACGAATCGTCGTGGTACCGAAGTACATTTTTTACCTGACACAGAAATTTTTGAACAGATCACCGAGTTCAACTACGACACCTTGTTGTCTAGATTGCGCGAATTATCTTTCTTGAATTCGGGGGTAATGATTGAACTTAAAGACCAAAGAACCGCTCATCAGGCACAGCTCATGACGGATAAAGGGCTGGTGGCTTACGTTCAATTTAAGAACCAAAGTCGTTCCGTTCTTCACCCCAAGATTTTCCACGCTCGCGAAACGGTTGAAGTGAACGGCGTGCCTATTGAGGTGGAAATTGCTATGCAATGGCAGGATGGCTACAGTGAAGTGCTTTCTGCCTATACCAATAACATTCCTCAAAGAGACGGTGGTACGCACGTTACTGGGCTTCGTGCCGCCATGACGCGTGTTCTTAAAAACTACATCACTAACAACGAAATCGGCAAAAAGAGCGGCAGTAAGAAAAGCGACATCGATCCCGAAGGCGATGATATGCGCGAAGGGCTCACATGCGTGCTTTCCGTGAAAGTACCACAACCGAAATTCAGTTCTCAGACTAAAGATAAATTAGTCTCGAGTGAGGTTCGTCCTGCTGTTGAAGAAGTGGTTACTCGCGAATTAGAACTCTACCTAGAACAAAATCCTGCTGATGCCAAGATCATTTGTGAAAAAATCGTAGCAGCTGCTCGAGCTAGAGAGGCAGCTCGCAAAGCACGCGATATTTCGAGAAAGAGCTTCTCTGGCGGCGGTCTTCCTGGAAAATTAGCTGATTGTCGTGAAAAGAATCCTGCTAACAGCGAACTTTTCTTAGTGGAAGGGGACTCTGCACGCGGTTCTGCTAAGCAAGGTCGAGACTCCCGTTTCCAGGCCATCCTTCCTTTACGAGGGAAAGTGCTTAACGTCGAAAAAGCTTCGCAAGATAAGCTTCTCGACTCCGAGCAGATTCGAATGTTGACTTTGGCACTCGGCACTAATATCGGCAAAGATTTCGATATTTCCAAGTTACGTTATCACCGCATCATCATCATGACCGATGCTGACGTTGACGGTGCTCATATCCGTACGCTTCTTTTGACGTTGTTCTATCGTCAGATGCCTCAATTAATTGAAAACGGACATGTCTATATTGCCCAACCGCCGCTATACAAAGTCAAAAAGAATCAATCCGATAAAGGAGTGTTCTTAAAAGACGAACGAGAAATGAGCGATTACCTCTTAAAGATCGCCATGGAAGACGCTCGTCTCTATAAGAACAAGCAGGCTTTTGACGCCAATGAAGCGATTCGTGGTAGCGAGCTAGAAGCTTTAGTCAATGAATACCTACAATCTAGTGATGTTATTTCTAGACTCCAGGGCGCCATTGACAAGTCTGTTTTAGTTGCTGTTGCTGCAGGTATCGATCTCAATCTTGAGAATGAATTCACCACGCAAGCAACTGCTGGAGCTTTACAAAAGGAACTCCGTGATCCCAATGTGAAGGTAGAGGCTGCGTACGATGAAGAAAATGAAAAACATCTTCTTAAAGTACATCGTCTCAAGCACGGTAACTACAAGACAACGAGCATCACACCTGAATTCACTTTGTCTGCTGATTATAAAAAGTTGCAAGAAAGCGCCCATATGTTGCGAGGCATTGTGAATACTGGCGCTCGCGTTGCTCGAGGCAAAGAAGATCAAACGATCAAAAATTTCGGTGAAGCGGTCAATTGGTTGTTAAAACAAGCTGAAAAAGGCATCATTCGTCAGCGCTATAAAGGGCTAGGTGAAATGACGGCAGAACAGCTCAATACCACCACCATGGATCCTTCAGTACGCCGTATGTTGCGTGTTCGTATTGAAGATGCCGCTAGCGCAGACGCTATCTTCTCCATGCTCATGGGGGATGTTGTCGAACCTAGAAGAGACTTCATTGAAACCAACGCACTCTTTGCAGGCAATATCGACGCCTAATAAGGTTGTAATACGCCAGGAGAGGCTCACTAAGTGCTTCTCCTGGCCAGTTTCAGTCTTCTCACAACACAAGACAGCATCGTGGATCAATTTAATGAAAAGATAGTCATTGCGGTTTCTTCAAGAGCGCTTTTCGATCTTGAGGAAGAACATCAACTCTTTGAAACAAAGGGCTATAAAGCCTTCAAAGACCATCAAACCAAATATAAAAATAGCCTTTTACGTCCAGGCGTCGCTTTTCCGTTTGTGCGCCGATTATTGGCTATCAATGAGCTATATGGGGATTTAGCGCCTTTTCGAGTGATTGCGTTATCTCGTAATTCACCAGAAACTGCTGAGCGCTTTTTTCATTCCTGTCGCCACTATAAGCTTCCCATTACCTCTGGGGGGTTCACATCAGGAAATCCAACTTTTCCATATATTTCCGCTTTCAATGCCTCACTCTTTTTAAGTGCCAACCCCGAAAGCGTTAAAAATGCCCTTAATCACGGGCAACCAGCAGGACTAGTGGTCCCCGGAAAAGTGGAGGACGATGATAGTCTGACATTACGCATTGCCTTTGACTTTGATGGTGTCATTGCCGACGACGAGAGTGAAAGAGAATTTCAAGAGAAAGGGCTCTCTGGCTTTCATCGCTTAGAACAAGAAAAAGCAAGTACCCCTCACTCTCCAGGGCCACTCCGACGCTTATTTGAGCAACTATCGGCCTTTCAAAGTTTTGACTACAAACACCGTGGGAGTTCTTCTTCATATTTTGAGCCTGCCATTCGAATTGCAATCATTACAGCTCGCGGTGCTCCTAGTGAAGAAAGGTTGATCACAACCTTGAAGAGTTTTGGCATGAGTGCAGCCGAACTTTTTTTATTAGATGGTCTTGCAAAAAAGCCATTCTTGAAAGTTTTACGACCACATATTTTCTTTGACGATCAGGCACATAATCTAGAAATGAGTCAGGACATCGTACCTAGCGTACTTGTACCGTTTGGTATTCATAACCTAGAGAAATAAGAACGTAATGGCATCCTATCCGCATTTATTCTTTCCGCTTAAAGTCGGTGCTCAATTTCTAAAAAACCGTATCGTTATGGCACCGATAGAAACGGGATTAGAACAGCAAAACTATCTTGATGAGAGAATCATTGAGTTCTACCGTGATAGATCCAAAGACAATGGGCCTGGACTTTTCATTATTGGAAATGGTGTAACGCATTTCACAGGTTTGCGTAACCTTAGTGACCCTGTCTTAACGTCGAGTTATTTAAATAACGCCATTCGTCTTACTTCGGTTCTGCATGAACACGGCTCTAAAGCCATTCTGCAGCTCCAACATCATGGAGCGCAAGCGAATCATATGTTCGCGATTTGTGCTTCGAATATCCGCAACAGAGACACGGGACGCATAGCTCACAGAGCACCAGGGATACTTATTCCTCATTTAATTTCTCAATACGCCCTTCATGCTTATAACGCCATCCAACATGGTGGATTTGATGGTGTAGAAATTTACGGCGGTAGACTCTCTTTACCTCACGTTTTTTCGAGCAAACTATTCAATCATCGCCATGACAAATGGGGTTTACATAGTCGAACCCTCTTTGCACTGGAAATTGTTCGACGTATTCGCAGTTATATCGGTCCTTCTCCCATTTTGGCGTATCGTTTGTCGCTATTAGATGTCAATTCAAGTGGAACGGAATGGCACGATCTATTAGCCTTTGCTCAGGCTCTGAAGTAAGAAGGTGTCAATCTTTTTAGTTTTGACATAGCACTTTCTCCAAACAGTATTCCTGTCAATAGTGATCTAACACCAGCAGGTGCGTGGCTACCTTTCATGGAAAAATTTTCCAAGGAAATCAAAGTTCCAGTTATTTTTGGTCACCGCTTACCAGAACCTCAAAAACTCGACGAACTTGTTAAAAACAACATCACCTGCTTAGTTGAGTTAGGAAGGCCTTTCATCGCCGATCCGAGATGGGTTCAGCGCTTACAAAACAACCAACCTGCCAAACCTTGTACTTTATGTCCTCAAGGATGCTTAGCTTATGACGCCAATGAGGGGCGAGAGGTGTTATCTTGCGTTGCTTTCCCAGGCCTTCTAAAACGCGCTAAAAAGCGTTCAAACCCTCGCAAAGTACTTGTCGTTGGTGGAGGGCCGGCTGGCTTATCTGCGGCAAAAGAAGCGGCAATACAGGGGCATCAAGTCACGCTGGCTGATGAGAACGCAGAACTTGGGGGGTTATATCGCCTTTGCGCAAAAATTCCAGGTCGAGAAAACATCCGAAAGCTGATCGCATGGCAAGAAAAGGAACTTCAAGATCTCGGGGTGAGCATTATCAGGAGGCTTAAAGTGACACCTCAATGGATTGAAGACAACTATAGCGATCACTTTGTGATTTTGGCGACAGGGACAGAAACAATCATTCCTGATATTCCAGGGATTGATAATCCGAACGTTCTCACAGTTGAAGACCTTCTGCAAGATCGCACCCCCGTTGGACATAGAGTCGCAGTGATTGGTGTTGATTATCTAGCCGTCGACGTTGTGCGCTTTCTTTGCACTAAAAACATTACCAATTACGATGACTGGTACTGTGCTTGGGGAATCGGTGATCCAGCTAAACATCTAGGCGGCATGTTAGGAGTAGTTCCACACCTTATGCCACCTAATCGTAAAACGTACCTACTTTCTCAATCCACAGAAACATCAGATGAGAATTTCTCTGCTGCACAACGCCTCTATGAATTGCAATGGTTACGTATGCATGGAGCGAACATCTTCACGCAAGCCCTCATTGAACAAATTGATAGCCACTCTGTCAGAGTAATGAGTCAAGGGGAAGACAGTTCAACAATTCTAAGAGTTGACCACATTGTGATTGCTGGTGAAAGAGAACCTAAAGATGAATTATCTAACGAGTTAGATAGTCTTGGAATCTCGTGTCTCACTGTAGGCAGTATGAACACGCACAAGGGGATGTATTTTGCTAATCAGGCAGCTCTAGAAGCCATTCAAAAAATTAATGAAATACCTGAATAAGAAGGCAAAACGCTAACAATCCACAAAGAATACACACGATAACCCACAGCTTATCCACAGAAAAACCTTTCAAAAGAGCGTTTTTTAGAGCGCTCTTTTTTATTTTCTAGAGACATTCCAAAAGAAACCCCAGGATTCTTCCGTTTTTTGTATAGTTTGAGTTTCCAGAAAGATGTTCTACTTAATTACTCTAATTTAATATCTTTATATTAGTAGTAGATAGTAGTAGGTTAGGTAACTTCTGTGGATTGAAGAAAATTTTTCTTATTTTACATAAAGATAGGGTTGTTGAAAAATTGTGGATAAGCTATAGAATTAGTTGTGAACAATCTGGGACAACCTGGGGAGAAGTTTACCTCTAAATGAGCGCACAAAAAAGTTATCCACAAAACATGCAGATGTCCTAAGAGTTTATCCACAACATTAATCACAGATAGCTAAACATTTTTGTTTATGAACTCCGAGATTTTTCCTTGGTTGTCGCCTCGCTTATCTCAATCGATGAGATTCGTTCTAACTGGGATCGGGCACCCTCAACGCTTCGCTAGAGGTGAGGTTATTTATTCGGCGCCTGGATTTTTTGGCACCTTGATGTATGTGCGTTCAGGTTTCGTTGTTAAAGCACTATTAGACCCTGTAAGAGATGAACCGCTTTTACTGTCTTTAGCTGGGGCAGGGGCTTTATGTGGTAGCTATGAGAATTTATATGTGCGTGATCGTATGCCTAGAAAACATTGGTGTCTGACCACGACTGAAGTTCTTATTGTTAATCAAGAGTTACTGTTGAAAATTGCAGATGAAAATTACGAGTGGCAACGCGAATTAGCTGGTTATTCCTCAACCTCTGCACTTTGTGACAGATTAGGAATGTATCTCAATTATTCAGGAAGTGTAGAAGAGCGATTAGGCGCGTTATTATTGTTGATGCTGCAGGGAGAGGACCCTGTGGTTGCATCAAATTTAGTTTCAAAAGGCATTGAGTGGATTGAACTTTCGTTCTTCCCAGACAAAATGACTATGTCTAGTCTTCTTGGCTGTAAGTTTGAAATGATTGATGAAGTTATTCGAAAGTGGGTCAAGGATGATGCAATTAGATGGCGTGGCCACAAAGTGTGGTTGCGTCGTAAAACCTTCATTAATTATTGGAATTGGTTATTGCCTTTTATGAGAGATCGTAAAGTATAAAAAGAAATTTATACTTTCCAGTGTGTTTAACCAGGGGGAATTAAATGGCTAACATGAAGTTATTATCGGTTAGTGTGATTCTAGCTTCGGCATTGATTAGTGGTTGTGCGCCAGTGCTTGTGGGTGGAGCTGCAATCACTTCAGCAACAGTCATGACGGATCGTCGTACTACGGGGAGTATTGTTGACGACGAAGTATTAGAAAAACGAGTGCGTTATGAAATCGGTGAAGTCATTGGGCATGATAAACATCACATTGCAGTGACTAGCTATGAAGGTAAGGTGTTATTAACTGGTGAAGTTTTAACTTCTCTAGATAAAGAACGTGCTCAGGCCATCGCCACCAAAAGTGTGGGCGTTAATACAGTTATCAATGAATTAGCTGTGATGGATCCTTCGTCTGTAACGACTTTGCTTTCAGATTCAATGTTAGCGACTAAGGTTCGTAGCGCAATCATTGGTACTGAAAATATTTCTTTGAATCAGATGAAGGTGACGGTACAAAGAGGTATTGTCTATTTAATGGGGATTGTGACGCCGGAAGAAGCAAAATTAGCTTCAAAGGTTGCTGCTGGGGTGAACGGTGTTCAGCAGGTTGTTACTTGTTTTAATGTCGAAACAAAAGCAGCTATTGATAATCGTTTGAAGAACTTATCTCATAACTAATATATAAAAAAGGCCCTGAAATTCAGGGCCTTTTTTTATTAGAGAGCTATAAGCAGTCCAATTGAGAAAACGATCGAATAGATGAGCTCATATTTAACACAAGAGAACATGGTCTGATTAAGTTCTTCATGTTTGAGTGTTTTTAACTGTGTAGGTAGTGGCCAACATAAGTGTAAGCATAAAAGCACTCCTAGGCAAGGTACTAAGTTACCCATAAAAGCCATAACGATGGCCAAAATAAAAGGTATAAAGATCAAAACTTTAAATGTGAAAAGGAAACTT
>OGQF01001523.1_pt1 | contig 15797 bp, 10 predicted proteins | sample 1553141 | NCBI WGS metagenome assembly OGQF01 (sample SAMEA2580005, study PRJEB22360) | human gut metagenome | biome: human gut; feature: human-associated habitat; material: faeces | place: Denmark | collected 2008/2010
TACACACGTTCTTTTAATTGTTAATTGCGTGTGAAGTAAATCTGTATCATGTCACTGGATAAAAACATGACTTTTTCACCCAACCAGCCACTTCTCGATATTGCGGGTCTCGGCAGAGAAGTTCACGCCGATCTTGAAGACCTCCCGATTGTCTCCGGCGAAGGGTAGGGCGTAGCCTTTCTCCTCGATTTGCCGCAGGGCCTCCTCGGCGGTTCCGTTGAGCTTGAACTCCATGATATATACATAGCGATCGGTTTGCAAGACGAGGTCTATACGCCCGTTCGAGGTATGGTACTCCACTTGCGTGTACAGGCCGACCAGCTTGAAGACGATGAAGAGGACGTTCCGGTAATGCAGCTCCGTGTCTCGTTCCGGCTTTTGCCCGGCGATCACCTCGTAGGGTGTGTCGGCGAAGAAGCTTTGGAGGCGGTGGAAGAAGGCGTCGTAATTGCCAGACCGTATCTCCCGTACGAACTGTCCGATCTCGAAGGGGGTCTTAGAGGCTTGTATGCTCGTATAGAAAGGAAGTAGGTATTTGACGAAACCTTCTTCCACCTCCTTGTTCGGGAACCCCAGTCGATAAATGCCAAACTCAGGATCATAGCCCTTGATGGTCAGGTATCCGCTTTGGTAGATGACGGGTATGGGATTGTTCGAGGTGGAGTCGATGCTGTTGAGCACGTCGGCGTCAGTCTCCGTGTTGGCCATCTCGTAGAGGTCGTAATGGGTGTGCTTGAGCAGCTCCACGAGGTAGGAGGGTGTTCCGGTCTCGAACCAGTAGTCTCCGAATTCCATCTTAGCGAAGGTATTCAATAGGCTGAATGGATTGTATATACCCTCGGACTTGGCAGTGAAATGGTATCCGTCATAGCGTTGCTTGAGTTTTAGGCAGGTTTCCTCGTAGGTCGTCATTTGGGTATCAGCCAGTTCCTTCACTTCGTCATCCAGATAGGCATGTATCTCTTTCTCTGTGATGCCGCATATCTCGACGTACCGATTATCCATCGACAGGTCCATGAGGTTGTTGAGGTCGCTGAACACGCTTATCTTGCCGAACTTGGTCACACCTGTGAGCAGGGCGAAACGGATGGCCCTATCCATGGTCTTCAATACGCCGTAGAAGGGTTTGAGCATGTTCCGGAGCCGGTTTTGCATCTCCTTGTCGTGCAAGTTCTGTAGCAAGGGCTTGTCGTACTCGTCTATCAGGATCACGGCCCTTTGTCCGGTTTTGCGGTAGGCCCGGTCGATGATTCCGGCGAAACGGAGGGGCAGGGTCACTTCCGAGGGACGTGTCCCATATTCGTCTTCGTACCGGGACAGGATGTCGTTTAATATCTTGTATAAGCTATCCGGAGAGTCGTATTGGGAGATATTCAGGTCAAAATGGAGGATCGGGTATTCTTTCCAGTCCTTTTCCAGTTTCTCCATGGCCAGTCCCTCGAACAACTCCTTTTTCCCTTGGAAGTAGGCCTCCAGCGTGGACAGCAACAGGCTTTTCCCGAAGCGTCGGGGGCGGCTGAGGAAGTAATACTGTCCGGTAGTAACCAATTGATAGACCAAGGCTGTCTTGTCAATATAGAGATAGCCGTCCTTGCGAATTTTCTCGAAGTTCTGTATGCCGATGGGATAAATTGTCTGGTTCATATCGTCCTATATTTTATGCGACTTATAAGCAAAGTTACATAAAATATAGGAGAGGAACCGTATCTTTAGAAGTAAATTTTCAACAATAATATCTTACTATGAAGTCGATTCATAACTAGCTGATAATAAGATAGATAAATATGCTTGTCGGATTTCCGTAAAAACACGTACATGTTTTCACGGATTCACGTACGTGTTTTTGGAAATTCACGTACGTGTTTTCCGAAAAACATGTACGAATAAAAAACAAGTCTGGAAAAATGGACAATAAGTAAGAAGTTTTTTACTCCTTATACTTAGCCACCATAATCACGGGGTTGGATTCCTCATTCAATCCCGCTGCGATCTCATTCAAGCGGCCTTTCAGCTTACCTTTCCTGTAGGCTTCCACCAACTCATTGGCTTCTAGTTTCTTTATGAAAGCGATCCCATCGTTATTGATGATCTTTAGTATTCCGTGTTCGTACCACATATCAACGGGTGTCTGATCTACGAAATCGTTATTATATACGACACACTCAAAGATAGCGTCCTCTTGTTTATCATATACCAAGTCGGTTCTGGGGAATCCGGTTTCTTTCTCAAAATCCCATTGTTTCTTTGTTGTTTGCATGAAATAATACCGGTCGGTAAGAATACTTGGATAAAGAAATACTTCCGGGGCCATAGAGCGGATAGGTGGAGTCCTTACGATAAAGGGTTTGATAGAGTGATCTTGGGAATAACTATAAATCGTATCTGTAGATGGCTCTATTAAGACCCAACTTCCATTTTGGGAAATTAATTCGGTATTACGAGGTCCTGCGGACCAAATTCCTTTTGATAAAAACGGTGATATCTTATGCTCATAAGGGAGTTCGATTTCCTTGACAATGCTCCCGTCTTGTTTGGACAGGAGCCAAAATGCGCTTTTTCTCAGATTTTTATAATTGCCAATCTCATCGTAGCAGATTAAGTTGTCTTGATCGAAATTGTATATCTTCCCGCTATTGAAATTAAAATCTTTATCGTACTTTAAAGTTCGCTTAAAGTTTCCGGACAGGTCGTATACGATAAACTGGCTCGAATAGTAGTTGTTGATAAACAGCTCACCTTTCTCCTCATCGAGGGCAATAGACCCGATATTCGTGTATTCTTGGCTACCTTGGCCGCTGCGGTTGATTTTTCTCTGGCCTTTTCCGGTCCGGTCGAAGATAAATATATCTCCGTCTTGTCCGTTCTTGTTTCTAAGGATTATGAGATTTTTGCCGATGGCTTGCATGCTGGCTGAGGTTATGAATTCCTCATTCGTTTCTAATGGGATGTATTCCACATCCAAAAAGTCTTGAAGAATCAGTTCCTTCTTCGGATAATTTGCCGTGATATCCACGGTTAAAAAGTCGTTAGCCGGTTGCTTGCCACTTTCGCATCCCGTTATCAGGAACAGGATCATCGCAGAGATTGTGAGTATAAGTTTCATGGTAGTATGTTTTTAAAGGTGTCCCTTTAGCAAACATATGCTTTTCTCACTGTCAGAAAAATATTTTATACATCTATTTTCGTGAATGTGTTGTTTAACATTATCTTTGCAAGTCAATGAACGTGAATATGGAAGATGATTTTGATATAAGGGATGCCCGGATGCCGGAAAACGAGCGAGAGTACGAGAACGTGCTTCGGCCGCTTTCGCTCCGTGACTTCAGCGGACAGGCGAAGGTGGTGGAGAACCTGAAGGTGTTCGTCATGGCTGCCCGCATGCGTAAGGAGGCGCTGGATCATGTGCTTTTGCATGGACCTCCCGGGTTGGGAAAGACGACGTTGTCGAATATTATAGCGAACGAGTTGGGGGTTGGTTTCAAGGTCACGTCGGGGCCTGTGCTGGATAAGCCGGGAGATCTGGCCGGGGTATTGACCTCGCTGGAGAAGAACGACGTGCTTTTTATCGATGAGATTCACCGGTTGAGCCCGATCGTGGAGGAATACCTATATTCCGCTATGGAGGATTACCGGATCGATATCGTGATCGATAAAGGACCAAGCGCTCGCTCGATACAGATCGATTTGGCTCCGTTTACATTGATTGGCGCTACGACCCGTAGCGGCTTGCTAACTAGTCCGCTGCGTGCCCGTTTCGGTATCAATATGCACTTGGAGTATTATGATATGGAGACGCTGACGAAGATCGTGCTCCGTAGTGCTAATATCTTGAATGTAAAATGTGAGTTGAACGCCGCTAGGGAGATCGCTTCCCGTAGCCGGGGTACGCCTCGTATCGCCAACGCTTTATTGCGCCGTGTGCGTGATTTCGCTCAAGTGAAGGGGAACGGAGATATCGATAAGGCGATCGCTTGCTTCTCTCTGGAGGCGTTGAATATAGACCGGTATGGCTTGGATCAGATCGATAATAAGTTGCTGACGACGATCATTGATAAATTCCAGGGAGGCCCGGTCGGATTAACGACGATCGCCACGGCTTTGGGCGAGGACCCCGGAACGCTAGAAGAAGTGTACGAGCCTTTCTTGATCAAAGAGGGCTTTATCAAACGCACGCCCCGTGGCCGTGAGGTCACCGATTTAGCTTATACCCATCTGGGACGTAGCCGGGTGGGGGAACAAGGTTCTTTATTTGATTAGACAGATACGATATGGCAGGAGGAATGAAGCGGCTCGCTAAAGAGACAGCCGTTTATGGATTGAGTAGTATAGTGGGGCGTTTCCTGAATTGGATGTTGGTGCCGATGTACACACGTGTGTTGGCCGGAACAGGGGATTATGGGATCGTGACGAATTTATATGGTTGGACAGCCCTGTTGCTGGTCTTGCTTACTTATGGCATGGAGACGGGGTTCTTCCGTTTCATCAATAAGAAAGAGGAGCAAGAGCCGATGCGGGTGTACGCTTCCGTGCTGTATTGCCTGCTGGGAAGTTCGGCGCTGTTTAGCGTAGCGGTTTTCGCCTTGTTACCATCTATTAGTGCCGGCTTGGGATATGGCGACCATCCGGAGTATATCGGGATGATGGCGGGTATCGTGGCGGTAGACGCTTTTTGTTGCATTCCGTTCGCTTATCTTCGGTATAAGGGAAAAGCATGGCGTTTCGCCGGGATTAAGTTGCTGAGTATTTTCTTGAATATTATCTTGAATATATTCTTCTTGATCACTTGTCCGTGGTTGCATACGCACTATCCGGAGGCGATAAGCTGGTTCTATCGTCCGGATTATGGGGTAGGCTATGTATTCGTGGCGAACGTGTTTACGACACTGATAACCTTATTGCTTTTGATCCCGGATATCTTGCCGGGCATACGGGCGAAAGTAGACGGAACGGTATTGAAACAAATCTTGCGTTATTCCTTCCCGATCCTCATTCTAGGTATTGCCGGTATCTTTAACCAGACGGCAGATAAGATCCTGTTTCCATTCTTGTTTGATGATAAGGAGTATGCGAACGAGCAATTGGGTATATACGGCGCATGCTTCAAGATCGCCGTGGTGATGGTGATGTTCACGCAGGCTTTCCGGTATGCCTATGAGCCGTTTATTTTCGCTAAAAACAAGAGCGATGATAATAAGAAAGCCTACTCGGAAGCGATGAAATATTTCATCATATTCGCCTTGTTTATCTTCCTCGGGGTAATGTTCTATATCGATATCTTGAAGTACTTTGTCGGGCCGGCCTATTATCCCGGATTACGGGTAGTGCCGATCGTGATGCTGGGCGAGTTGTTCTTCGGTATTTATTTCAACCTCTCCTTATGGTATAAGCTGATCGACCAGACACGATGGGGCGCCTATTTCTCCACGATCGGATGTGTGGCCACGGTCTCTATCATCTTGCTGTTCGGTCCCTCGTACGGTTATATGGCTTGTGCGTGGGCATCGTTCTTTTGTAATTTATTGATGATGCTTTTATCCTATTTTGTAGGACAAAAGAAATTCCCGATCGAGTACGACTTGAAATCCGCGTTTCTTTATTTCGGAGTGGCGACGGTGTTATACGTGGCAGGCATGGCACTGCCGATACAGTCTGAATGGCTCCGGTTGGGATACCGCACGATCTTATTAGGCGTATTCATCGCATTTATGGTTAAAAGGGATTTACCTTTACGAGAACTCCCGTACGTAGGACGTTTCTTCCGTTAATCGGTAGGTTCGGAGGGCTTGGACGGCGTGGCGATTGGCATCGTGATAACGAAGCGTGAGCCTTTCGTATAAGACGGATCTGTCTTTATCTTACCGTTTAGCCGGTTAACGATCAAGCGACATAGGTAAAGCCCCAGGCCAGAGCCGGGAATGAAATCATTGGTCTTCGTGAAACGCTCGAATATCCATTCCTGCTTGTCTTGAGGGATGCCGCAACCCGTATCTGTTACCGACAAGGTCACTAAATTGGCTCCGCTATCCAGATGGTATGAAAGCGTGATACTTCCTTTCTCCGTGAATTTATTCGCATTTGCCAGCAGATGCGAGATGATCAAACTGAAATAAGCACGATTGGTCAAGATCATATCATTCTCCTTATCGCCTTCCACCACATAGTTGATCTCCGGCTTCTCTTGATATTTCTTTACCTGTTGCATCTCATGTAAACAAAGCTCATGGATACGTGTGGGAACAAGAGGAAGGGAATCATTGCCGCTATCGAGCTGGGCGATCTCAAGGAGATTGTTCAGCATGGAAGTCAAGTGGTAACAGTTTTCATAGATAATACGGCTGAAAGCCTGTTTCTCGTCCATGGAGATATCGCCGTTGGTGATGAGTTCCGAGAAACCGTTGATCGCGTTTAAGGGAGTCCGTATCTCATGCGACATATTCCGGATGAAGGCGGTCTTCATCTCCTCGCTCTCTTGTGCCTTCTGGTTCGCTATCAAGACCTGCTCGTTAGACTTCTGCAATGCCCGATAAAGAGATCTCATCTTGCCTAATCGGAAAAAGATATAGAACACGGCGCATAAAGCTAGAAGCAATAAGGATATATACAGGTAATTCTCTTTCTTGCTTTTCTGTAATTCCAATTCCAATGATCTCTTTTCGATCACCAACTCGTTCGCCCCTTTCTCGATCTCCAGATTTTCCATTTTCTTCCTGAGTTCTTGCATACGTAAGGTGTCTAGCAATACAGCGTATTCCTTGGATGTCTCATAGGCTTCCTTGTACATCCGGAGGCTGTCGTAAGCAGCAGCTTTCGCGGACACATAAGCGATTACATGTTCCTTGTAAAGCGGTATCTGTTTGGAGAAATTGATCAAAGAGTCACTGAACTCAATGAATTTCTTATAGTCCTTAATACCTAGGTAATAATTCGATGAGGTGTAGTAGAGCTCATACTCCGGGGCGGCGCTAGCTGATTCCGGATAAGCCTTCAGCAGATTCATGAACTTACGGTAATAAGAGGTCGCCAAATCCTTTCCAATAGCCTCGGCGCTAATGGCAAGGTTTGAATAAGCGCTTAATAATTGACGTTTGTTGACTGCGTAAGGACGTTTCCTCATCTCCGGGATGTTAGAGTAACCTAAGATCGTATTTAGGTAACGGGTAGCATATTGTCCTCGTTCTTGAGGGTTACTCGCATAAGCGCATAGCATGAAATAGGTGTTAGGCAAGAAATTGTACGCATATCGTAGGGGCAGTTTTTCCGCCTCGGCCAGAACATTGTCGAAATATTCTCTTCCTTGCTTAAAGTCCTCCTTAAGCATATTTTCTTCCATAATGCTGTTGCTGACAGCCATACCAAGTATATAATTGCAGGCTATTTTCTCGTAGGGAGACAATTTATCAGGTTCTTCCAGCTTGAATAGGCAATTCATGAGGACTTTCTTTCTCGGTTCACCGGATGTGTAGAATATGACGCGCGTATCTTGTATCATTTTCATGAACGACACGAGGCTGGCTCTGGCTTCTCCTTTTAGCTCCTGCTCGGCCTTGGCGATGTAGATATTTGCGCTATCGGTTTGGTCCGTGTTGATATAACGTCGGAGAATCTCGGTCAACGCCGCTTCCTTATAGTAATTGTCATTCGCTTTTAAGGCCTCCTGATAGAGTTGTTTAGCGTTTACTAATATGTCATCGTTTCGTGAGATATCCATTAAATTGGTAAGGATTTCCAGTCTAGAGCGTTCGGAGGTTGCTTTTTTCAAGGCGCTTTTAAGCGAGTCTGGCGTTGTCGTTTGAGATGAAACGACAAAGGACATAAACAATAAGCATAAAAGCATTAGATATCGTTTCATACAAATAGGATCTCTTTTTGTTGTGTTACAAGTGCAAATATACGTAATCTCACTATAAAAAAACGATTAGATAGTTAGAAAAACAAACAATTGAAATATCTTTGCATAAATATGGGACAAGATTAATACCGCATGGAAAAAGGATTGCTACATAAACAGATTATGGATTTTTTTGTCCGTAATTTCGACGTCAGGCAGGAAAAGGAAGATGAGCTGGAGACGATAGAATCCATTAAAAAAGGGGATAGAGTTTAAGGGGACGAACTTATGGGTACTTATTTTCGCTACGTTTGTCGCTTCTCTCGGGTTAAATACCAACTCTACGGCAGTGATCATTGGCGCGATGTTGATCTCGCCGCTGATGGGACCGATCATGGGATTCGGCTTGGGATTGGGTATCTCTGATTTCGAGTTGATCAAGCGGTCGTTCCGTAATTTTGCCACGGCTACGGTCTTCAGCGTAATAACGTCTACCTTGTATTTTCTCATATCACCGATCAGTGAGGCCCAAAGCGAGTTGCTTGCCCGTACGCAGCCCACGGTATACGACGTGTTGATCGCTTTCTTTGGCGGTCTGGCGGGAATCGTGGCGAGCTCTACGAAAAGCAAGGGAAACGTGATCCCGGGTGTGGCTATCGCTACGGCGTTGATGCCTCCGCTTTGTACGGCGGGATTCGGTTTGGCGAGTGGTAATTTATATTACTTTTTCGGCGCTTTCTATCTGTATTTTATCAATACGGTATTTATTAGCTTGGCTACTTATGTGGTGGTACGTTTATTGAAGTATCCGAAGAAAGTATTCCTGGATAAACAACGGGAAAAGATCGTGACCCGCTATGTCGGTATTATCGTATTCTTTACGATCGTACCCAGTCTTTTCTTGAGTTATAACTTAATCCGTAGCAGTTATTTTAATGAGAGGGTACGAACGTTTGTCACCGAAGAACTGAGTTTCCCGAATACGCAAATATTGAGTAAGGTGATTACGGATACAAGCGAGAAGAAAGAGGTAAAAGTGGTGTTGATCGGACAAACCGTACCAGACGAGATGATCGCGAACGCAAAAGCCAAAATGCCAAAATACGGATTGAAAAATGTCCATTTGATCGTACAGCAGGGCTTTGGCCAGGAAGCGACGGATATCAACGAGCTGAAGAGCCTGTTGATGCAGGATTTGTATAAGAATAGCGAAGAGGTGCTGCGTGTGCAAACCATCCAGATCGATTCTTTAAAACGGCAGGTTGACAAATACCAGAGTTATGGGCGCCTGACATCCGAGTTGATCCCGGAAATGAAAGTGTTGTTCCCCTTTGTGGTAGAGGCTTCTTGCTCGCATACCTATATCGTGAATACGGAGACGGCGAAACCGGATACGGTCATGCTGGTTTATCTGAAGAGTAAGACGAAGGTGAAAGAGGTTGAGCGTAAAAAGATTACAGAATGGTTGTCGGCCCGTGTCGAGGTAAAAAACATTAAGTTACTAATCGAATAATTTAGACTAATAAGAGAAGAATGAAGTTGATGAAAAGAGTGTGGGCGGCTTTGTTGCTTTTAGCCGCTTCCGGCCAGTTATATGCCGATGAGGGCATGTGGGTGCTGAAGGAATTAAATAAGCAGAATTTGGCGAGAATGGCCGAGTTGGGTTTTACCCCATCCTATGATCAGTTGTATAGTGAGACGGATCCTTGCGTGGCGAACGCCGTGGTAATCTTCGGTGGGGGATGTACCGGTATTACGGTCTCTAACGAGGGATTGATCTTCACGAATCACCATTGTGGTTTCGGAGCCATCCAGCAGTTGAGTAGTGTGGAGCACGACTATCTGAAAGATGGTTTTGTCTCTCAAAGTAAACAGGAAGAACTTCCGGTTCCAGGCTTGACAGTACGTTACCTGAAAGAGACCGTAGACGTGAGCGATCGTATCAACAGCCAGATCTCCGGTATCGAGGATGAGTTCCAGCGTTTGTCGGCGGCTGATTCTATCGGTCGTGTGATTTGTGATTCCGTGGGAAATAATGAGTTCCTAGCGGCTGATGTTGTTCCTTTCTATAGCAATAATAAATATTTCTTGGTAGTGTACGATGTTTATCGTGACGTGCGTATGGTTTTCGCTCCGCCTAGCTCTATCGGTAAGTTCGGTGGGGATACGGACAACTGGATGTGGCCCCGCCATACCGGTGATTTTTCCGTGTTCCGTGTGTACGCCAACGCGGATAATAAACCGGCGGAATACAACGCGGATAATAAGCCTTATACCCCGAGATATGTAGCTGAGGTGTCTATGCAAGGTTATCAAGATAAGGATTATGCCATGACAATCGGTTTTCCGGGAAGCACGGATCGTTATTTGTGTTCTTGGGGCGTGCAACAGCGTATCGAGAATAGTAATAAGCCCCGTATCGAGGTGCGTGGCATCAAGCAGGGCATCTGGAAAGAGGCTATGTCGGCTAGCGACGCCGTACGTATCAAATATGCCTCCAAATATGCGGGAAGTTCCAATTATTGGAAGAACTCGATCGGTATGAATAAAGGATTGGCGAATCTAAACGTGATCGAACGTAAACGTGCGGAAGAGACGGCTTTTGCTGATTGGGTGGCAAAAGATCAAGCCCGGGGCGCTAAATATGGCGAGGTCTTGAATTTGTTGGAAAAAGGATATACCTCGACCAATAAGTATAGGGAGGCGTTGACCTATTTGAATGAGGCATTTTCCAGTGGAGCGGAGATTATTCGTTTGGCTCGTATGGTGCAATCGGTGGATATAAACGGAGCTACTCCGGAAGAGATTACTGTCTTTTTAGAGGATCGTATCCAACCGTTCTTCAAGGATTACGAACCGTCTTTGGATCAGAAGGTATTGGCCGCGATGATGAAGATTGCGAAAGAACGTGTATCTTCGGAGTTCTTGCCGGATATTTATACGAGCATTGATAAGAAGTATAAAGGAAATTATGAGAAATATGCGGCGGATGTATTTAAAAAGACTTCCTTATTGTCGTACGACAAGATCGCCGAGATGTTGAGAAATCCGAAGCAATATGAGAAATTGAGAAAAGACCCGGCGGCGGAACTGAGCTTGTCCGTATTGGTGTCTATCTTCCAGTTACAGCAGTTGATGGGCGATGCGGAGTATGATATCGCTAAGGGAGAACGGTTGTATTTCGCGGGCTTGAAGGAGATGTATCCGGAGAAAGCTTTGTCTTCCGACGCTAATTTCACGATGCGTTTAAGCTATGGTTCTATCGGAGGGTATCGTCCTTATGATGCCGCATGGTACAATTATTACTCAACGGATAAAGGTATCCTAGAGAAAGAGGACCCGACGAGCGATGAGTTCTGGGTACAACCGGAGATACTGGATCTGGTTCGTAGCCGTGATTTCGGACCTTACGCGAATGAAAAAGGGGAATTGCAGCTGTGCTTCCTCTCGAACAATGATATCACTGGTGGTAATTCCGGTAGCCCGGTATTCGATAAAAACGCCCGTTTGATCGGACTTGCTTTCGACGGTAACTGGGAGGCGATGAGTGGTGATATCGCTTTTGAACCGGATTTGCAACGTTGCATCGGCGTAGATATCCGCTATGTCCTTTTCATGATCGATAAATGGGGTAAATGCCCAAGGTTGATTGAAGAGTTGAGGCTCGTTCGATGAGAGAAAAAAGAGATGGGCATCCATGATTTTCGCGGATGCCCATTCTAAGGAGCTAATAATGCCCATTGTAAGGTGCTTTGAATGCCTATTCTAACAACCTTACGATGGGCATTGTAATATCCTATACGATAGGGAAGTTCTAAATGCCTAATTTAGACTTGATTGCCTTTGGTATCGCATCCTTATGTACCATGATATAGATCGTCTTGGCACGGACAAAACTATCGGACATGTTCAAGTAGCCTCCGAATGTATTACGCTCGGTTCCCCAAGAGTTCTTCGTGATATAATATTTCGTTCCGTTCTGATCCTTGGCGATGCCGGTAAGGTGCATCAAATGGTCATCGGTCGTGACGAACGCCTCGAAGCCTTCTTGACGGACCTGCGGGGTGACGTTTACTTCCGGGAAAGGTTTCTCGAATTTGTAGACTTCCTCCAGACGTTCCTTCTCGTCCATTTTCTCGAAGCGGGCACGGTCGGTAGTCGAGTAATCTTCCACCTTCTTTACCTCCGGGTTGATCGCCACGCCATTCTTGAAAGAGAAGCCTTTCTCGCTCACGTCGCCATCCCAGCATACCGTGTAACCGTTATTCAACGCATAATCCGCTACTTCCATCATTTCATTCAATGGTAGGTTATACATTTGCGCATGCTCCCAGTTATCGGGAACCTCTACCTCGAATTTCTGGTAATACGGATGATGCGTGAAGCTTGTCAGCTCGATATAATCGTCCATATTCAACCCTAGGGAGGCGGCGAATGTCTTCGGGGTATATTCCTTGCCTTGATAGGTGAATTTCTCCGGAAGCTTGCCTAGGTAGGTATCGAATAGGTTATCGATTAGTTTGTAATATTCCGGGCTCCGTTTTTTCATATCCACGGCGGTCGTTGCGATCGCCTTGATGTATTTTACCATCTCGGCATGATTGTGCCGGTCGGAATCGTAGTTGATACCCGAGTACACCTCTTCAGGAACGATACCTACTTGGTTGAAAGCGTTCATGAAGGTGTGGGAGAGACTTCCTTGACCGATATTACCTCTACCTTGGCGGACATAATTATCCTGCAACTGGTTCATGTATTTCTGGCGGACGATAAACATCTCGGAGAGATCGTACGTCCCTTTTCCCATACGGAGTAATTCGGACTCCATGAAAGAGGTCGTGGCGAAACACCAGCAGGTTCCCGTGGATGCTTGATTCTTGACTGGCGTGGCGGGTACCTTTACTACATCCGTAAATTGGTAGCCTTGAGCGAATGTGCTCAAGGAGCCTAACGCTAAGGCGCATGATAGAATGAATGTTCTCATTGTATATGAATTTAAGTTTATATTATTATTGTAGAGACGGGGCGTGCCTCGTCTTTACTATCGGATGTGGTGATTAGAAGCCTCTTTCGAATTGGGTCCAGAATGAGTCTCCCATTTCTCTCCAGCGTAGCATCGTGGCTCCGGCGAAATCGGCGGTATATCCGGTTAGGTATTCTTTTGCGGCCTCCTCACCTTGTTGGGTAAGAATCTCTTTGTAACGGCTCTCTACGAAAGGAAGTTCTGTCTGCCCTTTCTCCGTAAAATGGGCGATAGATGCTTTCATACGATCTTTAGTCGCTCCCCAACGTACGGTAGCGAGTTTATTGGCACGACGGAAAGCCCATACGGCGGCATCTTCCCGGTAACGGTGCTGTCCGCAAACCTTGAAGCAAGCCGGGAGATCTTTCGTCCCACAGAAGATGGGGATGCGGGGGCTTTGTCCGGGATTATCATAGGCCATCCAAACCACGCCGCCTACCGCATTGGGTAACCAGTCACGTAACTGGATCACGGTAGAGTAGGAGCATTGTGGTACGGCAACCAAACGGTAGCTTTTTACGGCGTCCGGTTTTAACCCATTCAACATGTTCACCATATCCCGAGTCATCCAAGGATTGGCTACCGGACTGATAACCGTATCGGTCTCGTTACTATCTTTTTTCTTTACGGCTACTTTCAAGTTCTGGGTCATATCGTATTCCGTACCCTCGTACGTTTCGGAGAGGAGAGCCATCACATCCGTTACGGATACTTGCCGGTCCGGCTTTACGCTGATGGGAAGTTCTTCCGCGTCATACGATAAACGTAAGGAAGGCGCTAATTTATTCAATATAAAGAACTCACGGATACTGAAGGATTTCATCTCACCAGAATAATTTCCGCCTCCATACGCTTCCCAGAAGCGGAACGGTTTCTTTCCGTCCCAGAAGCCCATGCGCTTGGCTACCTCGAATACGTTGGCGGAAGCCATGCAATTGTCCGTATCTTTCGGATCGACCTTAGAGATACGCGGGATATTCGCCGATACGCCTACATGATCGTCGGGGATACGGATCGCCGCCCATACGCCACCGATCTTATCCGGACCCTCGCCGAAGACCTCGAAATGCCATACCTCTTTTGGATCCGCTATCGTAAGGCACTCGCCCCAGTCGCCATATCCGTATTTCTCGATCAACTCGCCCATCACACGGATGGCATCACGGGCGGTCGTGCAACGTTGTAAGACGATTCGCTGAAGTTCCTCGATCATGAACATACCTTTCTTGTTGACAAGGGCTTTCCGGCCGGTGATTGTTGTTTCCCCGATGCCTAGTTGCTTCTCGTTCAGGCAAGGATAGGCCGTGTTGAGGAATTGATACGTAGACCGCGCTTCGGGCAGTGTTCCTTTCGCGATCATCCCCCGGGTTCCCTCGTCATATTCGGTATGCATACGTCCGGTATAGACCGTGGTTGTCGTATCGTGATCGTACGAGGCGGAAGGTACGATATCCATCCAAGTGCGGTAATTGCTATCGCAGGTGTGGCTAGTCATCACGGAGCCATCCGCCGAGGCTTTTTTGCCGACCATGATACTCGTACAACTCTCCGGGTTCAAGATCGGCTCCGGATACTGGATTTGTTGCGCCACCGAAACGGATAGGCTGGCGCAAAGCATAAGAACATAGGTAAAAAGTTTCTTCATCTTTCTTGTGTTATTTAGATGTTTGTATCAATTAAATTTGTAGGCCGCTTTTCGTACGTCTTTTACGGATTTGAATGGCTTATTGGGTTTTAGATGCTTGGCGAGGAACTGGTAGATGCCGAGTCGTATCTCGGAAGCTTGTTTCGTGTCGGTCCGGTCGAAGCTATGGGCACCGGGAGCACGGTCGAATATTTTGTAGTCGAACTTCTTTCCTTCGGCCTTGAGAGCGCGTATCATATGCTCTACTTCCACTACGTTCACGTCATCGTCGCTAGTATTGGTATGGATGAGCAGGGGATCTTGTAGTTTTTCCGCATGCCAGACCGGTGAGCGGCGTTTGTATTCCGCCATATCCTCCCGGGGAGTCTTCCCGATATGGCCTTCGTCGGAGAAGATTTTCCGATAATCATCGGTGGAATATCCCATGCGCATGATCACGTCGCTTACCGGTACTCCGGCGAAACCGCATTTATATTTACCGGGGTAGGTGAAGAGGTTCATCAGTGTGATCATTCCCCCGTGGCTCCATCCCATGATACCGATACGATTGGCATCTACGATATCGAAATTCTCTACTATATAATTACGACTAACGTAGACATCCTCGTTTTCTAATCCTCCGTAATCGATATTATCGTAAGTAGCTTTGCCATACCCCGTGCTACCCCGGTATTCGGCGGAGACCACGATGTATTCCTGGGCGATCAGTTCCCGGACGATATGGGCGTAATACGTGTTGAAATCTGCGTGTACGCCACTATGCGGGAGAACGATCAAAGGATATTTCTTGTCGGGATCCACACTTTTAGGGATGAAGATATAAGTCCAGAATTTCAGTTCGTTTCCGGCGCTCATCCCGGTAGGATTCGTTTCTTTCCAGCGGGCGGGGCCGCAAAGGTAGACTTTGTCGATATGGGCGATGTCGCCCACTTTCTCGTACCATAGGAGGTCATCTACCTTCTTTACGACTTGGTCAAAATCATGTTGGTAGTTTTGCGCTATGGCATAGTTTGTTCCGAATATAAAGAAGAGGCAAAAGCAGGAAAGATGTTTAAGCAGTGTCTTCATGTGACTTATCTTTGAATTTGTGATTGACTGTGATTTTCTGGCTGTAAATATACAATAAAAGAAGCGTGATCCGTAATAAACGAACCACGCTTCTTTGATAAATTATGTATAAGTTGTATGTTACTTACGTTTCTTCCTGCTACGAGGAGTGTCCTCATAGAATTTGCGTTTCGGTTTGTCGTCGCTACGGCTGGGAAGGCTGGCCCCCCCGGCCGCTTTCCCGCCGGGCAAGG
>OGQF01001530.1_pt1 | contig 15747 bp, 12 predicted proteins | sample 1553141 | NCBI WGS metagenome assembly OGQF01 (sample SAMEA2580005, study PRJEB22360) | human gut metagenome | biome: human gut; feature: human-associated habitat; material: faeces | place: Denmark | collected 2008/2010
CGACCAGCCTTACCGGAACGTTCCAAAGAGTGGTCCGGATTAGATACAGTACCTACAGTAGCCTTACAGGTTACAAGTACCATACGAACTTCTCCCGAAGGTAACTTAATAGAAGCGTATTTGCCTTCTCTTGCAACTAACTGAGCATAAGAACCAGCACTACGAGCCATCACAGCTCCCTGTCCCGGTCTTAATTCAATGTTATGAATAATTGTACCTAATGGGATTTCAGACAGATACAACGTATTTCCTACTTCAGGAGCAACTCCCTTACCGCTTTCAATAGTTTGTCCTACTGTCAAACCGATAGGAGCTACGATATAACGTTTTTCACCATCTGCATACACTAACAGAGCGATGCGTGCAGTACGATTCGGGTCATATTCAATAGTAGCTACACGAGCCGGAATATTTTCCTTTTCACGTTTAAAGTCGATAACTCTGTATTTGTGTTTATGACCACCACCTATATATCTCATTGTCATCTTACCGGAGTTGTTACGTCCACCGGTTTTGCTGTTCGGTCTCAACAATGATTTCTCAGGTCTATCTGTAGTCACCTGTTCAAAAGTATTTACTACTTTACCTCTCTGACCAGGGGTTACAGGATTTAATTTTCTTACAGCCATGTTATTTAAATATTGCTAAAAAAATCAATACTATCACCTTCTGCTAAAGTTACAATTGCTTTCTTGAACGAATTAGTACGTCCGCTGATAACACCAGCTTTTGTATAACGAGATTTCACTGATCCCTGATAACGCTGAGTGTTAACTGCAATAACGTTCACACCGTACATTGCTTCAACTGCTTTCTTTATCTCAATCTTGTTCGCATCTTTGGCTACCACAAACGCAACTTTGTTTTGTTTGTCGGTAAGCGTTGTCATCTTTTCCGTTAAAACGGGCTTAATAATAATTTCCATCTCTTCTTTTATTAGTTAAGATTGAACATTTCGTTAAGGCCCTCCACAGAACTTTCAACCAAAACAAGGTTCTTAGCCTTCATCACGTTGTAAGTTGCGATGTCGCTTACTCTCATTACTTCAACATTCTGCAAATTGCGAGCAGACAGCAATACGTTTTCATTCACTCCGTTACCCAAAACCAACAACAGACGACCGTTGTTTACATTCAGATTGTTGATTACAGCAACCATTTCTTTTGTTTTCGGAGCTTCGAAGGTGAAGTCTTCAACGACTTTTACAGCATTTGCACTTGCTTTTACAGACAAAGCTGACTTACGAGCCAATCTCTTCAATTTCTTGTTCAGTTTGAAGCTGTAGTCTCTTGGTACGGGACCAAATACACGACCTCCTCCTCTGAACTCAGGATTCTTAATACTACCTGCACGAGCGCCACCGGTTCCTTTTTGTTTTTTCAACTTTTTAGTACTACCGGAAATTTCGTTTCTCTGTTTTGACTTGTGAGTTCCCTGACGGTTGTTGGCCAAGAACTGTTTTACGTCAAGATAGATAGCGTGCTCATTCGGCTGAATTCCAAAGATAGCGTCATTTAACACTACCTTTCTGCCGGTCTCTTGTCCGGCAATGTTTAGTACACTTAACTCCATTACTTCTGAATAATTACGTATGAACCTTTAGATCCGGGAACAGAACCCTTCACCAACAACAAATTATTTTCAGGAATTACTTTCAAAACTTCCAAGTTCTCAACAGTAACTCTGTCACCGCCCATACGGCCACCCATGCGCATACCTTTGAAAACGCGTGCCGGAGTAGAACATGCTCCGATAGAACCCGGTTTTCTAGTACGGTTATGCTGACCGTGAGTAGTCTGACCTACTCCACCGAATCCATGACGTTTCACAACGCCCTGATAACCTTTTCCTTTAGAGGTACCGATAACGTCGATATAAGAAACGCCCTCAAGCATTGTTACATCAATAACGTCACCCAACTTGTGTTCTTCAGCAAATCCAGCAAACTCAACGAGTTTACGTTTCGGAGTTGTGCCTGCTTTCTTAAAGTGTCCACTTAGCTGCTTGCTAGTGTGTTTTTCTTTTTTCTCATCAAAACCCAACTGCAATGCTTCGTAACCATCTTTTTCTAAGGTTTTCACCTGAGTTACGACACATGGACCGCATTCAATAACAGTGCATGGGATACTTTTCCCCTCAACACTGAAAACGGAAGTCATTCCGACTTTTTTTCCAATTAAACCTGGTAATTTCATTTCTTTTTTAATAGGTTAATTCTTGATCTTAACGACATAGGGTCTCGCCGTTAACTACACTTTAATCTCTACTTCTACACCGCTCGGTAATTCAAGCTTCATCAGTGCGTCGATGGTTCCAGCTGTTGAGCTGTAAATATCGATCAGACGTTTGAAAGTGCATAACAAAAATTGTTCGCGGCTCTTCTTGTTTACGAAAGTAGAGCGGTTAACAGTAAACACTCCTTTGTGAGTAGGAAGAGGAATCGGGCCGCTTACCACTGCACCTGTAGCCTTCACTGTCTTAACAATCTTCTCTGCCGACTTGTCTACCAAGTTGTGATCGTAAGATTTTAACTTAATTCTGATTTTTTGGCTCATGTTTTTAGTTTATTATATTTAAGCGGTCGGGAAGGGAGCCCCCTCCCGACATTAATTTTTTAGATTAAATCCACACGTCCGTTAGCTTTTTCCACTACTTCCTTAGCGATATTCTTAGGAACTTCTGCATAGTGAGAGAATTCCATTGAAGAACTAGCACGTCCAGAAGACAAAGTACGCAAAACAGTTACATAACCGAATTGTTCTGCCAATGGCACTTTTGCTGTGATAACACGTGCACCGATACGTGAATCCATGCTTTCTACCTGACCACGACGACGGTTCAAGTCAGCAATGATATCACCCATAAAGTCTTCCGGAGTTACAACTTCCAACTTCATGATCGGCTCCAACAATACCGGTCTTGCTTTCTGAGCAGCTTCTTTGTAACCAATCTTAGCAGCCATTTCGAAAGACAATGCATCAGAGTCTACCGGGTGGAAAGAACCATCCATCAAAGTAATCTTCAAAGCTTCCAAAGAATAGCCTGCCAAAACACCGTTCTGCATAGCTTCTTTGAATCCTTTTTCTACAGACGGGATAAATTCCTTAGGAATATTACCACCTTTCACTTCATTAACGAATGTCAAGCCCTCTTTGCCTTCTTCTGCCGGCTCCATACGGAAGATAATATCTGCAAACTTACCACGACCACCAGACTGTTTCTTAAATACATGACGGTGTTCAACAGCAGTAGTGATAGCTTCTTTGTAAGAAACCTGAGGAGCTCCTTGGTTACATTCTACCTTAAACTCACGACGCAAACGGTCGATAATAATATCCAAGTGCAATTCACCCATACCGCTGATAACGGTCTGACCTGAATCTTCATCAGTCTTAACGCGGAATGTTGGGTCTTCCTCAGCCAATTTTGCCAATGCCATACCCAATTTGTCAGTATCTTTTTGAGTCAACGGCTCAATAGCAATACCAATCACCGGTTCCGGGAAGGTCATACTTTCCAATACAATTGGTTTTTCCTCAGAACACAAGGTATCTCCAGTACGGATATCTTTAAAACCTACGCAGGCACAGATATCTCCAGCTTCCAATACATCTTTCGGTTGCTGTTTGTTTGAGTGCATCTGGAACAAGCGAGAAATACGCTCTTTTTTATCTGTACGAGGAACGTAAACATACGAACCTGCTTCGATTTTACCAGAGTAAATACGAGTATAGCACAGACGTCCAACAAATGGGTCAGTAGCAATCTTAAATGCCAAAGCAGACAGCGGAGCTTCCGGATCAACCGGGAAATGCACCTCTTCGCCAGTACGAGGATCTGTACCTTTGCTATTCGGAATATCCAGCGGATTAGGCAAATAAGCAATAACAGCATCCAACAAATTCTGAACACCTTTATTCTTAAATGAAGAACCGCACATAACCGGACAGAAATCCATAGCAATAACAGCCTTACGGATAACAGCCTTCAAGTCTTCAACTGTGATAGAATCCGGATCTTCAAAGAAACGTTCCATCAAAGCTTCATCCTGAACAGCAGCAGCCTCCACCAATTTTTCTCTCCATTCCTGAGCTTCAGCCAACATGTTTTCGGGAACTTCTTTTACAGTTGCTTCCATAGCACCATTTTCCCAAACATAAGCCTTCATCTCAACAAGGTCAACAATACCCTGATAAGTTTCCTCTGCACCAATCGGCAATACCAAAGGAACAGGATTTGCGCCTAATTTTTCTTTAATTTCGCGAACTGCCTTGAAAAAATCTGCACCAGAGCGGTCCATCTTATTCACGAAAGCAATTCTCGGAACACCGTATTTATTAGCCTGACGCCATACAGTCTCAGACTGAGCCTCAACACCACCTACAGCACAGAACAATGCAACAGCACCATCCAATACACGCAAAGAACGCTCTACCTCAACAGTGAAGTCAACGTGTCCCGGGGTGTCAATAATATTGATTTTGTAGTCATGACCCTGATATTTCCAGAAACAAGTTGTTGCAGCAGAAGTAATGGTAATACCTCTTTCCTGCTCCTGAACCATCCAGTCCATTGTTGCTGAACCATCATGAGTTTCTCCAATTTTATGGTTTACACCTGTAAAATAAAGGATACGCTCGGTCGTTGTGGTCTTACCGGCATCAATGTGAGCCATGATACCGATATTTCTAGTGTAATGTAAATCTCTTTTTGCCATTGGTCGTTTCTACTCCTTCTATATTAAAATCTGAAATGTGCAAATGCCCGGTTAGCCTCAGCCATACGGTGAGTATCTTCTTTCTTCTTGAAAGCAGCACCCTCTTCCTTGTAAGCAGCCATAATTTCAGCAGAAAGTTTTTCAGCCATGCTGTGTCCGCTTCTCTTGCGGGAGTAAAGAATCATATTTTTTACAGAAATTGCTCTTTTACGAGCCGGATTGATTTCGGTCGGCACCTGGAAAGTAGCACCACCAACGCGGCGACTTTTCACCTCCACCTGCGGAGTAATATTTTCCAATGCTTGCTTCCAGATTTCCAGAGCAGATTTCTCTTCTTTTTTAGCCATTTTTTCTTCAACGATATCCAGTGCGTCATAAAAGATTTTGAACGCAACAGTCTTTTTACCGTCCACCATCAGGTCATTAACAAACCTCGTCACCAGTACATCATTGAATTTTGGATCCGGTAACAGGACTCTCTTCTTTGGTTTTGTTTTTCTCATCTCTTTTCGTTTACGAATTTGTTCGTCAAGCTGCCCTCATTCTCGGTCTTCAACGGTTTCACAACCATTTACTCAACTGTTTTTCGGGAACGCTTCATAAACACAATTCCTGTTAATCACTAATTTTTACTTTTTCTTGCCTTTAGCAGGTGCAGCAGCTGCCTGACCCGGTTTCGGTCTCTTAGCTCCGTACTTAGAACGACCCTGACAACGTCCTGCAACTCCGGCAGCATCCAAGGTACCACGAACCAAGTGATAACGTACACCCGGAAGGTCCTTTACACGTCCACCACGGATCAACACAATTGAGTGCTCCTGCAGGTTGTGACCTTCTCCCGGAATATAAGCATTCACTTCTTTACCGTTTGTCAATCTAACACGGGCAACCTTTCTCATTGCTGAGTTCGGTTTTTTCGGAGTTGTTGTGTAAACACGTACACATACTCCTCTTCTCTGCGGACAAGAATCCAAAGCAGGCGCTTTACTCTTATCCTCGATCTTTACTCTTCCTTTTCTTACTAACTGTTGAATAGTAGGCATTACAAGTACTCTTTTAAAATTTAATTATACTTTTCTCCAAAATGGAGTGCAAATGTACATACTATTTTTATCCTCACCAAATTTTCTCATCACTTTTTCATCAAAAAAGTAAGAGATTCAGAAAGTTACTCCTGAATCTCTCACTTTATACAAATTTTATCTTATCACCATTCCTTGGGTTTTGCATCAATTTCCTTCAGCAGTTGCTCCACTGCTTTTTCCAATTGCTGGTCACGTCCGGCTGTCACCTGATCATAATCATTCCGCACTTTAAAATCAGGCTCCAGCTGAGTATTTTCCAAATAGTTGCCTTCTTTTGTCCGGTATCCAATCACAGGAATACCAAAAAACATGGAAGGATCCTGCAACGTCTCCCAATTAACAGAACTCATCGTTCCCGGCACAGGCATACCGACCAAGGAACCCAACTCTCTTGTTTTATATACCCAGGGAGTGCCGTGAGCATTGGAATAATTTGCCTCACAAATCAGCATGATAGATGGCTTATTATATCGTCTAGAAGGCATCTCACAAGCTACCACGCCTCTAACAACCTGCTCCAAATACTTCTTGCCACTAAACAATATTTCAATATCCTCATGCAAACGCCCTCCGCCATTGTTACGCGTATCAATCACAATTCCTTCTTTTAAATTATATTTCCCCAGTATATCTGCATACACATCCCGGTAACTTTCATCATCCATGCTGGCAATATGCACATAGCCCAATCTTCCTTTTGACAGTCTTTCCACCTCTGCCGCACGACTTTTTATCCAACGTTTATACAACAAACTGTTCTGTTGTCCGGCAGAAATAGGTTTCACCACCTCTTCCCAACGCTCTTTTGTCTGTGGATTATAGAAAGACACCAATACAGAGGTATTTGCCTTACCGTTTATCAATGGATAATAATCCTCTCCTGCCTTTACGGTCTCTCCGTCAAATTTCTCTATGACAGACCCTGCTTTTACCTTTGTAAAGCTGTTATCAAAGGGACCAAACTCAAGCACCTCATCGATTTTCAAACCATCCCCCTTATAATTCCAATCAAACAACAAGCCAAATTCAGGAGTTGCTTTTTCTGCGCCACGCCCTCTATATCCAGCCCCAGTATGCGAAACATTCAATTCTCCCAATACCTCGCTCAATAATTCAGTAAAGTCATAATTATTATTAATGTGCTTCAAGAACGGTTCGTATGCCTTTTTCAAATCTTTCAGATCCACACCATGATAATCTGTTCGATAGAACCGTTTTTCCTGCTGCGTAAACACATGATCAAACATATACTTGCGCTCAGCCGCTTTATCTAATTCCATTTGCAGATTAACCGCAAGAGAAGTCATATTATTTCCTGCCAAAGACATTTTAGAAGGTCTACTTCCCAAAACAAAAAGCGTTTTGCCCTGCTTATCCAACATCAAAAAAGAATAAGGATTATTCAATTTTTTCAGCATATTGACACTTCCGGTTCTTGTATCCTTCTTCCAAAGGTCATAACCTCCCTCAAAAGCAGACAAGAAATAAAGAGATTCACCATCTTCAGTCAAAACAGCAGAAGCAATTTTAGACGACATCGGGGTTAAACGAACAATACGCTCGGACAATCTTTCAAGGTCTATCACCACTGACTTCCCGGCATTCTTGGACTCCTTATTCTTTTCCTTACCTTTCTTATCACCTTCAGCCTCTTTCTTCTCCATTTCAGCTTTCTGTTTCTCCTCTTCTTTCATTAAATCCAGCTCCTCCTTTGTCATCAGGAAACGATCCATTGTTTCTTGGTTCATAAAGGCAATATATACATCATTCTGACTACCCCAAGATGCATGCGAACGCATACCCAACCTATCAGAAACGAACAATATAGCATTACCTCCCATCACCCACTGCGGTGACAAATCAAAATATGCACTGTTTGTCACATTATAGATTTTTCCTCCTTCTTTAGCTGACACAACACCAACATCGCTATACGGATCCCGTCTATTAGTAATCAACGTCAATGTAAACCAATTTCCATCAGGAGACCACTGATATTCAAATCCGGAGTCATTGGTTCCATAATATTGAGAGCCGTCAGTAATCTGTCTTACCTTATTTGTTTTAAGATTTAATACCTTCAGGACCTTTCTCCCTTCAATAAAAGCCAACTCCTTGCCATCCGGAGAAAATGATGGAGCGATTCGTTCTACACCATCCTTAAACAACGGTTCTTCATTTATCAAAGTTGCATGAGAAAAATCAACATCCTCTTTTCTTGTCCGTGTAGCCTTATACAAATTCCACACTCCGGTTCTGCAACTTGCATAAACAATAGTTTTTCCATCCGGAGATATCGTTATTCCCTGCTCAGCTTCCGGAGTATGAGACACTTGTTTTGACGTACCATATTTACCGGAAACCACAAACACCTCACCACGACTGATTACGGCTATATCATCCCCGGCATCCGGCATAGCAAACTCAGACGCACCCCGCAAAGCCATTGTTTGAACTTGATCATCTTCTGTATCATTCAATACCTCAACAGCCACCTTCTGAGGCTTTTGACCCGGGATTAAAGTATAGATTTCTCCCTGCCAACCAAAACAAAGTTTTCCATCATTCGCCTGGGTCAAAAATCTCACAGGATGTTTTTTAAAGGAAGTTAATGCAACAGCTTCATCAGCCGACTGTACATCCCCTTTATACACATTAAACGACCCGCCATCACGTTCGCTCAGAAATACCATTTTACCGTCCGGTGCATACAAAGGGCTTCTGTCCTCCCCGACATTCGTAGTCACTTGCTCATGCTTTCCAGTCGCTGCATTGTAATAAAAAATATTTCTCGCAACAGAAGACACATGATGCTTTCTCCATTCATTTTCTCCACCGGTTTGGTTTTCATACAAAAATGACTGACCATCCTTATCAAAACAGAGATGAGCTACCGGAGCTGCAACCACCAGTTCCGGACGTCCGCCATTTACCGGAATTTTATACAACTCTGTAATCCACCCTCCAGGAAACATTACACTACTCGCAGGATCCTGCATCAATGCCGAATAATAAATAAACTTATCATCTTTTGAAAAAGCCAACACATTTTCCCGCGCAGAATGCGTAGTCACTCTTTTTGCCACACCACCTGCTGCTGGAACAACAAAAATATCCCGACCGCCATTTCTATCAGAAACGAATGCAATTGTTTTTCCATCATTCGACCACACCGGCGATGATTCAAAGCTCTCCTCCGTAGTCAGTCGCTGCGCCATACCGCCATCACTATTCACAACATAAACATCCCCTTTATACGCAAAGGCTATCTTACTACCATCTGGAGAAATTGCACAATAACGCATCCACAGAGGCTCTGCCCCTGCAAACAATGCGCCCCCCAGTAAACAAAACAATAATAAAATCTTCTTCATAAATTATACACTATTAACTCAAATCATAATTTTCATCTATCATCAGCATTCCCCAAAAACCTCCTTCGTTGCTACATCCATCAACTTTACCTCGTGATGAAAATAATTGTCATCCTTATCATCAAATGTAAAATCAAGTATTCCAATTACATAAACAGCCTTCAACTGATAGTTCCACTCGCCCTTCTGACCCTGCTCGTTTTCACAATATACGTCAAAAACCGCACGACGATCTAATTCAGAGTTCCCCAAATGCTCCGTATTCAAATAACTCAAATCCTTGATTACTTCTTTTCCGGCAAAAAGACTGTTCACAAAACTTATCAGCAAGTCCTTATGCATCTCCGTTCCGAAAAGCATCTTAAAACCAAAATCCGTATAGGGATTTACATATCTGTCTGCTAACATCATACTAAGGTATTATAAATCTTTCGATTATCGCAAAGATATGTCTTTACATAAAAAATTCAAACTTTTTAAGCGGAAAGTAATGCACAAAACATTCTCACACATTAGCAACTACTCGATAGTCAATAACAACATTCTACCACTACAAAAAAAATACAACAGAACACCAAACTAATAAAGAGACAAAAGCAAAAAAAGATGCATTTTAGAGTAACCCTCCCAAATGCATCTTAAAAACAAAACAACTATAACTTATTTTCAAGGCACCTTATCATAGTAAAATTAGCCATCAAACACACCTTTTTTATTACAAGAAGTTGTTAAAAATTACTTATTTAAATAATCATTATGAATAGCAGACAAATACAAATAAGGATACAATGCGGTTGAAAGTATGGGCTCAGGAAAAAAGGGCTCGCTAGCCATTAATTCATACGCTTTTTTATAATCTTTCTTTTTTGCGTAAGCTGCTGCCAAATACAACAGCGTTTCTTTTGAAGGGGTATTCTTTAAAGCTTTTTGACCTAAAACAATTACCGAGTCTATTAACTTCTTATTCTTAATAGATTTATCAAAAAAACCTGCGATTATTAAAGTATAACAAAATTGACTACACAAATAAGGATGTTTATCCCCATACTTATCTACAAGTAACAAAGCCTCTGGTATCCCTTTCTTAAAATTCTTTTGAAATAACAACTTCTCCATTTCCAATATTTCCATATACATCATCGAATAGTCAAAAGAAGCATTTTTTATCATGCGCTTATGTTCCTCGTATTTTACATTATCATCTCTAAAAATTGAACCTGCACGAACCAACATACGGTACATACTAATCCAAAATTCATATCCTTTTTCATAAGTCTGATAAATATTTGAATACTTCATCAAAGAATGACATGCAATATTATCTTCCAAATCCCGCATAAATCCTCTCATCAACAAATAATTATCCCTCATCATCAATTGCTGCTCCGATAAAGTAGAAAAATAATCCAACAAACATCCTTTTACTTCTTGGGGATGAACCTTTTTTAGAGTTCCCAAAACATACGTTCTCACTAAATCCAAAGAACGTTCACCACTATTCCAACGTCGTTTCCCTTCTTCTAACAAAACATATAAATTTGATTTTTCAGCATCCTTGCCTAATCGAATAAACTTATCAGCTTCGATAAATCCTGTACTCGAATCCAACAAATTTCCATTTGCATCTAACCAAAAAAAAGAAGGATACGCACTTGCTTGGTAATATTGGAAAAAAGCATGATCAGATTCCTTTTCAGCATCTAATTTTAAACAAATAAATCTATCATTATAAAATTTCCCAACTTCTTCATCTGCAAAAACATCTCTCGCCATCTTTTTACAAGGACCACACCAAGAAGTATAAACATCAACAAATATCTGTTTACTTTCAGACTTGGCCTGTTGCAAAGCTTCTTCATAAGTCCCATGGAAAAACTTAATTCCTTGAGCCCTTAACTCTCCTAACATCAAAGGTAAACAACATATTATCCATAAAACTCTTTTCATACGCACAATCTATTATTCATATTTTTCGCTAAAATCGATTACTTTATCACAAAAACCAGCCTTTTTATACACAAATTCCAAATGTACACCTCCCACTGTATTAACTTCATAAAACATCACCCCCCCTTGACAACTATTCAAATTCAAGTCTCGTATTGCTAATCTTATCTGCTGAGCAACACGAGTTGCTAATGGGTCACTGACTGTTGGAGCTGGCAATGTAATATCTAAAAAGCGAATTGCTGTAGCCTCTACACCTTCTTTTTGTAAATCTTTTTGCAAAACCTCTAAAGAAACAGAAGTCGAAGACGTAAGCTGATTAGCAGCAAAAGAATAAACAGCATCTTTCGTAATATATACAAACAAATCACTACATTTAGAATTTGCAGCAAACCCTATTGCATCATTCAGATGCGGAGCAATATTTTCAGTAACCTCTATCTTACTTATACTCCTAAACTTCTTAGATTCCAAAGAAAATTTAAACAAATAAAATTTACTTTCTATAGTATTTTTCAACAACATCCATGCTCCATTAGTCACTTCCGAAAGAGCTCCCCAACATTTTAATTCCCAACCACTACCAAATGCATTACAATCAAAAATACCAGGATCATTATCAGCTACTACAAACGTTTTTAAACTACCTTGATTCCAAGGTGTATGAGTAATCAAACGTCCATGTAATTTATCAAAAAACACAGGATCAGCCCCTACTTCCAATACATTAGGCTCAACATTATATTCTCGAGGCTCGTTCATCAAGACCAGCCCCGGCTCCCAGTTTACTGCTTGCATATTAACAGCCCTCTTACATACAATCCCATTAACAATTATATAATCTATCATCCCACCACGATAATAAAGTTCAGGAGATATGTCCTGAGTTGTAAAATTATTATCGCAAGCATCTCTCATGCTTTTAATTTTTTCATAAGAAAGTGGATTAGCTACAACACCTCCATTTTCATCTTGACAAAAAATTAATTCTTGCTTCAAAAATGGTGCATATGCATTAGGATTTGCAGAGAAAATTCTTTGAGGATTCCGTCCTAATAACTCTTTATTTGCACTTTCATATACATCTTCCAACAAAGTTCTATTCTCATCATTCTGAATAAAATTCAATTCAGCCACCCCATCCTCTTCACACAAAAGCACTGTTCCTCTTGTAAACTGAGTCCGAATTTCCAAAGGCCTTTCTTCTCGATAGTAAACTCCAGTTTCACCATCTATCACTTTAAGAACCAACGTATATGCCTCACCTGGTGTTAAAATGCTTGGCTCGACCAAAACATCCAAATTTTTATCAAATCCCAAAGTATCAGCTTCAACTCTTGAAGTACTCGTATAGGCATACCATATGTAAGACAAATGACTATCGTCATTTTTAGTTGTTTCAATCGTAGGAGAAATCTGTAAATTGTTATACAACATTACAGAATAATGTTCCTCTAACCCACCTATAACTACCCTATTCAATCCTTTAAAAGAATCAACTGTTTTATCATCCACACAAGCATGTAAGATTATAAAAGCCCCTACAACTGCTATTAAATTTATTATTTTTATCATAACATACCAAATTAGAAAGGATTCCACACTGTTATCAAATTCCCATTTTCATCATACTCTGTATGAGTTGCATAATATTCACAAACGGCTCGACCTTGTTGCATCCAATAACTATATGCACTTAAACCTCCCCAATTCAGCAACTCACTTTCTGTCAAAGGAAAATCATGTCCCATGGTCATAATACAACGCTGGTGCTTTACCTGCGAATACTCTCCAAAATACAAAGACAATGGCATCGCCCAATAAGAAGGTTTAACTAATTGATTCGTTATCATCAATCGCATTTTCAGACGATTAGGATAACCTAATGCAAGAGTATTAGTTGCCTCTAAAGACAAATCTAAAGTAACCATTTTATCATCCAATTCTTTCCCTGGCTTTAAAACGATAACAGGAAAGGAAGTCATTGACTGATTTGCAGCATAAGTAAACGTTTTAGGAAAAGCCACATAATGTTTCCCTTCAATTGCAGTAGAAGATGGCAAAACCTTTACTCCATATTCGCCCGACTCCTTTAACAAATCGCCCAACAATTTCACATTAATATAAAGAGTATCAACATCTTGCATCTTCATCCGAAATGAATACACTAAACTATCAGCATCTAGCGTATAATCAGGGAAATACACACCTGGCATATCCGTATAAATCAGCCTTTCATTTTTTGAACATGCACCCAAAATCAAACATATCATTAATATACGAAAATACTTCATAGCCTACTAATTTATTCTATTAAACCAAAATCTAATTCAGCATCAGGGAATGGAATCACATACACATTTTCCGGCACTACAGATACTGTTGAATACACTCCTATTTTAGTCATTAATAAACGCTTATAATAATAAAACATTTGTCCTTCACCCATAAATTCCTTACTATATTCCTTCGTAATTTCATTTTGCAAATCAGACGTTTCAACAATTGGAGCCAATCCTCTATGAGCTCGTAATACATTCAGATATTTCAGGCCATCCTGAGGAGCACACTCTGCTGCTATGTAATATAATTCAGACAAATGAATCATGGGTAACACTTCTGAATCCAAATACTTAGCCAACATAACAGAACTAGCTTCACTAGTTTCTTGAAACCAAAGTGATAAACGATAATCATTATCTGCAGGATTCTGTTGTTCAAATAATTGATCTCGCTTTCGTAAAGAAGTTTTTAAAGCAGTTGAGCTATTCCCTACCCCATTTTTTATAACAGTCTCTCCAAAATATTTATCAATATGATCCTTCATCAATTTTTCTTCCAGAACAAATAACCATTCAGAGTGAAACAATCTATCCTTCTTGTCCACTCCTACAGCTAACTTGAAAGGCTCAACAAGATCATTTCCTGATCCCCCTATAATTTCTTTTACAGCTTCAAAGGCACGTTCCTTATTTCCTGCATACAACTGAACTCTCGCTAATAGAGCCGTCGTGGCATAATAATTCAAATGCTTCTGACGATTACGCAACAAAGGATGCTTCTCCAAAGTTTCAAACAATTTAGCATGATTGGGACCATATGGATCAACTTCTCTCATTAAGTCTCGTGCATCATTTAAATCAGCTACAACCTTTTCCAATACACTAGCTATAGTTTGCTGTCTTTGAGGAATATTAGTGTACGAATCCAAATAAGGTATAGCTTTTCTGTCTACCCCCATTAATGGAGAAGCAGCGAATAAACGTAATAAATCAAAATGCAACATACCCCTCAATGCCAATGCCTCTCCTTTATATATTTTGTAGACTTCATCGCTTGAAAACACATTTTGCTTCTCATCTATAAACATCAACATTGCATTTAAATTTGCTACTGCTTTATATTGACGACTCCATATTATTTGTAAAACCTCCTTATCATAAGGTTCTGAATACAGATAATCTTTCGTTTTAATATACTCATGTGCATTAGCAGATATTGTATAATACTGTGCCAATACATCCACATATCCAAATGACAATTGCCTTCCATAACTCTCTGGAGCTGCAATTAACGCATAAACACCTGTCAAAACATCTCGAAAACCACTTTCTTTCTGAAATAAATCTTCAGCTTTTACCTCTGATTTAGGAGATACATCAAACCAATCTTGACATGAAGTCAATAAGATAAGTTCTAAATATACAAATAAATATATTATCTTTCTCATATTATTCTACTATTAAAATGTAACTTGAAGGGCAACAGAATAATTTCTAGCAAATGGATAAGAAGTCCCTCGTTCCATTTTCACTGTAGAAGCCCTAAATACGTCATTCCCAATCAAAGAAACTTTCAAGCGTTCGATTCCCACACGCTGTAACCTACTAGTATTAAACTGATATGATAAATTCAAAGAAGATAATGCTATATAATTCTCTTGTTCAATAAAACGCGATGTCGGCATTGTACTCTCTGTATTATCGATTGCTTTGAATTTTGCCACATCTCCTGGCTTTTTCCAACGATCATATAATACTCGTCGATCTGCATTTTTACGTGGATCCACATTTTCTACTTTGTCAACCAATGTTTGATTATAAACATCTCCTCCATAACTATACCGAAAATAAGCATTTAATTGAAAGCCTTTATACATAAACATAGTTCCGAAATTTCCTTCGAATTTCGGGTCCGAACATCCAAGTGGTTTATAATTATCAGTACTCCACTTATTAACTTTTTCTCCGTTCAATGCAATAAATACTTCTTCTCCTGTATTAGGATCGATACCTATAGACTCATTTGCCCAAATAGTATTAATAGATTTTCCCTCTTGATAACGTACCATCGGAGAACGTGTAGCTCCCTCTTCCAATTCACTATTCATTGCATCATCCTGAGTCTTATTATAGGCAGCTAAAGCATCATTCAACTTCATCAAACGATTTCTGTTTTTTACAACATTAAAAAAGAGATCCCACTGCATACCTTTTTGCACATCTTTTAAAATCACTCCTCTCAAATTCAATTCAAATCCCTTATTTTCAATTTCACCTAAATTATCTTTATAAGAATCAAAACCTAACGATGGAGCCAACAATTCATCTATCAAAACAGATTT
>OGQF01001539.1_pt1 | contig 15660 bp, 8 predicted proteins | sample 1553141 | NCBI WGS metagenome assembly OGQF01 (sample SAMEA2580005, study PRJEB22360) | human gut metagenome | biome: human gut; feature: human-associated habitat; material: faeces | place: Denmark | collected 2008/2010
CGCCGCTACAGATTGTGACGCTTTATAACGGCAGATAGTTTGTAATGTTCCATTTACACAGATTCGATATAAATTCACCGTTTCCGGCGCTGTTGCAGGTCCCGGAATAATCTTAGTCCACAATCCCCATGTCTGAATATTTCCCACAATGCTTTCCAAATCCCGGATCAGATGGTCAATATTTATTCGATCTGATAATATCATGTTTCTTATCACACTCATCATTTGATCTGCCAAAAGATAAGACCACATGATGAGATTATCCTCAGTAATATCACGATATCTGTCAGTGTCCTGAAGCATTTTCCAAATATATCTCAGTAGTAGCAGATATACTGCCCCATATCTTGCATTATCTCCTCCGGCATAGGAAAACAAAGCTTCAATGGTTGCAAGTATCTCTTGTTCCTCCGCATGCACTGTGAACTGCATTTCCAGCTTATGTAACAATCTGACAGGATTATGATTATCCTCGAAGTCTTCTTCTACCCGATTGTTATCATTCAATTGTATAGGAAGTACACTACCCACCTTTTCAACATTGCAGACAGCTGTACTACAGTCATAATATTGTCTGAAGTAATCCGGATATAATGGCAGTATGTATTTCTGCATTTCTTCCCTGAATAACCAATCCTCCTCCAGAATCTTATCCATTTTCAGCTGCTGGAATGTTTCCGAAAGATCTTTCTCTGCTCCTTCTTCTCTATCAAGCAAAAAATGCAGCATTTGTTCTACATCTCCCTCTTTCCAGCAGATATTCAGCCTGGGATAACCGGGCAGCAGATGATCCCTGGATATATGGTACTCGATACCATCGTACTCATCCACCACTGTCACATTCACCGGTTGGGACAATGCTTGTCGTTCCCAACGCTTCATTATTTTCTGAGGAATCCTTCTTTGCTCTGACAGTGTTATATAATATTCACAATAGATCGCATCATATAATTTCTGTATTTCTTCATCTGTAAGCAAAGCTTCCCTATAGATTTCCGGCATGCAATGTATCCCCATTGCAAATATATACCGGCTTGCTCTTTGATCCTCCTTACGCTCCATATATTTTAAGTTCTTCATAAAGGCATTCATCATTTTTTGGAAATAGGTAACTGTTTTTTTCTGTATGTCCGGGTTTTCCATGAGATAGGGTTGGAGCCACGAATCAAGCCACTCATAATAAGCACTTATCTTTGTTTCTTCCGGTCCCATGATGTAAACGCCCTTCATCAACAGGTCTGCTAACAATATGGACAGGCTTTCCTTTTTTCCCGCTTCTCCTGTATAATCACCATACTGATAAGCAAATGGAGAAAAATGCTTCAGGATCCATTCTGAAGCTGAGTATTTCTTCTGTAAATTCATATTTGATCGCCAGATTTTTTGTATCAGCTCCGGGAAGTCTCTGTGCATATAGAAAATATAATAATCTTTTTCCGGCATATTGACATGCTCAACACGGTCTATCTGAATGAAACTCTTTGGAGATAATGCATCAAATATATATTTTTCCAGCACATTTAGTGCACCATCGTCATCTGTCCGTGCATTTTCCAAAGTCCAATAGATATATTCTCTATCCGGTAGTACATACTGTATATTGTGTTCTATTATTTTTTCATATATCTCGAAATATTTCTCTGTGCTGATACGATGTGTCCACCGCAGATATTTTAGGAGATCAAAGGTGTTGTATATATTGCTTTCACCCACGGATGAATAACTCGTCAGGATTCTGTCATCTACACAAAGCGGTAGTTTTTTACTCTCTACCATCCGGAGCTCTGAAGCCAGCATATCGGTATAAGTCATATCTTCATTTTGCTCCGTCATTTGGAAGAATGCTATTTTTCCTTTATCTTTATACTGCAATAATATTTCTCGTAATTCCTCCAATTGTCTGCAGATTGTTTTCTTCTCTTGTATCTCATGATACTGGTCACGAATATAATGGCTGCTTTCTTCTGCCGACATCAGTTGGAATTTTCTGCCGATCAGCTTCAACAGATTATGTTTATCCCATTTCTCCAGAATATCCATATCTACATACAGTTTTTCAGGAGCTTCCAGATCCAGCTTTTTCTCCAGTTCCCGGATAACCTCTTCCCTGTTGCCACTAATACAATTTCTTTTTATGTATTCATCATAGGTCTCCTGCGAGATTTCTCCCCTTCTGTATAACGCTGCTATGAGTTCCTTATCCCGGATTCCGTCTGCTCCTCCCTCTTCAGATATCCACATTGCTCCATAGTGCAGGGCTGTCTTCTGTCTGCTTACTTGTGTTCTGTCAAGAAGGGAGAGTTCCTCCGGGTTTTCCGGATTCTGTGAAACCACAAATTCAACCTTTAGCTCCTCGCACTTCTGGACTGTTCTGTAATTTGCGTTCACTAAATCTTCCTGTGCCACAGGGATCTTCCTTATTTCTTCAGACAATACGCCAAACAGTATCCCCGCCACATAGACTCTGTCCATACTTTCCAGCAAATCTTTAAGTGCTCCGACTGCATACAGGAATAAACAGGACGAGTAATCCAGAACAATCTCTCCCTGCTTCAACTCCTTCATTTGTTCCTGCCCATAATAGTGTGCGCCGAATTCAAGTGGCACAAAAGGCCCGCTATTCCATTGCCCCAGGAAATATTCTCCATAGTTTCTTTTCGACACATCCACAAACAGATGGCTGATCAATTCTCCACTATACAGGGACTGCACATGTTCTTCCGCCTCTTTTTTCCTCTCCATGAGCAGTTCCAGCACTTCTTCTACGCTCTTTGCCTGTACCAGATTTGCTTTTTCTCCTGACATCACCTCTTGTAAATATTGTCCGGTGAAATCACTATTTCCGGTTCGGTTGGCAATATCAATTGCCCAAAGCAGAATTCCCGGCTGCCGATTTGACAATTCTATTGCTTTTTCAGCATATTTCCATGCCTGGATATTATCATTGTTCAGATAATAGACACTGATCCATTGACAGATAGGCACTGTCAAAACCCCTCTTAGCTCTGATGACAGTAATATTTGCAAGGCTTTACCTTCTTCACCATTCAATGCACACAAATTTGACAGTTTTAAGATAATATCTTCTGTTGCTTTGCCTGCCAGCACCCTTTCCCCAGCTGCAATTGCTTTGTCATATTCCCCCATTTGCTGATAGATATACATTTTATCCCAGCTGACTTCCAGTTCCGTTCCCCATATTTTTTTGTCTTCCAATTCATCAGCAATTTCAAGTGCCTTCTGATTCTCTTGTAATTCCAGCAATGCCTGTATCTGATATAGCATCCCATAGGAATCCTTATGCACATCTACCAGCTTGTCCGCACATTCGGACATTTTGCCCCAATTTCGCTTCGCTTTATAAAAAGTGATAAGGTTCAGTAGATCCATCCGACTTTTAGTCAGTTGGTAATTGCTTACTAAATTTTCTTCCAATTCTTGTTCTCTATTCGGATCTGATTGTAAGAAGAGGCATTTTAGGCGTTTTTTCCTTACTTCCTCAAGTGCTGTATTTTCATCAATCTCCTGTTCATATTTCTGAAGATTTTCTTTTTTATCTTCCACTTTGACAATATATTCATACCAGTATTCATAAGCCGGTCCCTTCAAGAACAGATCCTTGTATTCATGCAAAAGACTTTTGGCTTTCTTCTGATTCTTCTGGTAGATGCTTACTTCTATCGCAGCGATCACACAGGCTATTTTATTCGATGCGTTTTTTGCCGTTTTTTCCAATTTCTCTATTGTAACCTCCGCAGAAAGCGGCAATTTTCTCTGTATTCGATAAAGGATCGCTGTCAGATTCAAGGGGGATCTGTTCTGTAATATATGTAATGGTTCCAATATGTCATTTTCATAACTTCCGTCTACAGACAAAGAACAGACCCAAGCATTCAGTATAGTCTCTGCCAGTTCATCATTTTTAACCTGTTCTGCCAACTTTTCTGCCTGACGATATTCTTCCTGTGCCTTATCTAAGAATTCTTTTTCCGTCAGATGCACGATCCCATTTTGGAACATGGGTGGGTACAAATCCGCACTCTGTCTCAGTTCTTCCGGCAAAGCCATCCAATAGTAAATCACGCCTTTCATAAAGCGATAGAAGGGATTATCTGTTTCCTTCAGAAGTGCTTTGTCAATATAGTCCAGTGCTTCTGCATAGTGCTGTTGTAAAATCATAATAACGCTGAGAAGATAATAGCTTCCGTCATTCATCGGCACAATATCATCTAACTCATAATATTTATCTAATGCTTTATCTGTTTTTCCTGTGTTAATACAGATTTGCAGATACACGTTGAATTTATTGACAGAGTCTATCGGCTCCAGTATTTCTTCCGCATTGATATTTTCTCCTGTCATGGACTGCTTAATTGCCCGGAATACGCTGCCGTCCATACCGGGATTTAATTTCTCTGCCATGTCGAATTTCTTTTGTGCCTTTTGGATGTTATTCCGGTCTTCCAAATACCAGATAGCCATCCGATAATAGAACTCAGCTTTGATTTCATTCCTGATATAAGGGTCATTTCCAAGTTCCACGATCACTTGGCGTAATTGTTCCCACGCAGCTTCTATATTGCCCTTCCGATGTAACTGAATAATGGATTCCAGTTTTTCCTTATATATTCCCTCCAGTCGGGTCTGAAAATCCTGTATTCCCGCAACTGTCACAGGGATCCTGGTCTGAATATATTCTCCTGCCACCAGTTCGTTTTGATGTGGGTATTCTCCATGTAGGTCATTTATTACCGATATTTCGCTCTCTTTTAAAAAGGTCTGGCTTGATATAACACTAATTGCTCTTATAGCAATGGCTCTTTGACTTTCTGTATTTTGCTGAGCCACAATGCCAACAATATTTCCACCTGCAATAATCGGGCTTCCTGATAAACCGGAAAAATCTGCCTCTTTATTGTTCAATGCATCAAACAATTGATCTGTAATACTACTATCATTTGAAGTTACGGAGCCTACAGATTCCAATTTTGTCCAGCGTCCTTCCGCAAAGAAGTTTTTGTCAAATCCGTATACCCAGGCTGGATCTCCCGGATATAGTCTTGTAGCCGCCAGAATAATTTCCTCTGAGTCTACTTCCTCTTCCAATTCAAGAAGTACAAACCGATCTTCTTCTGCAAATTCTGATATACACGCTGACGCCCACACTTCTCTATACTGCTGCTTAGGAAATATAAGCTTCAGGCGCTCCTCCTTGACACAATGTTTTACAGTAAGCGCTCTTCTGTTATCAATTAAAAAAGCATTTCCTTTTTCTTGCCCATCAATTTTTGCCACTATTTTTTCTATTTTATCCGTTAGTTTTTTGTCTTGCTCTTCCATAAGGCTTCCCCTTCCGTTTCTCCTATTGTTTCTAATTGCGAGAGATCATAGTTTTTTATAATCTTCGCCGGTATTGGTGCTTCATCCATGATGCTTCTTATTACGCTGGGCGATGGATGTCCGTATTTTTCTCCGTCCGTTGACAGCAGATAATACGATACTGACGTATTTTTTATAAATTCCCGGCTAATATTTGCCCAGGATCCATGGTGAGGCAATTTCACCACATCAATATATTTCGGTAGTTTTTCCTGAAACAGTTGTATAGGGCAGTCTCCCGGAAACAATAACGTAATATCGTCATATTGCAATAAAAATGAAATGGAAGATCTGTTCGTAATGCTGTGATCTATTCTAGTTTCCCATTCTACGATATTTATTTTCCGGTAGTCTGAACTCTGAATTCCCGAGCTACTGATATTTTTAATTTCCCGTTCATGTTCTTCGGTAGAAATATTTACTAATGAACCTTCAAATGCTGCATTATATAATACGTCATCATATATCTTGAAATTCCTGATATTCCGCTTCATATCCGAAATCCAGTAATTGACCAACTGGTTCAGTTCCTCTTTTCCCGGATTCAGCAAGTTACATCTGATTTTGTCTGACAACATTACGGTTTCTACGTTCTCTGTGCATACTGCCCTGCCCATAAATCTTTCATTCCAGTGGTACCCATGACCCAATAATAGTTCTGCCACCGTGTTTCCCTGCGTGACACTGATATCATGACTGCCGCTTTTACTGTTTATATTTCCTTGTAATGCTTTTCCTTGTAAAACCATGCGTAAATAACCTGAGACAGAGCCTTGTTGTTTTGGTTCTGTCTCAATTTGAGAAAAGGCATTGTACCACACCTCGTCCACCCCTATGATTACCGGGTTATCTGCATCTCCGTTTTCCCGTAAAAAAGCCTGTATTCCACGGATATGATCCGCATCAATATGTGTAATGACCAACAGTTGAATTCTTTTTCCTTTTGCACTCAAATCCGCTAAAATGTCTTTCAGGTAATTATAATAAGTATCTGCATATCCACAATCTATCAGTATATGATAATTTTCCTTAAGAAATTCAATCAAAATACAGTCTCCGGCTTTTGCAGGTAACATGGTAATTTTAATTTTGTCACTGATCTGCATGTATATACCCCTTTGTCACAAAAGGCACCGATATTCCACCGATGCCTTCCCTACAACGCAATATGTATCTTCTTCTCCACTATTTTCCGGGCCGTATCTGCACAGTCCAATGTAATCTCCCGATTGTCTATATCGTAGATTTCAGCTCCAAGGATTTTGATGATCCCATTGTTGCCGGCATGCAATATTGGCAGTAATTCCTCTGCTTCTGCTGCAATCCCTTCATTGTATAATGCCTGTACCAGTTTAGGGGTGCTGAACAGAATAACGCGTTTTCCCCGGTATCTCCGGTTCACCCGTCTGAAAGAGGCATCTATTTTACCTGCGGCGCCTTTATCATCTGTAATTACGCAAAATTTTCCCTCTTCTTCCGGCAATTTCACAAGAACATGCAGGCATACCGCAAGCATTTCTTCCCCAAGGTTGTCTCCTGTTTCCTTATTTTTTCGCACCCCGGAGAAAAAACGCGTGTAAAAGTCCTGAGTGTTTTTGCTTTTCTCTTCTACTATATTTCGAAGTCCCTCATCTTCAAGAAGTGTCTTTGCTATTGTACTTACCGGACTGTTGATCATCCGGATTGCCCAGATCAGGTAATTGTTCACCTGTTGTCTGGAAGCGAAGCAGCTTTCCATAATATCCTGTAATTCTTCCTCATAAATAACATACAACGCTATTCCATAATCAGCGATCTTTTTTACATATCTGACATAACACTCTTCCAGACTATGGCTCTGTGAAGCCAGTTCCATAAGAATGCATCTGGTGATCACTATGATTCCGTCCTGCTGTCGTATATATTCCAATATTTTTTCGGCATCCTGTTCTTTCAGATTTGCATGATAGCGAAAAGAACAGGCATCATAGAAAAAGCATTTCTTTGACAAAAAAATGCTCTGTACAAGACTGCCCCTATTCACATATGGAGCTATGTTCCCCCAGTTTTCCGGAATTTCCGAATACCCCTTTATCATTTATGTTCCCCCTTTATTTCTCTGTAAAGAGAGTTCATATTTTGAAGAACCATCCGGAGTGTTCTTTCGTTCAGATATCCCTCCTGAAGGTATTCCATTCCCATACGTTTCACTACACGTTCCACAGCAATATAATCATCCTTATTGCTGGCATCTAATATACTGCTGTCCAGCCACAGGTTTTCTATTTTTTCCCGAATGGATGCCTTATCCAGTTCCATCAACTGCTGCGTAAGCATACCGGATTCTGTCAGACCCAGCTCATAGCACCGGACCAGTGCCGCCATATAAGGTACCTGATAATAGTTCATCAAACGGATCAGCGTATCCATTTCATTATTATCCGATTGGGCCCTGAATACACGATACATCTGCCGGAAACTGCTCTCAGGCATCAGAAGCATTCCTGCAAAAATATTGGCTTCATATTCCTCTTCATGTTCAAAATAGTCATCCGCAAATTCTGCTTTTGCTTTAAATTCATTCTGAGGATAAAATGCATGATAAATCTCATGACAGATTGCAAAATTCGCATTTACCCGGGATAATGATGTATTGATCAAAATATATCCCAATGCATCTCCATGGTAGCACAGTGCCCCGATTTCTTCATCCGCAAACGGTATTTCCAGTACAATGTACCCTCTTTGGCGCAATGCAGGCCGGACGATCTGGAGAATATTCAGCATGTCTTTGTCTTCACTGATTCCGGTAAAAGAATAGAACTTTGCAACTTTACTGTCCATCTGTGTTCTGTTTTTTTCACTATATTCTATTATTTTCCGTAATCTGTCGATATTCATATAATAAATACTACCTCGATATGTTTAAGAATCTTCCCTTTGCACTCATTACTTCGTCTATATTTTCTAATAATTTCAATAAAGTATTTGCTATCTTTTCCTGTTCCTTTGCAGGCTCTCCTGCATAAAACGTGACTTTTTCCGGCTCCTGCTCATACATTCGCGGAACTGGAAACGGATCCCGTAAAAAATATTCCGTATTCTCACCCAAAGCAGCAGATATTTTTTCCATATCCGTTCCGGTAATGTCTTGTACTCCGTTCAAAATTCTGGACATCTTCTTGGCATCAATCCCTGTCTTCATGCTAAGATAAGTCTGTTTGATCTTCCTTGCATCTAAGTACAAATTCAGGTTCTCGATATATTTGGTCATATGTTCCAGTCCTCTCCGTTATTTATGGTATGATAAGCTCAAAAATCCATGCTATCACACTCTATATCATGTCCGGTGTCCTATTTATTATACACTTTTTGTTAGGCAATGCAACATTTTTATCTCATTATATGAGTTTTCTATATGGTTTTATTACTTACATTGTCCATATTTTACATTTTTGTCATTGTTTAATCTTATTATATGACTTTATTCTCCCGCCATCCCGGCTACCACCGTCACAGATTCCTTTCCATAATACTCCGCGCAGGCCGTATTTACCCACGCATAGCCATTCTCGGGCTGCAGATCGGTATACATGAGCAATTCCACATAATTCAGCGGTCGGAACACCGGATTTTTCACGGAATCGTCCTTCAGCACTGCGATCCGCTCTTCCCAGCCGGCGCCGTAGGCCTGTGCCCAGCCGTTTCTCCACATGCGGTAGGCACGGTAACTGGTGGTGCTCTGGACATTGCCGAACAGAACAACTGCTGCCAGAAGTGCCCCCGTCACTGCAAAATAACGCAGGAGGTATTTCTGTGCCAACAGGTCTGCCTTTTCGCTCTTTTCCGCTTTCAGAACCCGCTTTGCGATCCAGCCACACCAGTACAGTACATTGGCCACCATCCACAGCACATAAAAATACCACAGGATAGCTCCCTGCCTGCCGCCGCCCATGGTGCCGTCCACGTAGATCGTTGCAGTAGCCTGGGAGGCGTATACTCCGAAAGTCAGCGCAGTAAACAGGCCGGGGAAGCGAAACTCATAGTTCATTTTTCTGACCGCTTTCCAGAAGAAAGGGATCAGCAGAACCAGTAGTAGCAGGACCTTCAGATTCGTCCAGCTGATAATATTCAGAAAAGTTCTCTCCAGGGACAGCCAGATGGCCATCAACGGGGAATTGGCTGTGCTCCCGCCAAAATTGCCGTTGAGTCTGGTGGCTGTCAGCGGAGAAGTCACACACATCAATACGCTGAGTGTCTCTAACAGTGTCACGATCCAGGTCCGGCGAAAAGCATCTTTACGGCAGATCAGGAATAAGATCTGCAGACAGATCAACAGGCACATGGTGGATACGCTGGTGGAAAAATTGTTGCCACCCACCAGAATCGCCAGCAGGCTGGCCAGCACGGTAAGCACGACCCGCTTTGCCTTGCCGGTCTCGCGAAGCGCAATTTCCAGATACAGTGTCAGCAGGACCAGTGACAAGCTATACACAAAAGTGTAATTCACCGAACCGTTATACCAATAAAAGCTTTCCTCCGGATAGGGGCAGTAAAGCACCTGGAGAATTGCCATGGGAATACCGATGGGCAGGATCAGCCAGCGGTTCTCCTTTGCCTGGCCCGCAATGCATTCTCTGAGCAGCAGGAACTGGGACAGGATCACGGATCCGATCATCAGATAGGGGGTGATCCGGTAAAAATGTTCTCCAAATGCCGCAGGCTGCAAAGCCGACAGAATCAGTATGGAAAATCTGGCTTCCCACACATTTTGTGCCAATGTCTGGTATATCGCATGAAATACACCGGTGATTCCTTCTCCGGCCTGCATTGCCCGGTACATATATTTTCCGAAAGACCAGTCATCTGCAGAGGGATAATCGTATTTTGCGATCGTAAACAGCGGCCACAGGATCACCGCCAGTGCCAGGATCCACGCGATGTGGATCAATATCATTTTCTTTCGTTCTGTCAGTTTCATTGGTATAAAATATCCTTTCTTACAATAGATCCGGTGTCCAGTCCATATCTACATCACTTCCGCCGCTGTCTCCACCGGAACTGCCGCTGTCACTGCTGCCGCTGTCATCATCGTCGTCATCGTCATCATCCTGCGCAGGTTCCGGGGTCGGAGCCGGTGTGGGCGCAGGGGTCGGAGTGACTGCAGGCTTTGTCGCAGCAGGTTTGGTCGTTGGCTTTGGCGTGGTGCCGGGATTCTGGGTGGCTGCAGGTTTCTGAATACTTCCAACGGTCTTGTCTCCCGACACGGTTCCGCTGCCGGTGATCGTCTGCCCATCGTTACCGGCTGTACTGTTGCCATCTGCACTGCCTGTGATTTTGCCGGTAATGCTTCCCGTGATGCTTCCGGATGCAGTAGTATCATGGTTTTCTTCATAAGCCGCAAAAGGATCCTGTTTTGCCATTTCTCTGACCGCACCGGCGCTGACCCAGTATTTTCCGTCAAACCATTGTACTTCTCCGTCAAAAATACGGATCTGCGGGGTATCACTGTCTATGGCACCCGTGGTGTTGTCCGCTGCGTTGCCTTTCTCTCCGCCGTCCGTGGCGGCACCGGTTCCCTCTGCTGTATTTGCATTGTCCTCTGCTGTCATATCTTCTGTCACCTCATAGGACGTGTATTCCGGACGGATCTCCAGTCCGATCATTTCCCCGCCAAAACGATACTCCTCTGCGGTAATATCCCCGCCGATTCCCTGCCACAGGCAGTTCTCACCGGTAGCATCATAGGCATAGAGGATCAGATCCGTATAATCTGTTCCCTCCAGCAGTTTTTTCTTGATTTCTTCGGAAGGCTGCTCTGTCAGGATCTTTCCTTCGGAATCAAAACTTCCCGTGTAAGTGATATATTCCATGCCCTCCCGGTTGCTCCAGAGGGAATAGACATCCAGCGCACCTTCTCCGGTATGGACATCACAGGTATAGTCTCCCGTGAGCACACCGCCCTGCATGGTTCCCTGTTCATGGGTAATGCTCCCGGTAGCGCTATCCACGCTCCAGGCTTCGAAGGTACCGTTCCAGTCCTTCATGGTTTCCGGTGTATCTGCCAGAGGCGCTGTTGTATCCGAAATCTCTGTCGTTGTATTTTCCCGGGCTCTGGCTTCTGTGGTTCCCGTTTCCTGTGTGGCATCGGGATTCTCAGTTTCTGCCGGATCCGCGATGTTCTCGTCCGCACCGGCCGCTGTCACTGTTACCAGCCGGATTGTTGCACCCTCCTGGCTCAGAAAACGTTTCGTGTCACTTCCGGTATACCACACCCTGGAGAAGCATTGTCCCTCTTCCGTATAGCCGGTCTGTACATAGAGCAGAGGCTGACTGTCTCTTTCCAGATAGTAGTTTCGCTGTCCTTCTTTCAGTTTGGGCATCATGGTGGTGAACCAGTCCTCGCTGTCGATGAGATTCACGCTCTCACTCAGATACTCGGTCAGCTCCAGATCATTTTGCATTTCCTGTGCACGGCTGCGGATCCCCTCTGTCTCTTCCTCCAGATTCACGCTGAGCTCCTGTAGAGCAGCAAATGCTTCCTCATCCGCATAGAGCCGGTAATCCTGTTCCAGCATATCCCGCTGTTTGCGGATGTATCCCGCTCTGTTGTAGGCATCGGCCAATGTCAGATAATCCTCCTGGGTAAACTCTCCTTTATTATATTTTGTCTCCAGATTGAGAATCTCCAGCTCCAGCTCTGAGAGCATCGGCTGTGCCTCTACGGGAGTCACGGCATCCTTCGCATTTTCATCACTGCCATCTCCGCAGGCCGTCAGGGATGTTACCAGAACAGCGCTCATGGCCAGTGCCAGAAATCTTGTTGCTTTTCTTTTCATCTTTTTGTCCTATCTGTTTTTCATTCTTAACTATTGTGCATCACTGATCAGTTTTCGCAGGAAAGCATCCGCCTCCGAGCCCTGTGCATAGGTTCCCATGTTCAGGACCTGCTGTGCCAGAGCATAGATGCTGCGGGCCTGCACCGGACCGTAAATGGTAATGTCCTTGCCATCCTTGTTCAGGATGATGTATCCGCGGAATGCATATTCCACCTTATACTGGTTTGCCGGAAGGCCGACCAGTACGGAAGTGAACCGGTATCTGCCGCTGACGGTCTCATAAATGCTGTCCTGATGGGTGCCGTTGGCATTCGTACCGTAAGCCAGTCCGCTGATGACTTTTTCACCGCCTTTGATCATGGGATAGCTTGTCCGGTTGGCATTGTTCATGACCAGTGTTCCGTATTCCTTCAGATGATAGCCGTTCACACCATTTCCCAGCAGTTGTGCTCTGAGGTCCGTACTGATGCCGGTCTTGAAGCGGATGCCCGCTTTGCCGGTGATACGGATGGAAAATCCATGATAGGTCAGCAGGTCCGTCAGTCCCGGCTGTTCCGTCACTGCGTAGGCGTTGTTACGGTATTCCAGCGTCCACACGTACATACCGATGGGAGCTCCGTTTTCATTATAGCGGTAGACTACTGCCGCCTGCGCATTTCCGTTCGGCACGGTGACGATCCGGCGGTTGTTCCGTACCTGCGGTGTATAAGGGATGCCGTCCACGTAGATGGTGGAAGCATCATAGCCTGCCGGTACCTGCAATACCACATTGGTGGAAGAGGTCGGCATCGGGCAGGGGCTTGCCGGCATATTTTCATAGACCGGGATTTTGAAAACAAAGGTGTTCTCCAATGCTCCCGCGCTTTCGTACAGCTTTTTCATGCTCAGTGCTTCACTGGTAGGGGCTGCGATATTCTGCATATACTGATGGGTATATACCGGGTTGCTGGCCGTAGTAGACACATTGAATTTCTGCAGGTACAGGGTATCCTGTCCTTTTTTTATGTAATTCGCAGAGATGACATTGGCACCGCCCAGGATAGATGCATAGGCATTGTCCCAGCCATTGTTCCGGGCGTAGTTCAGTCCATTGGTGATCACCTGCTCGTTGGTGCTGCCGCTGGCTGAGATATTAAAATAGTTATAATATCCTTCATAGCCAGGATAGTTTCCGGAGATCAGCGGTGAGGTACCCTGTCCCTGCTCCTGGTAGACTCTTGCCGCCAGGTGGAACGGGCTGACCTGCTGCTCCGCGCCGATTGCCCAGAAGATATGGGAAAACGTCATATCCGTCTTAGGCGCCGGGCTGTTGCTGTTCATAAAAGTATTCTTCAGGAAGGTCTCTACTGCTGCCTCCGTGTGGTAACTCTCGTTATATGTCAGCTGTTCAAATTGAAAAATGGCATTCTCATGTAATGAATTTCTCGGATCCATATACAATTTCAGGACATCTTCGGAAGCAAAGTACCAGTTGGGGCTGTGCTGTCCTTCCTTGCAATAATCCCCGTAACTCTTATAGACCAGACTTTTTCCACCCTGCAGTTCGTTGTTGACTGCGGTCTGGAAATCCAGTCCGGTATTCTGTCGTACAAAGGTCCAGTTGGGATGTTTCTGTTTCAAAGCCTGCAATGCCGGCCGGTAGCTCTCCGGGAACTGCTCGATGTCCGCATAGACACCGGTGGCATTTTCCTCTGCCAGCATAACCGCCGCTCCGGGATTCATGCCGTACAGTTCTTCCCATTCCAGAAAACGTTCATCCGAGCATGCCAGATAATCCCGGGGGATATATCCCTCGTAGACCATGCCCTTTACCTCGGCGGATACTTTTTCCCAGACCTGATAGTCTTCATCCACCGCCACATCCCGGATCTCCACCATCTGTCCACTGGGCACGGTGACCACTTTTGTGCTGTCTTCCGCCGCTTCCGCACGGATCGTCAGATCATCGCACAGATAGACCAGTGCCATGACCTCCCGGTCTTCTACGATATTCTGCAAAGCCCCTCGTGCTTCTTCGATCCATGCCTGATCTTCTTCATCCAATGCATGCGTCTGATAGGTATTGCCCTCGTAGGTGAATATAAATGCCGCCAGGAGAATTGCTCCCAGAAATGCCAATTTTCTCTTCATGTAACGTGACTCATTCCTTATTCTATGGTTGCTGTGTTGCCCGTTCTATCCTGCCTCTACGTCGGGCATCACTCTATGTGCTTCAGTTTCTTATGCAGTATCCGGATTCCCTTCGGTGCAATGGCAAACAGTGTATGATAACACTTGTTCTTTTTGGTAAGCCAGGGATTTTTCATGGCTCTCCACCAGCCGTGACGCAAGTCACGCACCACCCTGCGGTAGAATGCGTTGTCCCCGGTCATCTGGGCGATAGGGATGTGCAGCAGATAATCCAGCCGCTGGAAGATCCCGAACCGGAATGCGATTTCCGACAGCTCCGGATATTTTTTATCCACCAGTGCAAGCACCATGTCCGCATTGTCGATATTGTCGGCGAATACTCTGGAGAACCGGTTCTTGTCTCTGGTATTGCTGTCCGGACGATAAAATACATGATACGCCTGTCCGGGAATGCATGCAATCCCCGGAACTGCACTTTCCTCCCGGGTCAGCATTTTTACTAATAAATGAAAATCTTCATTCAGTGCCCCCACCGGAAATTGTTCTATGGTAAACAGGTCCTTCCGCAAAAGCTTGGTACAGAAGGAGCAGTCTCCGCGGTGCATCAGAAGTTCCTTCAGAAAACCTTCTGCCGGGATCACCTGTTCCGTTGCCACCGGCTCGCAGATATTCGGTAAAATATTGCCGTCTTTGTCGATTTCATCTCTGCCGACCTGCGCTACGGGCATTCCGGTCTTTTCGATTGCCACGTACAGCCGCTCATACATATCCGCATCCACGTAGTCATCGCTGTCCACAAAGCCCACATATTCTCCCCCGGCCTGCTGTAATCCGAAATTCCGGGCGGAAGAAGGCCCGCCGTTCTTTTTATGGAAGACGCGGATTCTCTCATCCTCCGTTGCCAGCCGGTCACATAATGCCGGTGTCTCATCCGTGGAACCGTCATCGATCAGCAGGATCTCCAGATTTTCGTAAGTCTGTGTCCGCAGGCTTTCCACGCAGCGGGGCAGATACGGTATGATATTGTACACCGGCACGATCACGCTGATCAGCGTTTCTTTTTTCATCCGTCTAGCCTTCCTTCGTTATATTTCCACCGGGCGGGAAGCTTCGGCGCACGCGACATCGGCCCGCTCTTTGGCAGCACCGTCTCCCCGGCTTTCCAGCCCTCGTAAAAATCAAGACACCGCTGCGCCGCGCAGTCCGCGTTCCATTCCTCCGCGATCGTGCGGTACGCCGCCCTTCCCATGCGCTCAGCCGCGCCCGGTTCGTCAAACAGGCTTCCCATCTTTCGCTCAAACGACTCATAGCGGCGCCCATAGGTCAGCCTGTT
>OGQF01001540.1_pt1 | contig 15654 bp, 16 predicted proteins | sample 1553141 | NCBI WGS metagenome assembly OGQF01 (sample SAMEA2580005, study PRJEB22360) | human gut metagenome | biome: human gut; feature: human-associated habitat; material: faeces | place: Denmark | collected 2008/2010
GCGGCCTGCTCGACGTCGCCCGCGTTGAGAGCCCTCATGAGCTTCGGGCAGTTGTGTACGACGTAGCTCTCGCCGACATTGAAAGCAAGCGAGACCAGCGCGACGTACTGGCCTTGCGTAACGTGCGTGTTCACGAAAGGCGCAAGGGCCTTGACCACGGCCTCGATGTCCTTGCGAAGGAGCTCACGGCTCTGCGCGTAGGTGATCTCGTCGCCCTCATGCACGTCGGTGTGGCCGACGCCGATCGTCCAGATGCCCGCAGGGCACTTGTACGCGACGAGCCTGCAGCCCTCCCATGCCTCGATGAAGTCCATCGCGCACTCAGGCGCGTATTCGCCAAAGTTTTTCACTTCGATTCTTCCTTCTCTAAATCTTCCTTATTCACGCCGAGCCTCTTCCTGATGACGATCTCGGCGAGTCTGATGAGCCTCGTACCGCCCCAACCTGCGACGCCAGAAAGCGAGCCGCACAGCTCTGCAGGCAGCCCCTCAAAGCGCAGTAGCTCGAAGCAGATCAGCCCGCACACGGCACTGATCGCGCCGTGCAAAAAGAACTCTTTGAAGCTGAACGGCTTGCCCTCTTCTACTTTCAGCAAGTAGCTGAGCCAACCGCAGACGCCTCCGAAGCCGGAGGCCATCCCGACGGCGTTCCAATCAACGTTTTGCATAACTTCCCGTACAAAAAAAGGCCCCCGAAGTTCGGAGGCCATGTTCATTTGGTAGAAGGCTTTGACTGGGAACCACCATCAACCACTGCATCTTGAAAGGATTGCAGGAAGCTGGGGCCACTCGACAACGGTCGGGAAGCCCTCCTGCTGCGGTACGTCTCGCAGGGCTTGACGATATGCTTTGACCGCCTTCAGATCTTCTTCATTGACCGGATAGTCCGCACAGAGCAGATAGTCCGTCTCTGCGATGAGGCGATCCCGCTTATGACCCTGAAAACCGTGGAATCTACACTCAGTCAGATTCGTCGAAGAAGAGCTCGAGGAACATCTGGTCTCTGGCCGTCGTCTCCGTAGACCAACGGTACTGAGCCACCCTGTTCCTCACCTCGACTCTTTCCACGCAGTCGAACCAATCGAGCAACTGCTTGAGCGTCATCGATCGAATCCAGGCGGTCAGTTTTTCGTACTGCTTCCGCACAGTCTTCCCGAGCGACTCATCGTTGGCTCGCCGCTCGGCTTCCTGAGCCGTGCGCTCCATCATGCTCTGCAGCACGAAACGGTAGCCGAGTGCGACGTGTCGGCAGATTTCTTTCCCGCGTACGCTGGTCATCGTCCAGACTCGGGGCTTTCGCCCGTCAAGGTCGGACTTGACGACGCGATACGAGGTTTCAATGTCGTTGCGGCGACGGTAGCGACGAAGCGCGTCCCACGGGCTCGCATGAAGATTTGAAAGGATGACGAAAATCCCAAAGTCCTTCTGTGCGGCCAGAATGGCCTCTTCGTTGGGGATGACCTTGATGCCTCCGCCTCGAACACGCTTCCACGAGAAGTACCGGTGCGCGAACTCAAGCTCGGCATCGTCCATTTCATTTTCCTTGCCGGCTGCAAGACTCATTTCGTAGCTTTTGAGCTTCGTGTGGAAGGCTGAAGCTTCCATGACAGCTCGGGCATTGTTGCGGAAATAGTGAAAGTACAGTCGGAAGGATTTCGACTCCGTATCCCCGGCGGCTACGCCATTGCGCGTGCGCTGCCGATTCCATTCAAACGGCGTCATTTCAGACACCGATACGGCACTGATCTTCTCGTCGAACGGGCACTGAGAAGCGTACCGCGAGAAGTGGTCTCTCAGTTTGGTCCCATCACCGGCGGCGCTGTCCAAGTGCTTGTAGATCCAGGCGTGCTTGAGCGTGGCGAGGATCGTGAACTTGAAATTCTTGCGCAGGAAGCGCAGCACGTTCTCCTTGCTGAAGAACCCGTTGTCGAGGCAGAACTCCGGATTCTTCAAGCCGTATGCCTTGGCCCGAGGCACGGCATTGACGAGAGAAATCACGTCGGGGATGTTGCCGGGCTGAAGCTCGAAAGAAACGGGCAGACCGGAATCAAGCGAGTAGAAAGTGATGATCTTGTAGATGTCCAAGCCGTCGCCGTCTTTGTTGAAGCCTTGCCGCGCGTACGGTTTCAGGCCGTTGCCGTAGACGGAATGCGAGGTTGAATCGAATGCGATGGCCGGCTGTTCGTCGTTGCCTGCTGTGCGGGCCAGTTCCCGGAAGAGAGACTGCGAACCGGATTCATCCAGACCGAGCTCGTGGAAGAGGTCGTAGCAAATGTCCTCGGACAGGCCGGCTTCGTAGGGGAGATCATGTTCGCATTGCCAGGCCTCCACGTTGTGAACAGTTTCACCCGTAGCGACCAAGTACTGAGAGACGGAGAGCAGCTTCTCGGAGGTTCCACCGTTGGGATACGCCCTGCGGACCGAACTTTCGAGTCCGGCCACTGCCCCGGCATGACGAATCAAGTCCAGAGCCCCTACACGGGTTCGTTTGGCAGAGAGCTCGGCAGTCTGAGCCGCTTCGGCTGGCTTCTTCTTGGGGCGGCAACGGGTTGTCACCGTTTCGCCTTCCAGGATTTTTTCACCCGTCCGACGGCTCGACAGAAGGACGTTGTAGCCCTTTGCCGGATCGTATTGATAGCGACGTTCCTCGATGTATTTGACGCCGGTCTTTTTGTTCGTTACTGCCACACGGCGAACTTTGACCGGGAACTCCTTCCGAGCTGCCATTTGATCTCCTTTGATGGGTGTATATGATTATATCATATACACCCATCACGGTGCAAGAAAAAAGCCCCGGTTAAACAGGGCTTTTAAGAGAAGTGTCTACTTCGTTTCTGGGCTTTGAGTGATCTTTTGACGACTTGCAGGTTATGACGAACCTGATCCGCGATCTCATCATCGGTCGGCTCTGGATTTGCCACGATTTGAAACCGCTGAACATCGTCTACAGGCTCGATCTCTTCTATGTGGACTTTCCCGATTTCATTGCACCAAATAGCTGCTTCAGGAGGATATTCGCCCTCGAAAACTTGTCCGATTTCAAAGTTCATTTTTCCTCCCTCTTAATATCCGCATGCATACCAAAAATACTGGTCCGTTAATGTTGCTCTTTCCCATCTGTCGCCCAACCATAGACTACACCCCGTCTTGGTAACGTCGTATGGATTACAGATATCACCACCGTCGGTCAACGAAAAATATACTGCGTTGTTTACTTGCGTGAACGGCGTAACAAAAGTCAAAGTTTCGCCGGCGTGGTAATTTGTCCACTGGCCAGTGCCAGGGTGGAGTCCCCCCTGCTCAATCCATCCATCTGACCACTTTCTATACCAACTATCCCCATTCCTATAAGTTTCTATCACATAAGATTCCGGCTTATTTGTCAGATCGCTGAAACTGCCTGAGTTGGCAACCGCCGCAAGGGCTACATTCCCAAGCGCATCAGCCGTTACGCTATTGACGCTACGAACAACGTTCTTGCCACCAACCGTTGCGTTTTCCTCGCTAACAGCCAGTGACTTTGACTCAACTTCATTGACGGCACGGAAACCGTCAGCCATGGCAATACCAAAAATTCGAGTACCGTAATCCGCGGCCTTCATGTTCGGCTTGTTGAGAATCTGGCCTTTCCCGCTGGTTGCATTCCAATCAGGTTGGACCTGCTCCTCGACAGAAATCGTCCCGTCAGCACCGACATGAACTCCGGAGCCAATTTTGACGTGCCCGAGCGTCTGGGCAGTCGCAACCGCCAGCTCATGCGTGATGCCAGTTGCCATTGCGCCAGGCTGCTCCACGGCCTCAGGGACACCACCGACACCTGGTTGAATCAGTTTTCCAGCGTTCTGCGCGGCCATGAGGCTCTTGTATGCTTCATCCGTCACCAACACCTTGTCGGCGGGCATAACGTCCACCGACACAATCTCCGTGCAGTAAAAAGCGCGTTGAGACGCGCTGTAGTAGTAAGCCATCCTGTCCTCTCCTTTCAGAATCCGAGCGCCATCCAAAGCGCCTGAACTTTACCGTTTGCGTTGTGCTTGAAGGTCACGGTCCCCTTCGACAAGCTCGACGCCACGAAGTCCGCTACAACCTCTCCAGTCGGCGCTGCGTTGGCAAAAACAGCAGCCGACGGGAAGGCAAACGGGAACGCGATGACGGTCGAGCCGTCGGACGCAATAGAGGCCTTGCCCCACTGCACGATGAGCCCGTTCGGTAGCTTCTGAAATCCACTCTCCCCGTGGTCCTTCAAGAAGGCGGAAAGTAAGCCGTAGGGCGTCACCGCCTTCGTGTTGTCCTTGCCGGAAAGCACTTCAGCCGGAACAGCGATGCGGATCAAACCTGTACGGCTTTCCGTCGAGGTTCGGGCGCTCAAGCTCTTCGGCGTGACGGCTCGCGTACTGTCAGTGCCAGCAATGGTTTCCTCGTCCGTCGCAAGCTCGACAACGCCGAGCGTGGTAGTCGTCGCGGGCGGGTTCAGAAAGTTCGTGTTCCCGAACGCAATGGAATCGGCCGAGAAGTCCGTCACCGCGATGTCGATCGCGAGAAGCGCTTGTGACTGCGAGGCCTTCTGAATGATCGGAACGGTCTGCGAGCACACCGCGAAGAGCGTGCCGCTTGCCGTGTAAAGACCGACCTCATAGACCGTGTAGGCCTCAGTCGTGTCGTCGCGTGCCGCGAGGTGGATGATGTTGTCCCCGACAGCTCCGCCTGAGATGGTCGTCAGACGCTTGAACTCTTCCTTCAGGGCTTTTTGATCGTTCGTCGGCGTGTATTGCCCCGTGCCGTAACCCACCTGAGTGATGACGACGGGAGCAAAGCCGCCCTGTTCTGCTGCAACGACCTCAGCAAGCCCCGCGTCGGTGATCAGAATCGTGTTTGCCATTATTCGGCACCTCCTTGTTTCGCCAGAGCGGCCGCAACTGCCGCGTCAACGACGGCTTTTAGCGTCGAGGGCGTGATGAACTTCGTCGTCGAGGTTCCGACGATCGCCTCTTCTTCCGTCGCAATGCGCGCATCGAGTGCTGCCTTGTCGCTAGCTGGCGTCATGGCCTTCAAGGCGTCCGCCCCGGCTGTCGCCTCGACCGTCGAAGCAATCTGAATCAGACCAGCGTCCGCTTCGCTGGCGGTAGGCGTTGCCTCATCAACGACAGCCTTTAAGCCCGCAGGAGTAACAGCACGTTCTTTGTCGACTCCTGCCTTTGCCTCTTCTTCTGTTGCCAATTCGACAAGCCCGTTTCGGCCAGTCGTAGCTTTCAAGCCTCGAAGCCCGAGAGGGGTCACGTACCGAGTACCAGACTTCCCTTCGATGGTTTCTGCTTCGGATGCCGCAGCACCCTTTAGCGTCTTAGGCGTCAAAGCTGCATTGCCTTCCGTCCCTGCCTTTACTTCGGCTTCCGTAGCAGTTCGAATGAGCCCCGCACGTTCTGCTGTGGAAGTCAAGCTATTCAAGCCCGCAGGCGTCACAGCGCGTTGCGAATCGGTTCCGGCCTGCGTCTCTTCATCAGTAGCAAGCTCAACGATGCCCGCATTCTCAGACGTTGCAGCAGTGAAAGAGAAGTTCACATCGCCGAAGGCAATGTTCCCCGCATTGACGCCTTCGAGCTTCATGTCGATAGCAAGGAGCAAATTGCTTGACTCCTGCTTTGCAATGATCGGCGTGCTCTGCGAGTAGACTGCAAAAAGCGTTCCGTCAGAAAGGAAAAGCCCGAACTCGCACACTTCATACGAGCCCGGGCCATCATCCTTACACGCAACGTGAATCGCATTGTCCCCTGCTTGCCCACCTTCCAAAATCGGCAGGCGTTTGACTTGAGCTTGAAGCTGTGTCTGCTCCTTATTTGCTGTGTATTTGCCAGTGCCAACACCGATTTCAGAAATTGTGACGGCGTTAGTTCCTGTCTCTTTTGCGTTGATGACAGCCTGAATACCGGCTGTCGTCAAAACGATGTCCATGAGAGTCCCTCCTTATTTTGCGAGCCCGACGAGCGAACGCATCGCGATAGGCCGCACACCGACGAAGAAGCCGGCGGACGCCTCGATGTCCTTGCTCACGATCTCTTCACTTCGAATCCGCGTGTAAGCCACCGGTCGCAGATAACCGTCAACACCCATGCCGCCCTGGAGCGGTCTCACGAGTACGAAGGTGTAATGCGAACGGACTGGCTTCGCGTCGTCGATGAGCGCGAAAAGGTCCTCTTGCATTTCTGCATCGAGCGTGCCTTCAATATTTCCGAGCGTCGCCTGAATCTCGAACGTGTGTGGCGTTCCCTTCGGCTCCTGCTGCCACCACTCTTTGATGGTTGCCGCCGAGCCAATCGACGAAACGGCATCTTTGACAGCACGAAGCGTCCCTTTCTTTCGCTTTTCACGCACAACGTTTTTCAGGACGCTACGCTTCAAAGCAACGGGCCACGAATCACGCCAGACGCTCGCATCCCATCCGTAGGCAACATGATCGAGCTGAGTGCTCGTGAGTTTGTCAATGCTGACGTAAATCGACGGAAGATCAACCGCCTCCGTCATATCGAGCAACTGCTTGTCGAGCGCCGTCGCGCTGTGTTTGACGTTGTCGTCTTGAGCGATTGAGTCCGGAAGCAAGTCGCTCAGCCTTACCTCCGCGAGCCCCTTACTCATCCTTGTAACCCTCGTAAACGATCTTCACGCCAGTGCATTGGGCGACCTGGTCACTTTCGAGCTTCTGGAAGTCAACAGGCTTCATCGTCGGGTTGTCGATGCGTGAAGCTCCCGCCTGCATGACGTACTGAATGAGCCTTGCGGGCAGAATATCTCTACCGATCTTGCTCTGTTGCCAAAGACGATAGCGCTCAACAGCAGCCGTCACTTCTGTCTTGATTTGCTCAGCACGAGAGCTGTCCTCGCGACTAATCCAGTAATGTAACTCAAGCTCATAGTTCACAGCCTTCGGTGCAAGCACCTGAACGAAGTCTGTAAGAGGCCGACGCGTTTCGTCACTCAAGTACGCATCGATTTGCTCCAACGTTTCACGAGATGGCAATTCGCCGCCCGCAAGAAGTACATAGACATCAACTTCGCCCGGTGTCGGGGAGGTAACGGAAACGTCAAGCACAGAGCTCGACACGCTCTTCGCGTGATAAACGTACGCCCTCTCGGGCCCCGCAACAGAGAAACCGTTCGGCGCGAGGCGAATGCGCTCTGCAAGAGACTCGTCGCTTTCCGCTTCGGAACCGCCCGTCGTGATCGTTGTGTTTTCAGCTTTCGAAACGAACGTCATCGGCTTGACAATCGTGTTGACCTGCCCGGCGAGGTAATCGTTACCGATCGTACCCGCAACAGTGCAGGATGCCGTGACGCTCCCTTCGAGCTTACCTTTCTCAATATTGAGTTCATGATCCGTCGCGAATGTCACAACCCCGTTCGTCACCTCGGTTCCTGCGGGGATTGTGTAGACCGTCGCCAGAGCCTGCGAGAGCGTGAACTTTAGCGTCGTGACAGCTTTGCTTTCAGCAAGGCGCGTGACACTCAAAAGCGTACCGAGCGCATCGAGGTAGCCGCCCTGCGCGTAGGACAAGAGATTTTGCGTAGCAGCTGACTGAATTGCTGAACGCTGTTGAATGATGACGGATGCGAGGCTCAGAAGGTAGAGGCGCACCGGGTCGCCCGCCGCGAGGGTTCGTCCGCTCGCTTGCTCGTACCCCGTGATGATCTCGGCCTTGATGGTCTCGGCATCCGTCTCCAAAAATTCAACCGCCGGCAAGTGCCAGCGTGGAATAGTTTCTGCCATTTACTCATCTCCTCCAATCTGAACGACGACACGCGGCTTCAAAATGCCATCCATCGCGCTCGCCGTATCTTCGTCAAAGTCGACAGAAACGACCGTTGCCCTTGGTTCGTACTCTTCAATCGCGTCGATCACCTCAGACCGCATAAGCATTTTTGCGACCGGCATCGGCTTGTCGATATGCGCCCAAGTCAGACCAAAGTCTCGGTCCAGAGGAACGGAACCTTTGCGCGTGCTAAGGATCGTTCTAATGTTCTGCAGAATCTCTCGCACCTCGTTCGACGGAGCGAAGTCAACTTGACTTGATAGCGTCACTGTGTATTGCGCCATTTATGCCGCCTCCTTTAACGTGATGCTGACCTCTGCGGAGACGCAGATTCCGAAGTTGTTGTGGTATTTACGCTCTTCACTGATAGACTCGATGACGAACTTCCCAAGGTAATCCGGTCCGATGAGCAAGCGTTCCGGCTGCTTCTTTTCGAGCATTTTCTTGAGAAGAATGAGCGCAGCTAGAGGCGGCGTCCCTAGCGAGGAGTTCAGCTGAATGTTGAAGCTGACCTCCGTAAGCCCAGGGCCGATATATTCAAGAACAGGCATTTTGCCGATGATTTCGTGCGTTGCCCATCTGGCGCTGCGCGAGACAGACAAGTCCTTGAAGGTGAACGTCACCGCACTGCTGCATAAAAAAGGCAGCGTGCCGAAAAGACCCACTGCCGAAAATCCAAGGCCCATTTTCTTCTCGCCCCCTTACAGCGGCGGACTCGTCGGAGAGCCGTCGCCTTGTTCTTTGTGTTGGTGGTTCATCAGACTGATACCGCCTGCGACAACATCGCTCGACGCATCGATCTGACCTTCCAGATTCATGTTTCCGGAGACCGTTACGGCCGCACCGCCACCACCGCTGACAGCAAGACCGCCTTTCCCGGTAATGAGCCCCGTTACATTCAGCACACCAGTAACGTCCGTTTTCGGCGTGTCAAGCGTTACGCTCGACGACGCCTTGACCGTCGCAGTTGTGCAGTTGATCGTGACGGCATTCGGGACCGTAATGGAGCCGTCCTGCCGATTGAAAACAATCTCCGTGCCTTCGATCGTTACCGTGAGCTTGTGCTCCTGGCGGTCGTAGCAGACGCGCGTGTCGTCATCAAAGACCACCGTGCGACGGTTCTCGGTCGATTCGGGCGGCGTAACCTCGCCCGCGTAAATCGAACCGATGATGACGCCGTCTTCCTGCCCTTCACCGAAGAAGAGAACAATCGCGTCCTCCCCAATGTCAGGCATCGCGAAATCGTGATTCTTGAGCGTGTTGCGCTGAAGAACGGGGAGGTCGTAGCTCACGATGCTGTCCTCGTCGTCGAAAACGACGCGAGCAGTGCATTTCGCAGGATCGATGCTCGATACCTCACCGACCTTGATGAGGCTCGGCACCTCAGGAACTTTCCAAAGTGCGTCCATGCCGCACCTCCTCAATAGTTGTTGTTGACGCGTCGGACTGACAAAGACGTCACGTACCCGCTCGTGCTGACGCTGTGCGAAGCGCTCTCGATGATGAATAATCCATCAAACGAACCAAAGCCCTTTAGATTGATGACGACGCCCGCCACAAGGGACGTGTCGCCGACAAGAGAAAGGCTGCCGGTCATCTTCCGAAGGTTGAGCTTGCGCAGCGTTGCCTTGGCAATGCGCTTCGCCTCATCGATCGAGGTCGCACGCTTCTTGACCTGGTACTCCTGACCGTTGTCATCGGCGTTCGGATCGACGTAGGTGTACGTCATGACGGCAGGATTTTTCTTCTCAGGAACGGCGTCGATGTCGTACTCGTTCGACGTGTAGCCGCCAGCAGAAGACTTTTTCTTCTCTTTCGGGTTTCGGTACGAAATCGTGCAGGACTTGTACGTCTCAGACTGTTGCGACTCGAAGTCCCACGAAAGGATGTCCGAGACGCCCAGCGTGAGCGTCTTGACGGGCTTCTTCTTCTCGTAGAAGGCCTGGTCAAAGATCACGATCTGCGAGTCCGTCACCTTGATCGAAAGTCCGGCGTCTTCACATAGGCGCGAGAGAAACCTCAGGTTGCTTTCGGCCTTCTGGTCCTGTCGGTCGTAACTCGGATTCTCCTTCGAATCAAAGAGGAGCTTGACTTTCGCGGCCGCCGCCATCTCCTGAGCGATGCCCTTGAGCGTTTTCTTTTCCCATGCCTTTGTCACCATCTTTCGACGGATCGGTGTGTTCATCGGGACAGACACCGCACGCATCTCGAAGACACGAGGCGAGCCACTGGTGCGGAGAGAATCGACGAAGAACTTTCCGCAGAAAAGCTCGCGCCCCTTCTTCCCGTCAACCGTCCCCGATGCGATGTAAGCGCGAACGACTTCGCCGCCGTCCGGTTTCCACTTGCTCGCCCACTTCCCTGTCGGGTCCTTCAAAGTAATGCTGATTTCGTCCGCCTCATTCGTTTCCTTGTCGTCGTATGAAAAGGAAAGAAGATCAGGCAGGATGTCCTGCGTCACCGAAGTGCCGGCTTCGGTGAAGAGGAGCCTCAAATAGGTCTGGATAGGTCCACTCATCGCGCACCCTCCTGACGTTTCCAAGGCGGCAGGTTCTCGGCAAACTCAGCCGATTCCGCGTCAATGTCCGGCACATTGAGCACAACGCCTGGGCTGAAGTACACCGTCTTCCGGTGCTGTAGGTTCGCGCGAATCAACTGATCCATCAACGCCTCGGAGCCATAGACTCGCTTGGCAATGATGTCCCAGGTATCCATCGCGCGGGTCTCATACGTTTTCACGTTCCCGCCTCCTTATGCAAAAGACAGACGCTGCTGATCCGCCAGAAGGCGACGCAGGTCCTTTTCAAGCTGTCGGCGACCTTCATCAAGGCCGCGTTTCACGCCTTCGTAGACATCACCAGAGCCGCCCGAAACGTTGATGACAGGAGCGAAATTGACGGTGATACCGCCGCCCATGCCGACCCCGGAGCCAAGCATTGACGAGAGCTTCGAGAGCGGAATTACCGCCTCCGGCTCTCCGCCTTCGCCGATTTGTGCAAACGTAGAGCTCGTCGCGATGCCGCCTTCAGCAAGCTGCGGAATCTTCGGCAGATTGACGCCGAAGGTCTGGCCGCCGAACTTCGGCACCCACTTCGGAATGTCCACGGAAATGCCGTTGATCGCACCGATCGCGCCGTTGACGAGATTGATGACCCCGTTGATCGGAGCCTTAGCAATCCCCTCAAGCGCCTGAAAAGCATTCGAGAAAATGCCCTTCACGTTTTCCCAAGCCGCCGACCACTGGCCCGTGAAGACGTTTTTCACGAACCCGATGAGATTCGAGAAGACGCCCCAGACGTTCTTGGCGACGTCAGCGACAATCGCAAAGTTTGCCTTCACGACCGAGGCGATATTCGGGAAGTTCGAGGAGAACGAATTCCACAACTCGACTGCCTTCGCCTTGATCGTGTCCCAGTTTTTGTAGACTGCAAGCCCCGCGCCAACAAGCAACGTGAAGGCCGTAATGACGACACCCACTGGGTTCGCACGCATCGCGCCATTAAGCAATAGCATCGCTGTCCGCATCAGCTTCGCCGTTGCCGTCGCAGCCGTCACAGCAATTTTCCAAGCCCCCATCACAAAGGCCTGAGCCTTTGACGCGACCGTCGCAAGAACGGTGCTGTTCCTCATCAGCGTGATTGCTTTCTGGATGTTCAGGAAACCCTTGTACATCGAGATGACCGGGCTCGCCAAAAGCGCGAAGCCAAGGCGTAACGCATGAAAGGCGGCCACAGAACCGAGAATCGCGCCGCCGACCTTCATGGCCGTCAGAATCAACGACTGGTTCTCACTCACCCACTTGATGACGCCCTCGCTACTTTTCACGAAGGCTTCTGCCGACTTTCGGACAGCCGGAAGAAGAGCGGTCCCGATTCCACCGGCGACTAGCTTGACCGCGTTACCAGCAATCTGCAGAGAATTCGACGTCGTATCGGCACGAGACTGAAACTCTTTCAGCATGGACCCGGCATACTGCGCCGGATCGGAAATCATCGCGAAGTTGTCTGCAAGCAAGTCGCCCTGCTTGGCAAGCGTTGCCACCGCAGACTTCACACCCGCCTCGTTACCGAAGAGAGCACCGATGATCGAAGACTTCTGGTCTTCTCGTAGACCGTTGATGCGCTTGAAAACATCCTGAATCGCCTTTTGGGCGTTTTCAGAGCTCGACGTCATCATGTGAGCCATCTTGCCCGCGTCGATGCCGAGCGCTTCCATCGCCTTCTTCTGACCCTTCGTAGCGCCTTCACCAGACGACAGCGCGTTAATGAAGGACATCATCGAGGTCGAAGCGACTTCGGACGAAACGGACGCAGATCTGAACGAGCCGGCAAGAGCCGCAATCTGCTTCTCATTCATCGCGGTCAAGCCCTTCAGGGCACCACCGGATCGAGCAAGCACCTCGACGACGTCCTTCGCTGAAGCTGACGTGGTATTGCCGATCTGGTTGACAATGTCGAACATCGCCTTCGACTGCTCGATGTTGATGCCCATCTTCGACTGAATGTCAGCGTATGCAGCCCCGACCTCATCGCCAGTCATATCGAACGCGATTGCCATTTGGTTCTGAATCTCAACGAGCTTCAGAGCCTCGTCAGCCGTCTTTGCAATACCGGACTGGAAGGCGTTCGCCGCCATTGCCGTCATGTCCTCAGTACTCTTCGCGTATTGAAGCGAAAGCTTCTGAATCCCGTTGAACACGTCCTTGTATTCGTCTGAGAACTTGCGAAGTTCGGCCTGCTGATCTTCAAAACTCATGGCCTGCTTGACCGGCGCACCTGCGGTTGCAGCAACCGTAGCGCCAATGCCCACAAGAGCGCCCGCGCTCGAAGACCGCATTTCGCTTGCCTTATCCTGAACGCCCTGAGCTTTGCTCAATCGCTCGTTAATCTTCGCGAGCTTCTGCTGCGCCGCTCTAGCCCTGTCAGCTGATTGCGCGAGCGCATTTTGTCGATCAATTAGCGTTCTCAGGTGCGTTCCGGTCGTTCCCATCTGCCCGTCGAGTTCGCGCAGAGAAGATCGATTCCGCTCAAGAGCAGCCTTCGACTTTTCGAGGGCGGCTTTTGCCTTGTTGAATTCGGAGACCATCTGGGCAGACGGCTCCTTGGTCGCACTCATCGCTCTCCCGAGTGCTGCGACCTTTTCTTTCGCACGGATGTACTCTCGTGAGCTTTCGCCTACAGCCTTGCGTGCCTTTACGAGACCGTCCATCTTTGCGGCTTTCGCGTTCAGCGTAGCGAGTGAATCACCCATGCGTGCGACGGTCTCTTGCCCTTTCTTGAATGTGCTCGCGAAGTCTCCGGAAAACTTCCCCGCGATCCTGAAGGCGATGTCGTAAACCTTCGACATGAGGTCACCTCCTTACGAAAAAAGGCGGTTTCCCGCCTTATTTTTTCTTCGCCGCCCGAGCTTCCGCTTCGAGCTGCTTTGTGATCGTCCTGTTCCATGATGCGAGCTCAATCAACGGCTCTTGCATCCACTCAAGCGCACCGCCTTTAATGACGCGCGCAATGGATACCGCCGCAGACTTGACCTCGTCGTCAGGATCAGACCGTTCTGCAAAGCCGATCACCCCAGCAAAAAATTCGCGACCTCCTGCCCGATCGCGCAGTAGTCCTTCGCCGGCAAGCCTTCCATGAATTCAATCGGCTGCTTTGCAGCCTTCGCGGAAAGGTAGACGCAGAAGTCCGTGTCGGACGCCATCAGCGGCGAGAAGTTCCCTGCGCGGGTCCACTCGCGCTTTGCGGCAGACACGTCCTTGCCGGTGAGCACGTCGAGATCGATCTCGATTTCAGTGTACTTCTGGCCTTCGAACTCGTATTCCTTCGAGAGGATGTACTTCATGAGATTCACTCCTTTATGTTGGGATTGCCGGGGCACGGCTCATGCCGCCCCCGGCGTTGTGCTTTACGCCAAGCCCAGGTCCTTTCGAACACTTGCGAGCTTGTCTTCGCCGTCGAACTTGGCGATGAAGTTGTACTTGTCGATTTCGATGAGTTCCTTGCCATTCACAAGGACCTTCATGTAAATCACCTCAAACTCGGTTTCGCTGTCCGTCGTGGAACCGACCTCAAACGATCCGAGGGAAATGCTCTTCGGCGTCGCACGCAGAGAAACACGCACAGGAACGGACGAATATTCGCCGAGCGCCGCGTCGTATACCTGCTGCGATCCTCGCAAGTCAAGCGCATGCGCCTTTTGGTTCGCGAGCTTTGCAAGCTCCGGCGTGATGGTGCGCCAAGTGAAGGTCGCAGTCATCGAGCCGAAATGACCAAGAATCGGGCTTTCAACTTCACCGGCAATGCCAGCTCCGCTGACCGTGTCACTCATCGCTTCGATGGACGGCAAGTCCACATTCGCGACGCCGAGCAAGTCGTTTCCGTCGTTGTAAACGCGGAAGTTAATCAGGCGCTCGGGCACCTTGTTTCCAGTTGCCATAATTCAAGCCTCCTTATTCAAACAGCGTCGAGAGATAGCTAGCGTCGTATTCAAGGATGAAATCGATCTCGCGATTCGGAGACGGCGGCGTCACGTACACATGGAAGCGTGCGATGCCGTCCATCAGGTCCGTCGTCGGGTTTTCGCTCTCAAGGAACTCCACGCGACCGCCGAGGATGTACTGGCGAGCAGCGAGGCCGTTGAGCCAAATGTTTGCACTGTCAACAATCGTGTCGACCTGACGGCGGTTCAAAGGCGCATCCACGCGCTGCCAGAAGGTCTGAACAAGCGTGTTGCCGACCCAGTTGAACATTCGTCGAACCGGAATGAAGGAATCCTTCACGTCCGTGTTGCCCGGGTAGCAGGCCATTCGATTGCCCCAGCACACCCAACCGCCGATGAAGTTGAGAGCTGTCACGACGCCCTGGCCGTTCAGGTAAGCGCCGTTTTCAGGCCCCAGCCAAACCTCCTTGCCGTTCGAAAGGACCGTGGAAGTCATCTGGAAGTTCTTATTGGACGGGCTGACATACGGCGTGCTGTCGTTTTCACCGTCCACCTTGCCGATAAGGCCCATGAGCTGAGTACTCATGTGGTACGCCGTGCCAGAAAGGGCAAGCATCGGCCAACATGCGACTTGCGCCTCATCGACGACGTTATTGTTGTTCTTCCATTCAGCGACCTTCGAGTAGGAATCGACGGTATCTGTCGGAACATCAATCAGAGCAATAGCCCTGAAGTGTTCGTTGATGTTGACGGCCTTGGCCGCCATCACAGCCGCGACTTCAGGATCGCTCGAATACTTTGGAGCGACAATCTGCCCCGGTACGAGACGGAAGCGCGGGAAGCACTCGCCAACAAGCTCAAGGCCGCTCTTTGCACCGTCAACGGAAACGCCGCCGATGATTTCAGACTTCGTCACAGCAGACGGATCGAGCTTCTCGGCCGCCAAAGTCAGCGACGCGCCAACCGGCACCTTGAAGTTGTCCTCGTCCTTCTTCGAAGTGATGACCAGATGCCCCGCATCATTGAATGTTGCGACGAAATCCGTGCCTTCCTTGTAGGTCGTAGCGCCCTGAGAAAGCTTGAGAGTCGACAGGATGATGCCGGTCTCTGCAATCGTTGCAGAGCCGGTCTTCGAGTCAAGCGTCACCGTCTTTGCCGTCGCCGTCTTCTTGTGCTTCGTAGGATCAAGCACATTAACAACGATGATCGGTGCGACGCCAAAGAGAGCGAACTGCGAATAAATCGCCTCACTCAGTGTGAAGTCGTACTTTTTCAGACCGCTCGCGCTGTCCTCGACCGGCGGCACGTAGCCAAAAGCAGCGACAGCCTCGTCATACGAGTAGCAGAGAACGGGCTTATTGACGTTGGTCGGATCGGTCATATTGACCGGAGCAGTCCCGACAATGAAAGGAATA
>OGQF01001554.1_pt1 | contig 15589 bp, 10 predicted proteins | sample 1553141 | NCBI WGS metagenome assembly OGQF01 (sample SAMEA2580005, study PRJEB22360) | human gut metagenome | biome: human gut; feature: human-associated habitat; material: faeces | place: Denmark | collected 2008/2010
CTACTTTATCGGGGTGCCCTTCAGACACCGATTCGGAGGTGAATAAATAACTCATCGTTTTAAATTGAAAAGATTACTAATCTACAACTGAATTGAACTTGGAAGGATTTTTCTGCCGGACGGCAACGAAAAGGATATGTTTTTAGCATTTTTTCCCGTGGTTGCAAGCAATACAAATCTATCCACGTCAATTCATTCGCAAAGATACGCAATAATTGAGAATTGAAAGTTGAAAATTGAAAATTATTTCTTCTTTTTGGAATTACGTAAGGCTTTTTTATATTTAAAACCGGCCTTCCATTTCGCTGAATCAGAGCCATGTGTCCCTTTCAAGAAATCAGAGAACTTGATTTTCTTACCATTCGAATCTTCCGCTTCGCCTTTCGCTTTCTTGAAGACGATCCCTTGCGTCATCGCTTTATTAATTTCTTTATTCATAACTCAAATCTCGTAGTTCATAATTAAAACTTATAATTCGGATAAAAGTTCACGCATCGTCTTGCCAAACACAGGATGTTTCACCGACGGAGCTACTTCTGCCAACGGTTCCATTACAAACGACCGTTTGTGCATCAGAGGGTGCGGTAGCGTCAGCCGCTCCGTATGCAGGATTTGCTCATCCACCATTAACAGATCGATATCGATGATACGGTCATGATACGCACCGTCACTTTTTTCGATACGTCCCATCTCGATCTCGATCAAACGGGTAGCGTCTAATAATTCCATAGGGGAAAGTTCCGTCGTCATAACGATCACGGCGTTCAAGAAAGTGTTGTCCGATTCAAATCCCCAAGGCTCCGTCTCATACATATCAGAAAGGGCAAGAACATCTCCCACCCTTTCAGCCAACAGCGCCGCCGCTGTCACCAAATTTCCTCGTTTATTACCTACGTTCGTACCTAATCCAAGGTAAGCTGTCGCCATAGAAACCGGATTAAAGGATTAGCATAGCGTCGCCGTAAGCACCGAAACGATATTTCTCTTTCAAAGCGATATCGTAAGCGTCCATGATCAACTCATAACCACCGAAAGAAGCTGTCATCATCAATAATGTAGACAACGGCATGTGGAAATTTGTCACCATGCTGGTAGCCACGCTGAAATCATACGGAGGGAAGATAAACTTATTCGTCCAGCCCTCGAACTCTTTCAGATGACCATCCGTACTTACGGCCGTCTCGATCGCACGCATCACGGAAGTTCCGACCGCACAAACCTTGTGCCCCTCATCCTTTCCCTTGTTCACGATATCCACTACATCGGCATTTACGACCATTTGCTCAGAATCCATCTTATGCTTTGTCAAATCTTCCACGTCGATCTCACGGAAATTACCCAAGCCCGAATGCAATGTCAAGAAAGCGAACTGGCAATCCTTGATCTCCAAGCGTTTCATCAACTCACGGCTAAAATGCAATCCCGCAGCAGGAGCCACAACCGCACCTTCTTCCGCAGCAAAAATATTCTGATAACGATCCTCGTCTTCCGGTTCCACCTCACGTTCGATATACTTAGGCAGCGGAGTCTCGCCCAAGGCATACAAAGCCTTCTTAAACTCGTCGTGGTTCCCGTCATATAAGAAACGGAGCGTACGACCACGCGAAGTCGTATTATCAATTACCTCCGCGACCATGGAATCATCCTCGCCAAAGTATAACTTATTACCGATACGGATCTTACGAGCCGGATCCACCAATACGTCCCACAAACGTAAGTCCTCGTTCAGCTCGCGCAACAAGAACACCTCGATACGCGCCCCTGTTTTCTCCTTGTTACCGTACAAGCGAGCGGGGAACACTTTCGTGTTATTAAAGATAAACACGTCACCTTTTCCATAATAGTCTAGAATATCCTTGAATTCGCGATGCTCGATCTCACCTGTATCACGATGAACGACCATCAACCTCGACTCATCTCTGTTCTTCGCCGGATGTAAAGCGATTAATTCCGACGGTAAGTTAAATTTGAATTTCGAAAGCTTCATAATGCACTCTATTTATTTTTCTTCTTCTATTTTTACCACATTCTTCTCTAAGAAATCATCGATCTCCTCCGGAGACATACACATATCCAAGGTTACCTCTCCGATGCGAGTCCGTTCCAAGCCAATCAAATGAGCGCCGGAATCCAAGGCCTTCCCGATATCACGAGCCAACGCACGAATATAGGTACCTTTGCTACATACCACCCGTATCTTTATAACAGGCAAATCGCACTCCAGCAACTCCAGTTCGTCTATAACCAATGTCTTGGATTTTAGTTCAACCTCCTCTCCTTTCCGGGCTAGCTCATAAGCACGTTTACCTTCGATTTTGCAAGCGGAGAACACCGGGGGAATCTGTTGGATCGTACCCACGAATGTCTTTAAAACCTCCTCCACGAGCTCACGGGTTATATGTTCCGTGGGATACACGGCGTCTATCTCTTTCTCCAAATCGAAAGACGGGGTAGTCTCTCCCAACTTCAACGTAGCGATATATTCCTTCGTCTGATATTGAAACTCATCGATCCGCTTCGTAGCCCTTCCGGTACAAACGATCATCACACCTGTAGCCAAGGGATCCAGTGTCCCCGCATGTCCAACTTTAATCTTCTTTACCTTCAGTTTCCGACTTAGCTTATAGCGAAATTTATTAACTAGGTCAAAAGAAGTCCACGTTAGCGGTTTATTAAAATATAAAATCTCTCCAGCTATAAAATCCATTCTTTATTTCAGTAATGTACAAGCAATTGTCACCAATCCCGCGATCGCGCAATAGATAGCGAAATAAATCAGTTTCCCCTTTTTCACGATGTTGATCATCCATTTACAGGCCACGCAACCGGAAACAAAAGCGGCCACGAAACCTACCGCTAATGATAATGCGGGAATGCTCCCGGCCACATCTTCACCTTTCACCATCTTCATCACATCCAACAACGCCTCTCCCAAGATCGGAGGTATTACCATCAAGAAAGAGAACTGGGCTAGTTTCGCCTTATTATTTCCCAATAACAAACCGGTAGCGATCGTTGATCCGGAACGTGACAAACCCGGCATCACGGCGCAAGCCTGAGCCAGACCGATAATAAAAGCATCTTTCATCGAGATCGACTCTTTCTGGCGTGGTTTGGCATAATACGAAAATGCCAGCAAAGCCGCCGTCAATAGCAGCATACAACCAACGACCAATAAACCTGATCCAAAGATTTGTTCTACCGTATCTTTAAAGAATACCCCAACGATCCCGATCGGAATCATGGAAATCAAGATATTAATCACATACTTCGTCTCCGCGTTCATCTGAAATTTAAACAAACCACGGAATATCCAATCGATTTCCTTCCATAAAACCACTAACGTACTGAATACGGTCGCCACATGTACGACGATCGTAAACGCAAGATTCTCCTCTCCCTCTATACCAAACAAAGCTGAGCCAATCGCTAAATGACCGCTACTGCTCACCGGCAGATATTCGGTCAATCCCTGTACGATACCCAGTATCAAGGCCTCAAACCAACTCATTCTGTTACTTCTTTATCTTTGCTATTCTTCAAGATTCCAAAAATCATCATCACGAAACCAATAACCGTAACCACCGGAGCTACCACGATACGGCGGGCGCTGAATATATCGGGATTGAACGTATTATCCCCGGAACCTCCACCACTCATCAATATGAAACCAAGCACGATGCAGGCAACCGCTACCGCAATCAGTATAAAATTCTCTTTTCCGAAAGCAAAATCTCTTTTAGCCATCTTTCTCAACTCTTTATTATTCGTACATTAAATATAATACAACTTATCGACCCCCATCCGCAAATATTTATTCACGGCAAAAATGGTCGCGATCACGGACAAGACAATACCTAAAGCAAACACTGCCACATAAACCAATAATAATGTTTGCATATCCAATATCTGGATAAAACCTTTCAATTCATTTTGCAAATAATATAACGCTCCGGTTAGCATCAATATTGCCAAGATAGAGGCGAAAATGCCACTTACTATGTTATATTTCACAAAAGGCCTACGTATAAAGCCGGAAGTAGCCCCCACTAGCTTCATCGTATGAATTAAGAATCGTTTGGAATAAATCAACAGGCGAATCGTATTACTGATCAACACGAACGAGATAATCATCAGTACCGCAGCCAAGGTTAGCAGGATCAAGCCCAACCGCTTCATATTATTATGGACCATCTCCATCATATCCTTTCGGTAAAGCAGCTCCGAGACCGACGTATAGTTTCTAATCTTCTTCTCTATCACTTGGAGGCTATCGGGGTTGGCGTACTCCGAATGCAGTTTCACCTCAATCGAGGCCTGTAAAGGGTTAAAGCCTAAGAAGGTTTCCGGATTCTCGCCCAGTTCTTCTTCCAACTCTTTCGCGGCTTGCTCTTTCGATATATACTCGGTTGATTTTATAAAAGGAAGAGCATCCAAGCTCTTCTGCATTTTCTTTATCTCAGTTTCTTTTTGGTTATCTTTCAGCACGATGGAGAAAGATAAGTTCTCTTTCACATAAACGGAGAGTTTATTACCCAACATCCCTATCAATAGAATGAGTCCTAGCAAGAATAGTACCAAGGAGATACTAATAACAGACGTAAGCCGGGAGTTAAAGAAAGAAACAGAACTAACTTTTTTATTTTCAGCCATCAGACTCTCACTTATTAACGTTAAATAAATTAAGGAGATGCGTACAGAGAACACACCTCCCAATTTTCTTGCAAAAGAACGAATAAAATAAGTAAGCCGAAAGGGTTTTAGAATATTTAACCTCTACAACTCTAACAAAGGCCATTCGTACATATACAATATATAGATTATTTCTGATTGAATACCAAGTCCAACCCTTGACTTCTATAGAATCCGAAACGGGTATCACTTGATATAAGCGGTAGATGTTCCGTTATGGCATGCGCAATAATTACGTGGTCTGAGGGATCTTTGTGTCCCTGCGCCTCATTGATCTCCATATGCGCATACGTTTGCATATGTTCTTTTTTCAATGGCAATATTTTCACATAAAACTCCTTTTCTATGGCGACGATCATCGCTTCTGCCGACTTCCATCGTTTAGAACACAGTCCTTTATTTCGATAAGCGACAATCAGCTCACGTACGGACTCGGCACTTATATAAAGAAGGGTTTCCGGTTCTTGGATAATAGCATCTATATCCCTATTTAGATATTCGGGATCAGATGCCATATATACAAAAATATTCGTGTCAATGAGATATCGCATTTACAGTAAAAATTTAGGGTCATTTACAATCAGACTTCCCTTTAACCGCTGCATAGCTTCCCATGTCTTACTTACCTTTCTTTTTCCAGTCTTCGCCACAGTTGTTTTAGTTTTGGCATTTTCTTCCTTTTTCTTTTCTTCATTTTTTTCCATAAGGCTTTCTGTTTTAATTTTCTATGATACAAAGATAACGTTTTATTTAATTATATCAGAACAAAAACAGATAAAGTAAAGCTTATAGGATAAAAAAGAAGACCGCCGGAACTGAGTATTCCTAGCGGCCTTCCCCAACATTAAAGACTCAAGGGTTAGTTTCTTAAAATAAGGTTGTTAGCGAACGTTTACTTTCACTGTTATACGCTTGCCATTCTCGTTGATCTCTATCAGATAGATTCCTGTCGATACCGGGATGCGGGTAGTTCCGATAATTGAGTCGCCATACAGGCTAACTCCAGTCACCGCTATGATACGGATCGAGATTGGACGGGCCGGATGAATGGTTATAGCACCTCGCTCGCAATAGATTTGATGATCGTTGATGATTTGCTCGATACCTACCGTACCGGAGACAGTTACCACACAAGACGCCGTCTTGTTTCCATCATCGGTAGCCACGGTAATCTTGCAGGTACCGATTTTCAGAGCGGTAACGACACCATCCGCGTCAACAGTAGCCACCGTCTCGTCGCTGCTGCTCCAAGAGACGGTTTTCATAGTGGCGTTATTAGGGGTAACTTTCGCTTGCAAGGCAAAAGATTCACCTACGGCCAATGCCTTGGACGTGATATTCAAGGAAACTCCCGTAACAGCCACATCTGTTCCCGGAGGTGTAGAAACCGGCTTGAACTCTGCCATAATAGCCAAGGACTTATCGACTTCAATCTCTACAGGCGAAGTCATATACTTCTCTTCGCCTATTTGAATAACGGTCAATTCATAATCCGGATTGGCTTCCGCCTCAATGGTTAGCTTAGTCGCTTTCGCCACAGCGGTTCCACTCGTTATCTCGGTCTTCTCGCCCTCACCCTTCAACATATAGACTTTCAAAGAACCATTTTCCGGTTGAGCGAACGTGACAACTAACGCATCCGAACTTTTCACCGTAACCTCCGCTTCCGTAGTCGCATCCTCATAATTCGGATCATACGACGTGAAGATCACTTCCTTTTTCTGGCTATTGCCGGGTTTCAATATAGCTGACGCATCAGCCCATTCAAATTTACCGGATATGGTAGTCCCATCGGCACCTTTCGCAACACCACCGGATAATAGGGATTCCGACAAGGACTGACCTTCCGTGATCGTAGATGCGGTAGGAGCCACTACCTTTACGACCTTCGCTTTCTTTATCACTAATTTCTTGGTTGCCTCGAAAGATCGCCAGTTCTCATCCCCGGTACGTGTTACAGTCACAAGATAAGTACCTGCGTTCAATGGGGTAGCAACCGATCCATCCGTATTTGAATATTTAATATTTACATCTGTCGGATAACTACCGCTCAAAATGTCTTTCAATTCCACAAGCCTTACGGAACCATTATAAACAAACTCCAAATCTGAAGGATTCGCCGTTATTTTAGGTTTATCCACAAAATTCGGGGTGTATGTCGCATCAGCCGCCAAAGTAACCGTTATCTCTGGTTTCTTTCTATCGGCGCTTGAGACATTATCACTCCAAGAATCAAAACGCTGATTCTCGCTAGGAGCTACCGCTCGCAACTTTAAAACCGTATTCTCCGGAACTTCCGAATAATCGCTAATAACCAAGCCTCCATTCGTAACCTCCGTATTTGAGGTACTTAAAGAAAACGTTTTTACTTCACCAATCGGCATTGAATAATCTACCGATTCATAATTACTCTTGTCAAGTGGGGTAAAGCGCAGAATATTTACCTGATCCTTTGTCGGGATTCCGGTCACATTCGCACGAAGCGCCGATTTTTGTGTAGAAGGATTCCATTCCACATCCTCGAAGTCTTGAGTAAGTTTAGCATCAACCTTTTCATAATTATCCCCTCCTATAGTCGGTACTTCCAGCAATGCCATACCAGCCTTCTTGATAATCAGCTCGGCAGTTACATCCACGGCTTTAAATAAATCATCCTCGCCACGGGTAATCCGAACTTTATAAGTTCCGGCCGATTTAGGATTCTCTGTCATTTCTACCCCACTCCGGGAATATGCGACCTTAAAGTCCAAACCGGAATAGCCCGTAATTTTAACCTCGAAATTCCGGTATTGCTTATTATAGACTACCGTTTGCGTCGTCTTATCAATCAGCGAGGCCAAATCTTTCTTCTCCACATAATTAGCGGTAACAACCATAGGGCCGGAAACGGTGAATACATCTCCATCCTTGATCTCGGAAGAGTTCACCATCATATTCATAAAACGATATCCCGTTTCCGTCTCAACAGAAGCGGTCAATTGAGTCATATAAGGAACCTTAGAACCGGAAGCCACCTCTTTACCGGCCTTATCTTTCAATACGACTTTACCCGCATTAGGGATATTCAACGCCGAGGTTATTTGATATTTCACCAATTGGAAACTTGCGCTCACCGTAACATCTCCGGTCCCAACCATAAATGAGCCATCAGCCTCATTATAATTCGCGCCTTCCACTTTCACGGATGCCAGCTCATAGCCATAATCCGCATTTCCTATCACCTTCACTTTCACACCTTCAGAGATAGCCTCACCGGGAGTAACAGGCGCCTTCGTATCCACCTCGATCAGATTAACGCTACCATTCTTCAACTCCCCAACCTTGACCAAATGTTTATCCGGTTCTTTTTGCAGGAAATCGGCCGATATATCAGCGGCTTGTGTCAAAGTATAAGAACCGTTATTCACCAAAGCCCCATTCACTTTCACGGACTGAACCATATAGCCCGCATCCGGAGTCGCCGTGATAGTCAATAAGGTCCCCTGTAAAAATTCAGCACCATTCTTCACCTCCACGCCATTCGCAAAGACCTTCAAGGAACCATTCATCGGATCCGTAAACGTCACGCCATAAAGAACCGGATCGAAACGGGCTACGATATCCAAGTTCGCATTCGCTTGCAACTCCCGTGTAGCCGATGTATTCCCATCACTCCAACCGGCAAACCGGTAATTCTTATCTGCGACGGCTGTCGCTTTCAAAACCGAGCCTCTCGCATATTTATCATTTGCGGTACGCCCCTCCAAGATGACAGTACCGAAATTACCGGCGGTAACATTCATAGAATAAACAGGAATTACGTTCAAGGTTATAAACGTGTCTTTAGCCGCATAGTGAACAGGATCATTCGGTTCGAATATCAAGTCGTACTTTTTCTTATCCGGAGAAGCGATCTCGTTCGGAGTTTTCCAGATAAATGATCCGGAAGAAGTTCCATCGATCAAGGTACACGCCGATAAAGCCTGTCCTTCCTCAATACGACCCGGAGTAGGTAACACCAAACTCTCCACCTCTTTTTTGCTCTCCACCACTAACGTAACCGTATCAGAGAGGCTACGGTATGTCAAGTCCTCCGCACGGCTCAAACGGGCCTTATAAGAACCCACAGCCAGCGTGGAAGGCAATGTCGTAACCCAAGCCGTACCGCTCAATTGATATTCGATCTTGATATCCCCGACAGCGCTTGTTACCGTGACCGGCTTGATGGAGCCGACCGTCTGGACAAGGTTGTTAGCCACGAACCTCACCGTATCCTTGGAGACGAACGCAAAAGTATAGCTATCGCCACTCATCAGATTAGGAGTCGTGTACGTGTAAGAGGTATTTCCATTAGCATACGTTCCCTTGATCTTCGAGATATCCACGTCCGAAGAGGCTTGCTTAATAGCCCCTAGCCTATAGTTGGCATTTGATACGATCGAGAAAATGACGGGCTTACCGTAAGCGATCTCACCACCGCTCATGATGTCCTTGTTGTTCATCTTGGCGGTAACCGTACCCTGTCCACCATCGACAGCGTAAGCCAAGGTATTGGCATTACGGATCGTAAACGTTTTAGAGGAATCTTCTAACGCAGCATACTCCATGGTCTCCGGACTAAATAAGACGATCTTATAAGCTCCGACTATCTGCGGTAACGTGGAAGTCTCCGAACCATCGGCCGCACGATATCGAACCACTTGTCCCGCTATTTCCGGCGTAAACTTAATAACCGGCAAATTCTTCCCGGCCACGATCTCGTCTTTTGTCGCCGAAGAACCTGTTACACTCACGGAAATCGTTTTCTTTGCGGCGAAACCTACCGACAAGGTCGTAGAGGCGGTTAACGAGGCGGTCGTATAGGTATAAGAGATGGTGTTATCCTTATTAAGCGCACCTTTTGGCAAGGCTGATACCGCGGTTCCATTCACAACAATCTTATTCAATAGAAATCCGGGGTTAGCGATAATTGTAAATACGGCAGGTTGCCCGTTAATGATCTCGCTACCGCTTGCCATGTCCGTAGAGCCCATCTTGGCGGTAACCGTACCTTGTCCGGCCGTTTCCACGTTATAATTTAATACATTCGCTTTAGATACCGTGAACTTCATGTTCTCATCCTTCAAGGCGGCATATTCCGCGGTCTCGGGACTGGTCGCAACGATCGTGTAAACACCATCCGCCGCAGGAAGTTTATCGGATAAAGCTCCGGAAGCGTTCTTATATTGAACCTTCTGCCCCGCTATCGTATTGGGGGTAAATGTGATAACCGGAAGATTCTTACCAGCCAAAACCTCATCCTTCGTGGCAGATAATGGATTGGCTGTTACAGATACGGTTTTCTTCGCGGCAAATCGCACGTCAATAACCGTAGAAGCGGTCAATGCCGATGTCGTATAATCCGCATAGGAAGTCTCATTCGTAGAAGAATTAAAAGTTCCTTTCGGCAAAGTCACCTCATTATTATCTACGGTAAGTCTGCTCAACACATAACCGGGCTTGGAGGTAATCTTCAATACGGCTGGCTTATTATAAACGATCTCACCATCACTAGCGATAGTGGAGCCATCCATAGAAGCGGTTACAGATCCTTGCGCCTCCTCAAACGAGTAGGAAAGCGTATGGGGCGGTTGTACTTTGAATAGAATCTCCTTGTTTATGGCGGCTTGCGTATCAGTCTCCGACTTGGTTACGACAACATAATAAAGTCCAGCCTTTTCGGGTAGCTCATCCATCAAAGCAGCAGAGCCATCCTCCCTGTATTGTACTTTATACCCCGTAATAACCGGGTCAAAAGTGACCTTGGGCAAATTCACCTTCGCCCTTATCTCATCCAAGGTGGCATACTCAGGAGAGATCGTGACCGTCACCTGCTCTTTTGCCTTGAACACCGCCTTGATTTCCGTACTACCGGTTAAAGCGGTGGAAGTATAGGAATAAGTGGTCGTATTATCATTTTGAAAAGTACCGCTCGGCAACGTGCCAATAGTAGCCGTATTCATCGTTATATCCGACAGGACATATCCGGGCTTCGCCGTGATCGTGAAAACGGGTTTACTATTATATGCCACCTTGGAACCTGTGGCTACCGTACTGGTTATGGTTCCTTGATCCGTATTCGCCGAGCTATAATTCAACGTCACCTTGAACGTCGGAAGATCCGGGGCGGAACGTAAATCTGAATCTTGCGCATGTACCTGTGCCATCGCGATGACAGCAAGGAATATCGCTAATATACTCTTTTTCATGTTTATCTTTGTTTTAATCGTTATTTAACCCTTACTAATTGACCGTTCACGGCATAGATGCCCGAAGAAACCATGATCCGCTGTCCGTCCGTAACCTCGCCACGATAAGCGACCTTGCCATTCATTCCGATGATCACCACGTCCATAGGCTCCGGCGTGTGAATCACGATAGCGCCACGATCGGTAGTCACGTAATAACCATCTACCGGCTCGATCGTCTGGTTACCCGTAACCACGCCATCGCCAATACGTAAAGAGCGAAGCGTACTCAATGTCTTGGCGTCTGTCAAGACAAAGCTTTGGAAAGGCTTGATCTCCGGGTTTGCCTCTTGCTCGAAAGAGGTTCCATCCGCTGTCAATATATAAGCAGATTGTTTCAAGGTAATCGTAAATGTATTCGGATTCGAGCACATCAAGAAAGTACCTGTTTCAGTTGGAGCGGCAGGTTCTTCCAAGGTCTTGAATTCAAAAGCTCCTTCGGAAGAGATCGTATAGGTATCGCCATTAGCCGCCCAAAGACCAGCCATGCCAAAAGCACTCTCATCCACCACGAACTCCGGAGTCTTGTTATCCTTCAGCCTAGCGAACCAGATACCATTATCAACATTTTGAGTACTTGGAGCCGAGATCTCCTCCTCCGTAGAGTTCTTGATCACGGCAGAGGTAAATGGCATTCCAAACGCCTTCCATCCCGTAGCAGACAAAAGTGGAGCGAAACGAAGAGACCGAGCCGTCAACTTCCCTTCCGTAGCGGTAAATACCACTTGTGCATCCTCTTCCATCATCACTGTATCTAAAGCCATAGGCACCGAGACAGTCAGTGTCGCTCCATTTAGAATATTCACCTGTCGATCTTGAAAAGATGTGGCCCACGTAGTATCACTTTTTATGTCAATGGCTACTACACATTCTTTTATAGAAAATGACTGCGCACCTTGATTCAACCAATAAACCCTTTTAAATGGATTAGCAATAGCATATGCTTTAGCTGTATTTTCCTCTATTACTAAACGACCATCCTTGCAATTAAAAATAACACCATCCGGGATAGTATAAGGCTCCCATGTGTCCACATCCGGAAAGAAATTAGGCTTTGCCGCATTTAAAGAATTAAGCGTTTCTGCCATAGTCGTATCAGGAATCAGTATTATATCTCCCGCATAGGCAATGCCTTCATGGTAATATGTACTCCCATACAATTCTCCAAAATCGATTGCTGTTACTATAGAGACCGCCGCATTCCTAAATGAACCATCCGGTTTATTAATAATCACACAAGGCTTCCCGTTTTGGTCTTGAAATTGCACATCAGTGCCTTCCACCATGATTACATTATTATATTCATCAGGATTCATACCATAACCCACTATAGTTGGGTTCTTTATGTTATCAGTAGTTGAGACAATTGTTTTTCCTTTCAATATAATCTTATTATCACAAGGAGTAGGAGTAAAACTACCATTTATTTTAATCGGAGTCATTGCCATTGTCTCTTGTTCATCAAACTTATTCCCGATATAAGAATCTTCAATCACAATCTCGTTATTGGAAGCTCCCACTGTAGAATTATTTGTTGATATCGCTATAGCCGCAAAACTATCGGAAACACCCTTATTTTTTGTCTTACCAGTTAAGGTACTCCCTCCCGAAACATGAACGTTCATATCTGAGGTCTCATACAAATAGAGAGCACCATACCCTACGATGTTCGATTTATTCTTTATTGTCAATTTTTGATCGCCGGCGTTATTAGCATAAATACAATAATGGTTATTTAGCAAGATTGTCGTACTATCTACCGTCACTGGCGTTTTTTTATGGTGAATATATACACCAAATTGATTCGAACCGTTCACCTGTCCCTCAATCTTTGTATTAACAAGAGAGACATCCGTCAGTTCTCCATCAATAAGAACTCCAGATTGTGCGTTAGCCGCCAAATTTATTGTAGTATTTTCAACACGTACAGTCCCCTTTGCCGTTGCTCCCAGAAGAATCGCATTTTGTAATGCTTCCGCAGGATTTGGGTTCTTACGATCACCATAGCCTTGTGTATTATTATTCATAATACAATTATCTATCAACAAATCCGCATTACCGGTTACCTCTATAATTGGAGTACATTTTCCAGAGGTAACTTTCGTTGGCGTATAATCGATACTCAATCCTTTTATTTTAACATCGGTAGCAGTATTATTGGCAGAGCCATTAACCAAGATCGCACCTTTTATAATAGTCTTGTCCTGCCCAGCTCCTTGAATTGTGATAGATTTATCTAATGGTAGAGTCATTGGTAAAGTATATTCTCCTTCCGGGAAAACGATACGATTTTGATCTGTCAAATCTACCTCAGAAAGTAGACCAGACATATCGCAAGCCGCATTACGTAATGAACCATCTTGGTTGAATACAGTAATCGCTGATTTCTCATCCGCGATCTGGTACTTAACCGTATTGTCGCAATTAAAAGTATTCGTTTTATAGTCCTGTATCAAAACCCCTACATTATTTTTATTCACTTTCAGTACAGAGCCCTCACCAATATTAAATGTATTACCCGTACTACGAACAGAAATAGGATATTGCAGAGCTGTACTTTCCATAAAAGCAAACAAATTAGTATTTTTTATATCAAAGGAATTGTTAATCGCATTGTCTTCTTCATCTTTATTTAATACAATCGTAGCAAAATCATTTGATCCTTTAAGTTGATAGTTATGAGACTCCAATGTTGAATTAGCTATCTTAAACTTATTATTAGATGACCAAATATTGAGTGCCGCCCATGAATCTATTTTTGAATCTACAATTGAAATCGAAAGATTATCATTTAGCGCTGTTACATTTATTGCATAATAAAATCCTTTGATAGTACTATTATTTTTCATTTCTATGGACGATCCATTCATATTTGAGAAACTTATTCCTCTACTATAAGTACCATTCTTCGGATATACCGCAGAAAGAATATGAGAATTATCCAATACAATAGTATTTTTCACCTTAGTCGTATTTCCAAACGAAGAGAACCCTCGATTGTAAGACCCTTCTAAATAAATACAAGAATTCGTAAGAGATACATTCACATTATCACAAATACTATTAGAATCATAGCTTTTTCCCAGATTAACAATGCCCATAGAACTTTTACCCCAACCATCACCACTACCTGCTGTTAGTTGATGAAGATGGACCCCAGACAAATTCAAATTCACATTCTTAGACATCACATTAATAAGGCCTTGGCTTAATGTTGTAGCTTTTGTAATCTGTAAATTCCGCAAATTGACATTGATTACGCTCTCTTCCTCATCCCGTTGAATATCTAGCTGCCCTTCTATAATACAATTTGTCGAATCACTGCCAATAATTGTAATAGACTTTGGAATAACAATAGGTGAAACTTGGGGATAAATTCCCTCTGCCACACGAATGGTAGCCCCATCTGCGGCTTTTTCAATCGCTTTCGCAATTGTAGCCAAAGGAGCTTCCACACCACCTCCGTTACCATCAGAACCCGAAGTGCTGACATACAAATCCGTCTGTCCCCACCCCACACTCGTTGCCACCATAAACACGGCGAACAAGAAAAGTAGTCTTCTTTTCATACGATTAATTTTTATAAGTTAGTAATATTCAATTATTTAAAACATTTACCCTATATTCATAAACTCTGTAGTTTCCAGCACATCAGTCTTCTCATAATCATCATTTACAAGCAGTTATGCGAAATCATCGGTTATAAAACGACTAGTCTAAACGATCATTTTATTCTGGCGTTTTATTGAATTCAACACATAAGCGTCCATATTTACGTTTATGCGTTGATAATCAATTTTTAAAAGTTTCTCTGGATTTTGTTTTATTCAAAAATATAGCCTATCTTTAACGCCTAGAATAAACGATCGTTTAGACTAGGCGTTTTTATCTATTACAGAATACTTATAGATCAAAGATTTTTACGTAAAAAATTTTTCTACTCTAAAAACTTCATATCATCACAAGCTATAAGATTCTCTTCTTAAAGCATGTGGAATAGCATAACTAACCAAATATCAGACTGCAACTATACATAATTGAGATAAAAGGAATTCTACAATATTGATTTTATGAAAACATCTACAATATCTACCACTACGCCATGTATGCTTTATAAATCAAAGCATTACATATAGGTTGTAGATAGCCTGACATCTACAATTATCATTCAACATCTACCACTTATACTTGACATTGATACTTTTTCTTTGCATTGGATGAGAATACGTGTTATTTTTGAAAGACATGCGCAAAGCGATAGGGTTAATAAGAGTTTCCCTTAGGGGAACAAAGAGTTTCCCTAGAAGAAAACTAAAGTTTCATAAGCACGAACCAAAAGTTTTCCCCTATGAAAACTTTTGTTTTATGCCTTAAAAACTATAAATACCTATTATTCAATATTTTAAATCAATACACAAGGTATACAAATAACCAAGCAGACAGCCAGTTGGCATACCGTCGCAGAACGAGTAATGTTGTTAGCGAATAGTGAACGGCTGCATTTAGTGGTTGAAAAGCAGTAAATAGTGGTAGATGCAAGCTGATAGTGGTAGATGTTTATTATCTACCACCATTCAACAAATTTCTTATAATTAGATACTTATATAGATAATGGCAGATATGGTAGATGA
>OGQF01001558.1_pt1 | contig 15565 bp, 15 predicted proteins | sample 1553141 | NCBI WGS metagenome assembly OGQF01 (sample SAMEA2580005, study PRJEB22360) | human gut metagenome | biome: human gut; feature: human-associated habitat; material: faeces | place: Denmark | collected 2008/2010
CGCTGGCCGAGGCTGTTTCGACCACGGCGTCGCCCGTGGCATAGACCGGAGTGCCGCGGTCGCAGCCGAAGTCGATGCCCGTGTGGGGGCGGATGTAGCCCAGCACGGGGTGCATGCGGCGCGCGCTGAAGGCGCCGATGTGGTTGTTGTGCAGCGCCGAGCGGTCGATGGGCCAGATGGCCGGGACGGCTGCCGAGAGCTGCTCCTTGTTCTTCGAGAACTGCTGCAATTCGTCGAACGACACCGATTCGAGGTAGATCGTCCGGGCCAGCGCGTCCAGCTGCCGCCATGTCCCGACCATCAGCGGGGCGTAGTCGTCGTCGGCGAGCGGGGCGTATTTCGAATCGGGGTAGGGTTGCCACACGCCCGGGATCGAGAGCGTGTCGGTCGAGAAGAGCGAGCGGTAGACGTAGTTGTCGCGGTGGCGTATTTCGTCGACGCGCTGCTGGGCGGTGCGGATGCGGTCCTGGAGAATGCGGTATTTGATCACCGTCTCGCGGTTGTCGCGCAGGATGCGGTACATCTTGGGCGTGTAGAAGAAGTAGGAGAAGAGGACGTTGGCGATCGACACGAGGATGAATCCGATCAGGATCTTGCGGATCAGGCGGTAGGTGCGGAGCCGGAACGGGGCCGTCATCACGCCGTGCGTGAGAACCTGCGCCTCGTGTGTCAGTTCCTCTGCGCCTGTCCGAAGCGTTTCGGTTCCGAATCTGTGTCCTTTTTCGCCCATCGCGGAAAAATCTCCTTTAATAGGATGCAAATTTAGTTTAAAATGTGTAATTTTGCAACCCGAAATCAAGAACGTGAAAATAGGATAAATCAATATATCATGGAGTCAAATAAAATTCGTCAGGCCTTTCTCGACTTCTTCGAGTCGAAAGGGCATGCTATCGTGCCTTCGGCCCCGATGGTCGTCAAGGGCGACCCCACGCTGATGTTCACCAACGCGGGCATGAACCAGTTCAAGGACATCTTCCTGGGCAACGCCCCCCGCAAGTATCCGCGTGCGGCCGATACGCAGAAATGTCTGCGCGTTTCGGGCAAGCACAATGACCTGGAGGAGGTCGGCCACGACACCTACCACCATACGATGTTCGAGATGCTGGGCAACTGGTCCTACGGCGATTACTTCAAGAAGGAGGCGATCGAGTGGGCCTGGGAACTGCTCCACGGCGTCTACGGACTGCCCGCCGAGCGGATGTACGCCACGGTGTTCGAAGGTTCGGAGGAGGACGGCGTGCCGTTCGATCAGGAGGCTTACGACTACTGGCTCCGGTACCTGCCCGCGGACCATATCATCCGCGGCAACAAGCACGATAATTTCTGGGAGATGGGCGAGACGGGACCCTGCGGACCCTGCTCGGAAATCCACTTCGACCTGCGCGACGAGGCGGAGATCGCCGCCAAACCGGGCCGCGAGATGGTCAACGCGAGCCATCCGCAGGTGATCGAGATCTGGAACCTCGTCTTCATGCAGTTCAACCGCAAGGCAAACGGCTCGCTGGAGGAACTTCCCGCGCGCAACGTCGACACGGGCATGGGCTTCGAGCGCCTCTGCATGATCCTCCAGGGCAAGAAGTCGAACTACGACACCGACGTTTTCCAGCCCACGATCGGCCGCATCGCGGAGATGTCGGGCAAGAAATACGGCGAGGACCGGAAGGCCGACGTGGCCATGCGCGTGATCGCCGACCACCTGCGCGCCATCGCCTTCTCGATCGCCGACGGCCAGCTGCCGTCGAACGTCAAGGCGGGCTATGTCATCCGCCGCATCCTGCGCCGCGCCGTGCGCTACGGCTACACCTACCTCGGCTTTACCGAGCCGACGCTCTGCCGCCTGGTTCCCGGACTGGTCGGGCAGATGGGCGGCCAGTTCCCCGAGCTGAAGGCCCAGCAGGGACTGATCGAAAAAGTGATCGAGGAGGAGGAGTCCTCGTTCCTGCGCACGCTCGCCACGGGCATCAACCTGCTGGACGGCGTGATCTCCAGAACCAAAGGCGAAGGCAAGGAGCTTATTTCGGGCAAGGACGCCTTCGAACTCTACGATACGTTCGGTTTCCCGATCGACCTCACGGAGCTGATCGCCCGCGAACAGGGCGTCGGCGTGGACCTCGCCGCCTTCGAAAAGGAGTTGCAGGCCCAGAAGGAGCGTTCGCGCAACGCTGCCGCCGTCGACACCGACGACTGGGTGGAGCTGTTCCCCATCCGCGAGAGCGTCTTCACGGGCTACGACACGCTGACCGAGAAGGTCCGCATCGCACGCTACCGCCGCGTCACGTCGAAGGGCAAGACATCGTACCAGCTGGTTTTCGACCGCACGCCGTTCTACGGCAACTCGGGCGGCCAGGTCGGCGACATCGGTATGATCGAGAGCGCCAACGAGCGTATTCCTGTCGTGGCCACCGAGAAGGAGAACGGCCTGATCATCCATATCGTGAACCAGCTCCCGGAGAACCCCGCGGCTGAATTTACGGCCCGGGTGGACCCCGAAAAGCGGCAGGCCGCAGCCAACAACCACACCGCCACGCACCTGCTCGACGCTGCCCTTAAGCAGGTCCTGGGCGAGCACGTCTCCCAGGCCGGCTCGCTGGTGACGCCCGAGCACCTGCGCTTTGACTTTACACACTTCGAGGCCCTGTCCTCCGAGCAGCTCAAGGCTGTCGAGGACCTGGTCAACCAGCAGATCTTCGCTTCCAAGCCGGTCGTGACCCGTGTCATGGGCATCGACGAGGCTAAGGCTGCCGGCGCTGTCGCCCTGTTTGGCGAGAAGTATGGCGACGTCGTCCGCGTTGTCTCCGTGGGCGCTGAGGACCAGCCGTTCTCCCGCGAACTCTGCGGTGGCACACACGCTGCCAACACCGCCGAGATCGGCCTGTTCAAGATCATTTCCGAGTCCTCCACGGGCTCCAATGTCCGCCGTATCGAGGCCGTGACCTCTAAGGGTGCCCTCGACTATATGGCCGACCGCCTGGCACTCGTTGACGCCGCTGCTACTGCGCTCAAGTGCCGCGTCGACGAGGTTCCCGCTCGCGTGGAGAACCTGCAGGCCGAGCTGCGCGAGACGTCCAATAAGCTCAAGAAGGCTCTGACCGGTGGCTCCTCCGACGCCATCTCCAGCGCCATCGAGGGCGCCGTCGAGCTGAATGGCTACAAGCTCGTTGTTGCTGAGCTTCAGGGTCTCGAGGCCGCTGACCTGCGCAACGTTTGGGATACCGTGCACCAGAAGGTCGCCGGCCCTGTCGCCTGCGTTGTTGCCAGCGTGACTGAGAAGGGCACTCCGGCCCTGCTCGCTGCCGGCTCCGATGACGCCGTCAAGGCCGGTTTCCACGCCGGTAACGTGATCAAGCAGATCGCGGGTCTGGTCGACGGTCGCGGTGGCGGTCGTCCCAACATGGCCCAGGCCGGTGGCAAGAACGCTGCCGGCATCGCCGATGCCCTCGCGGCCGCTAAGACCGCGCTCGGCGCCTAAGAATCTAAGAAGTCGCTGTGGTTGCGCTCGCGCTGGACATAGGGGAGACCAGGATTGGCATCGCCGTCTCGAGCCGTGATGGCAAGATGGCGATGCCTGTCAAGGTGCTTCCGGCTGCCGAGGTCACCGGTATGGCCAAGACGTTCCGCTACCTGGTGGAGGACTATGAGCCCGATATCCTGGTAAGCGGACGTCCCCTGACCATGGCCGGTGAGCCCGGCCCTCAGGCCGAGCGCGTTGCCGCTGTGGCGCAAAAGATTGCCGACGAGCTCGATCTTCCGTTGGAGTTTGAGGACGAGCGTCTGTCCTCGCAAGAGGCCAAGCGTATCCTGCGTGAGCAGGGACTCAACGAAAAGCAGATGAGGGGCAAGATCGACATGATTGCCGCCAGCCTGTTTTTGCAGACGTGGCTCGATCGTAAAAACGAGGAGGTTTCGCATGCCTAGTGCTTCCGATCCGCGCCAGCCGAATCGTACACAGCAGCCGGCGTCGCGCCCTGCCCAGCCTGGCCAGCGTCCGGCACAGCCGACGCAGCGCGCAGCTCAGCCTGCCGCGCGCCCGGCGCAGTCCTTCTCTCGTTCGGCCCAACCTGTTCAACGGACGGGTCAGCAGCCTTCTGCTCGTTCGGTTCAGCATTCGGCTTCTCACGCGGCTCAGCAGCCCACTGCTCGTACGGCCCAGCCTGCAGGCGGCACCCGCTTTAAGCAGCAGGCACCTACCCAGCGAACGCAGGCCCCCCAATCGCATTCGCATCACGCTCGCGGTTCGCATGGCGTTGCTCCGGCGACCCGCTCGAGCTACAACACGCATGCTCGTCGCGGTGCTCAAAAGAAGAGTTCTCCGGGTCCCATGATCATCGGCGTTGTGGTGTCGGTGCTCGCGCTTGCTGCGATCGCTTTCTTTGTCGTACCGGCCGTCAAGGGCTTCTTTGCCGGTGGGGATACCAAGGTCACGGCTGGTCAGCAGGTTACGGTGACCATTCCCGATGGTGCTTCGGGCGATACTATCGCCTCGATTCTCTCCGAGAACCATATCGTCGAAAATCCCAAGGATTATTATGCGGCGGTGAAAAAGCTCAACGCCGATATGTCGCTCAAGCCTGGTGATTATTCGTTCACCACACTCATGGATGCGACCAAGGTTGTTCAGCAGCTCATGGAAGGCCCCAACGCGGGCTCCAGTGCGCTGACTATCCCTGAGGGCCTGACGGTCGATCAAGTCGCCGACCGTGTGGCCCAGGCCTACGACAGCATCTCTAAGGAAGACTTCCTCAACCAGGCCAAGACCTCCAACTACGTGGACGACTATAGCTTCCTTAAGGGCGCCGCCAACGATTCGCTCGAGGGTTTCTTGTTCCCCAAGACCTATTCGTTGGGTGATTCGCCGACGGCCGATGGCGTGATTCGCGCTATGCTCGATCAGTTTAAGACCGAGTACAAGTCGCTTGACTTTGCGAGCTGCGAAGCCAAGATCAAGGAACGCTACGGTGTGGAGATGTCCGACTACGACATCGTCAACTTGGCCTCTATCGTTGAGCGCGAGGGCCTCAACGCCGATCAACGTGCGCACGTGGCCTCGGTCTTCTACAACCGCCTTGCCGGCAAGCTCGACGGTCTGCGCTATCTCAACAGCGATGCGACCATGATGTATGTCACCGGTGGCGAGGTTACCGCCGACGACCTGCAGAGCGATAGCCCGTATAACACCTATAAGCATGAGGGCCTGCCGCCCACGCCCATCTGCTCTCCGTCGCTCGAGGCACTCAAGGCCACGCTTGAGCCGACCGACTCCGATGACCTGTATTTCTACATTACGCAGGACGAGGAGTACTTCTCGCAAACCTACGAAGAGCATCAACAGTCTTGGAATTAGCATGAGGATTTTTAGCCCCAAACGATACGTTGCCTCGGTCGATCGCATCGACCTTGATACCCTGTGGGCCGACGGCAAACGCGCCATTTTGCTCGATCGCGATAACACCCTGGTGCCGCGCGACACCGAGCAGGTTCCCGCCGCGGTTTCCGCTTGGCTCGATACCGCCCGCGCCAAAGGCTTTAAGCTGTGCATGGTGTCCAACAACTGGCATCGCGACCAGGTCATGGCATCAGCACGCGAGCTGGGACTCGAGGCCATCAGCCATGCCATGAAGCCGGCGCCGTTTGCCCTCAAGGCGGGTCTTAAGCGCCTCGGCGCCACGGCTGACGAGGCGGTGCTGATCGGTGATCAGCTCTACACGGACGTGTGGAGCGGCAACTTCGCCGGCGTCGATACCATCCTGGTAAAGCCGCAGGCGACGCAGGACCTGTGGTATACGCAGATCTTCCGTATCTTTGAGCGCCGGGCCCTGCGCGACCTTCCTTGCGAGGAATAGGTCTCGTCATGTCCCAGCACATCAAACACGGCTGCGACCATATCTTCTTTATCGGCTTTTTGGGCGCGGGCAAGTCGACGCTTGCGCGCAACGTGGGCACCATGTTCAAGCGGCGTTTTATCGATACCGACCGTCTGGTCGTGCGCCGTTGCGGCAAGTCGGTAACCGAGATTTTTGAGACCGAGGGCGAGGATCGTTTTCGCGAGCTCGAGACCTCGGCGCTCCGTTCGCTCCAAAGCGAGCGCAGCCTGTTGGCTTCGTGCGGGGGCGGTATCGTCGAAACGCCGGTGAATATTGAACTGATGCACGAAATGGGTACGTGCGTGTACCTCGAGGGCGACTTCGAGGATTCGATTCGACAGATTCGTCGGTCCGACACGCGCCCCGATTTCCGTTCGCCCGAGCATGCTGCGCGCCTGTTTGAGCATCGCCGTCCGCTGTATCGCCAGGCCGCCGACCTTACCCTTGATATTCGCAACAAGTCCTTCGAGGACGTTTCCTACCTTTGTGCCGAGATGCTTTTGGAGCGTGGGCTGCTATGATTCGCCGTCAACTGATCAATTTCCAAAACCGCAGCGTCGATGTCCGCGTCGGATTGGGCGCGTTCGATGAACTGTCGCGTATGTTTGCCTCGGCCGTGGGCAAGCCTAAGCGGGCGATGGTCGTTGGGACCCCCGCCACATCCGAGCGTTTTGGTGAAGTCGTCGAGCATGCGCTGGTCGACGCCGGTTTTGCCGTGTCGCCGCTAGTCCTCGAGGTTTCGCCTGCTGGTGCCACGCTGGCCGATGCCGATGCGATCTTTGGCGCCCTGTCTGCCAACGGCGTTACCTGCGACGATCTGGTTGTCGCCGTTGGCGATGCCGCAACCTGCTCGGTTGTTAGCTGGTGCGCCAACCAGTGGTGTGGCCGAACCGAGTGCGCGCTGCTGCCGACGACCTTCGACGCCATGCTCACGGTCGCGACGACCATGAAGCCGCTCGTCGCCTCGCCGGCGAATGCGCTTCCCGCTATCGCGTTCCGTCCTGAGCCGGGCTTGGTCGTGTGTGACCTCGACCTTGTTCGCGAGGCGGACCCCGAGTACCTCAAGTTCGGCTATGTGGTGCTTGTTGGCACCATGCTTTCGAGCAGCAAGTCCCGCTGGAATCAGTTTACTGAGACCGTTCCCGAGATTCTCGCGGGCGAGGAGGTCGCGCTCGTCAATGCAGTTCAATGGTCTCAGACTGCCCGCAAGGACGTACTGATGGCCACGAACCCGAGCGCCCGCCATGCGCTCGATTTTGGCAAGACGGGGGAGCGTACCCTGCGCGCTTGCTTGGGCGATGCTGCTTCGCAGGTTCCTGCCTACCAGCTGTTGTCCGAGGGCATGCGCTTTGAGGCGCGCCTAGCACATGATGCCTGCGACTTCGATATCGATTACGTCTTTGAGGTCGATGACTGCCTAGAGGACTTTGGTATCGAGGAACTTGCCCTCGATCTGGAGCCTGCCGCATATATCGAGGAGTTCCGCAGGCAGCAGTTCGCTCGCTCGAATCGCAGCATGCTGCCGCTGCCCGCGGCACTCGGCGCCATTCGCCTAACGAGCGTTGAGGACGAGGTTCTTGAGCGCCATGCTCACGCTTACTTGGCTTCTCGCAAAGAACTTCTCTAAGATTTATTGACATCCATCGTCTTTCGTATCATGTTGAGGGACGGGTTTCCAATCGGTTGCGGTTCGCATGCGATTCCGACGTTCGGTTGAGACCCGTCCCGTCTTTATAGAGACAATAAGAAAGGAATCTGCATGTCTGAGTTTGCTGCCGGTCCTGCCGGTCGTATCGAACGTGTCCGTGCCCTGATGGTCGAGCGCGGCTACGACGCTATCGTGGTACGCGACGAGGCCAATCTTCGTTGGCTCACGGGCGTGAAGGGCGTCTTCGACTACACCTTCGAGTTCCCGCACGCGGCGTTTATTACGGCTGACCAGTGCCTGTTCCATACCGACTCGCGCTACCTCAACAGCTTTGAGGAGAACACGCCCGCCGGCAGCCCTTGGGTCTATGACATGGACGAGGGCACCATCCCCGGTTGGGTCGCCGGCAAGATCGCAGCCAACAAGTGCCGCGTCTGCGCTGTCGAGGACGATATGCAGATCAACTTCTACCAGGGCATTCAGCGTGGTCTGGAGGATCGTTCCGTCGCCTGCATGTTGCCGCTGATGCATGACGACATCCGCAAGATGCGCGCCATCAAGGATGCCGAGGAGATCGAGCTCATGCGCCATGCACAGTCGATCACTGACGCCGCCTTCCAGCACATGCTCGGCTTTATTAAGCCCGGTATGACCGAGAAGCAGGTTCGCAACGAGCTCGAGAACTTTATGTTCGCCAACGGCGCTGACAGCCTTGCCTTCGGCTCCATCGTAGCGAGCGGTCCCAACACCGCCAACCCGCATGCCGTGCCGAGCGACCGCGTGATCGAGAAGGGCGACTTTGTCCTCATGGATTACGGCGCGGGCTACTGCGATTATCGTTCCGATATGACGCGCACCGTCGTGATGGGCGAGCCCACGCAGGAACAGCTCGACCTGTATGCGCTCGTGCGCCGTACGCACGAGGAATGCGTCGCCGCCATCCATCCGGGCGTCGAGGGCAACGACATTTTCAAGCTTTCCAAGAAGATCATCGGCGATGCCGGCTATGGCGATTACTACAACCATGGTCTGGGCCACGGCGTGGGCATCGACATCCACGAGCTGCCCAACTTCAACCGCAGCAAGAACACCATCGAGATCGGCTCGGTTGTCACCATGGAGCCCGGCGTCTACCTGCCCGGCGTGGGCGGCGTGCGCCTTGAGGACTACGGCGTGGTCACCGAGAACGGCTACGAGCCCTTCACCAAGACCCCGCACGACCTGCACGTTATCGACTGCTAGTCTACTTCGGTAGATAGTTTGGGGCGGGGCGTTCGGATCGATTCGGACGCCCCGCGTTCTCTTTTTATGCGCTCGCTGCAGGCGCCGTCTGCAAGTGTATAATTTCTGTCGTATGTAATTTGGACGCTTGTGCGTTCTGCCCATAACAAGAAAGGTCGCTATGCCTACCATTTCTACCGCCGACTTCAAGAACGGCCTCGGTCTCCGCATCAAGGACAAGGTCTACACCATCGTCGAGTTCCAGCATGTCAAGCCGGGCAAGGGCGGCGCGTTTGTGCGCTACAAGACCCGCGACATCAAGAGCGGCCGCGTCGTCGAGAACACCTGCAACGCCGGCACCAAGTTCGAGAGCGTCATGCTTACCACCCGCGAGTTCCAGTACCTCTACAACGATGGCGCCGACTACATCTTCATGGACAACGAGTCCTATGAGCAGGTTCCCGTTCCCGAGGACATGGTGGGCGAGAACTCCAAGTGGCTGCGCGAGAACGACATCTGCCAGCTGCTCTTCGCCGACGATGAGCTCATGGGCGTGACCCCCCCGATGTTCATCGAGACCACCATCGTCCAGACCGACCCGGGCTTTAAGGGCGACACCGTCCAGGGTTCCACCAAGCCGGCCACGATTGACACCGGCGCTGTCATCCAGGTCCCCATGTACCTCAACGAGGGCGAGGTCATCAAGGTTGACACCCGCGACGGCAAGTTCGTCTCCCGCGTCTAGCAACCAACTCTTCTAGGAGGACTCATGCCCCAGGAAATCAAGATTGACGGCATCGGCATTTCGCCCGATGTTCTGACCGCCATCGTCTCGCGCGCCGTGTCGGATGTCGAGGGCATCGCCTCCGTTGGCGTCAAGGACCTTGCCACCAACCTTGTCTCCATGATGCTCTCGTCCAAGGCCCCGGCTTCCGAGCCGGCGGTCGAGGCCGAGGTCGTTGGCGGCAAGCTCGCACTCACCGTGCGTGTCGTGGTGTTCTTTGGCTATCCGTTCAAGAAACTCGCCGAGGCCGTTCGCGTCGCCGTGGTCGCCGCCATCGATGCTCAGGTGGGCGTCGAGGTTGAGCGCGTTGACGTTTGCATTGACGGCCTCGTTTTCCCCAAGGAGTAACCTTTGAGCCTTAAGGTTTATCGCGGGCGTACGCTTGCCCGCAGTCAGGCGCTGCAGCTGCTGTTCCAGGCCGAGGCCACGGACAGCCCGCTCGAGCGCGTCCTCGAGGGTGATTTCCTGATCTCGAAGGGTCCCCTCGACCCCTATGCGTTGGAGCTGTGCCGCGGTGCCTACGAGCATATCGACCGCATCGACTGCGCTCTGCGATCCGTTGCCAAGAACTGGGATCTTATGCGCATGCCCGGCGCCGACCGCAATCTGCTGCGTATCGCTGTTTACGAGATGCGTTTCCTCACCGACGAGGAGGTCTCGGACGCCATCGTGATCAACGAGGCTGTCGAGCTTGCCAAGGCCTATGGCACCGACCAGTCCGCGTCGTTCGTCAACGGCGTGCTGGGCAAGATCGCTCGCAGCGAGGAGCTGCCGGGCGAGGGCCTGTACCAGGAGCTGCTGGCCGAAGATCGCGCTCGCGAGGAGGCGCAGGCTGCCCAGTTCTTGCCGGGAGGAGCCGGAGCCGGCCGAGGCTGCCGCCAAGGTTGCGGTTGCTCAGGCTGAGGCTGGCGTGCTGGCCGAGGATGCGGACGCCGCCGAGGCTGACATCGACTCCGTCGAGGAGTAGCCATGCCAGAGGGTTCTGTCCGTAACTTTGATGAGATTTCGGACCGTCTGGATCAGATCATCGCTACCGTTCGCTCCAAGGATACCTCCTTGGAGCGTTCGCTCGATTTGTTTGACGAAGCGATTGAGCTGGGCTCCCGCGCGGTCGATATGGTCGACAAGTTTGAGTTGACGCCGCGTGAGGCCGACAAGCTCGAGCAGGAATACGATGAGGATGCGGCAAACGAATCCCAGGATAGCTAGGCCGCATCTCCGGATACGAATGGTTGATGGCATTCATGAAACGCGTGCGTCTTGATGACGAACTGATTTCACAGGGCATCTGCGCCGATCGCGCGGATGCCCTTCGCACTCTTATGGCCGGCTTGGTCTCGAGTGGCGGTGAGCGCTTGACTTCGCCGGGCCTTAAGGTGACCCCGGGCCTGCCGCTGCACGTGAAGGGGCGCATTCCCTATGTTGGCCGCGGCGGTCTTAAGCTCGAAGGCGCACTTGATGCGTTTGGCATCAATCCGACGGGCCTTGCCTGTCTGGATGTGGGCTGCTCTACCGGCGGCTTTACCGATTGCCTGCTCAAGCGCGGAGCTGCGACCGTTGTCTCGGTGGACGTGGGTCGCGCCCAGTTCGATTGGTCGCTGCGCCAAGACGATCGTGTGACGCTCCACGAGCGCACGAATGTGACGCAGTTGCCCGAGCTCGGCTACGGCGGTGCTATCGATCTGGCCGTGTGCGATGTATCGTTTACGAGTATCGCGAATATCATCGACGCCGTGCTGTCGTGCCTGAAGCCTTCGGGTTCGTTTTGCACGCTCGTAAAGCCGCAGTTTGAGGCTCCGGCTGCGCTGGTGGGTGAGGGCGGCATTGTGACCGATCCCGCCGTGCGCCACGATACACTCGTGGCGGCGGTTGAACTCTTTGCTGCCAAGGGCCTGTTCCCGGTCGATGTCTGCGTGTCGCCCATTCATGGTGCCAAGGGAAACGTTGAGTTTTTCCTGTACGGCACGAGGTTTGCCCCCGGCGAGCGCGCCGACGATGAGCTGCAATCCCAGGTATCGGTTTTGAGCGAGAAAGCTGCAACGCTATGAAGGTCTTTCTGGTTCCCAATTACTACAAGCAAGAGGCGGTCGAGAGCGGCCTGATGCTCGAGCTTTGGCTGACGCGCCAGGGCTATGAAGTCGCATGGGCTGCCGACCAGCGATCGAAGATTCAAAGCACGCCTGATATTGACGGCTCCGATCTGGTCATTACGCTCGGCGGCGACGGTACGTTGCTGCGCGCTGCCCGCATCCTCAACCATCGCGAGATTCCTATCCTCGGTCTTTCCTATGGTCACCTGGGCTTTTTAACTGCTGCGAGCCCCGAGGAGCGCGACATTCTGCAGGTCGTGAGTGACGCCCTGTCCGGCGAGCTGCACGTGAGCCGTCGCGCCACCATCGCCGCGGATATCGTGTCCGTGCGCGAAGACGGTACGAAGGATGTCGTGCGCACCTTCGCCCTCAACGACATGGCGCTTACGCGCGGCCCCCTGTCCGATATGGTCGAGTTTGACATCACGGTGTCCGGTCACCATATCGACCGCCTACGCGGTGACGGTGTCGTCGTTTCGACGGCGACTGGTTCTACGGGTTACGCGCTCAGCGCCGGTGGCCCCATCGTGAGCCCTGACTATACGGGCATGGTCTGCGTACCCATTGCGCCGCACACCATTCAGGCTCGTGCCTTTTTGACTTCGCCGAGTGATGTCGTCGAGATCTTTATGTCTGATGACCGTCCGAGTGTTCCGGCGATCGCTATCGATGGACAGTTTATTACCTGCGATGGTACCGTTGAGAGCGTGGCCGTGCGTCGCGGTCCCGGTGATGTGCTGCTGCTGGATTACGGCCCCGAGAGCTTCTATAACTCGGTGAGCCGTGTGTTCTACGGAGTGCGTCATGATCGATGAGCTGCAGGTTTATAACATTGCACTCATTCGCGATGCGACGCTGGTGCCGAGTGCCGGCCTGACTGTCCTGACTGGCGAGACTGGCGCCGGCAAGACCGCGCTGCTCTCGGCCCTCAAGCTTATTTTGGGCGAGCGTGCGGATTCGTCGACGGTGCGCGAGGGCGAGGCACTGGCGAGCGTCGAGGCGCGACTCTTCGACGGGCCGCACGACACGGAGGGGTTCACCGTACAGCGCAGCCTTTCTGCCGAGGGCCGCAGCCGCGTAAAAATTGACGGCCGCATTGCCAGCGTGCGCGAGCTTTCGGAGCGCGTCGGTGTGATGATGGATCTGTGCGGCCAGCACGAGCACCAGCGCTTGCTCGATCCGGCGCATCACGTTGCGATGGTCGATGCATGGGCAGGGCGCCCGGCACTCGAGGCGCTGGATGCGTACCGCGCCTGCTTTAAAGCCTCGCGCGCTGCCGCCAAGGAGGTTCGACGTGTCGAAGAGGCCTCGCGTGCGCAGGGGAGCCGCGTCGAGGAGGCGCGCTTTGCCCTCGAGCGCATCGGCGAGGTCGACCCCAAGCCGGGTGAGTATGAGGAACTCGAGAAGCTGCTGCCGCGCTCCGAACATGCCGAGGTACTGGTTGCCACGGCTAACGATGCCCATGCATCGCTTGCCGCCGAAGGGGGAGCGCTCGATGCCGTGAACAGCGCCGTGGCAGAGCTTTCCCGAATGGCTACCGTCGATCGCAAACTCGGCGACATTGCCGATGCACTTTCGGATGCCTGTATCTCCCTTGAGGATTGCGCGAACGAGCTTCGTGCCTATCGCGATGGCATCGCCTTCGACCCGCGCGAGCTCGCTCGCATGCGTGAGCGGTATTCCGATCTCAAGGGCCTGTTGCGTCAGTGGGGCCCCACCATGGACGATGTTTTTGCCATGCGCGATCGCTCGCAAGAGCTGCTGTCCCTGGTCGATGATGGCGATGAACAGATCAAAAAGGCGCGTGAGGCACTCGGGAGCGCCGAGCGCGAGTTGTTTGCCGCTGCCAAGGCACTTAAGCGCGCTCGCAATACGGCGGCCCCGCGCTTCTGCCACGAGGTTGGCCGCCAGATGGCGCGCTTGGAGATGGGTAGTGCCGAGCTCGTCTGGGAGTCGCGCGATCTTCCCCGTGCTGAGTGGACGCCCGTTGGTCCTTCGAGCTACGAGCTGCTATACCGCAGCGGTGCCGGCTTGACGCCACGTCCCCTGCGCCGCATTGCGTCGGGCGGCGAGCTCAGCCGCGTCATGCTGGCAAGTAAGGTTGTCCTCGGTAACGCGGACGGTGTCGATACGCTGGTGTTTGACGAGGTCGATGCTGGTGTCGGTGGCTCCACGGCGCGTGCACTCGCGGGCGTGCTGGCAGATCTCGCCTCTACGCATCAGGTGATTGTCGTAACCCACTTGGCGCAGGTCGCCGTCATGGCCGACAAGCATTATGTTGTCAGCAAGGAACCAGGCGATGTTCCCCAGACGCATTTGGACGAGGTAACCGGCGAAGCGCGTACCGCCGAGATCGCCCGCATGTTGAGCGGCGATCAGTCCGAGGCAAGCTTGGCCCACGCAAAGCAGATGCTCGAAGAAGCTCGAGGTTAGGTCGTATCAGTGGGGTTGGTGGGACAAAATAGACTGAAATTTTTGTCCCACTACGCGTTTTACTCAACGACCTTATCCGGCTGGATGAGCTCCTCGTAGTAGCTGATATGCTCACGCGCGTCTTTAATCTCGGGCAGCAGGAAGTTGTAGATGACTTCGATGATCATCGTGGCGCTGATCTTAGAGAACGCAAAGTCGCCCGTTGTCAGCAGCGCTTCGTGGTTGACGGTGTTAAAAGTGTAGTCTGCCAGGCGCGCGAGCGGGGATTTACTGTCGCTGCTGATGACGACTACGGTTGCGCCGCAGTTGCGAGCCGCTTTTGCCATGCGATTCAGTCGGCGCGATTTGCCGGAGTTTGAGATAAGCACGATGACGTCACCCGGGCGTAACGTGAGCGCAAAGCCGATTGATGTCTCGCTAATGGTGCTCGCCATGCAGCGCAGGCCCAGCTGCGAAAACTTAAACGTCGCATCGAGCGCGACCGCGTTCGTATTGCCCACAGCCGCAAACTCAATAACCCCTGCATGCTTAAGGGCATGCACAACAGCCGCCAGCGTATCGTGGTCGATCCCGTCGATGGTCGCATTAAGCTCGCTCACCTTGGCAGCCAGGATGTTCTTGAGGCTCTGCTCCATATTGTCGAGCGAGACCTCGTCAGTCAGGCCCTCGTTACGCTGGCTTTCCAAATCCCTCGCCAACGAAAACTGAAAGCTGCGGAAGCTACCAAAGCCAAGCTTGCGGCAGAAGCGCGAAACGGTCGCCTCGGACGTGGCGGCGGCGCGTGAGAGCTGAGCGGCCGTGAGGCGTGGCGCCTCGGACTGGTGCTCCAATATATAGTCGACAATGCGCTGCTCGGACTCGCTGTATCCCTGATGGGTGCTAATGAGGGAAAGTGCGCTCTTGCTACTATCGGTCATGGATGGCTCCTGGTTGGCATGAAAATCTAGCTTGATTTGCAATGCCATAGTATACGGGCATTTTCAATTACAAGATACACCTTGCCGTTTCAAGTGTTGATGGTAAACTTTCACTTACCGTTTACGGCTATGAAAGAACCTTTCACCGGAGATTTGCACCTTAGCTCTTCTCACGCGGACGGTAGGTTGGTATCTTTCAGTTGTGGAAAAACGCGCATCGAAGCGCGTGTAGGGGAGCGCCCGCGGGCGCTGTACTCAAGAAGGAGGGACACATGGCTAAGTTTGACATCATCGCCGCGACCGGTTGCCCGACTGGCATTGCGCACACCTTCATGGCGAAGGAGGCGCTGGAGAAGGCAGCTGCCGAGCGCGGTCTGACCATTAAGGTCGAGACTCATGGCCAGGTCGGTGTCGAGAACGAGCTCACCAAGAGTGAGATCGCTGGTGCCAAGGCCGTCGTCGTCGCAGCCGACAAGGATGTCCAGGCTGAGCGTTTCGCCGGCAAGCCCATGGTTTCCGTTGGTGTTTCCAAGGCCCTGTCCGTTGAGGCCGCCGGTAAGCTGATTGACCGCGCGCTCGCCGCCAAGGGCGACGACACGGTTGCGGCTGCT
>OGQF01001559.1_pt1 | contig 15556 bp, 16 predicted proteins | sample 1553141 | NCBI WGS metagenome assembly OGQF01 (sample SAMEA2580005, study PRJEB22360) | human gut metagenome | biome: human gut; feature: human-associated habitat; material: faeces | place: Denmark | collected 2008/2010
ATATAAAAACTGTGTTAAACTACTTTTATTGTAGCTTGACACAGTTTAGTTTACATTCTCGTACTTACTTGCAAGAATTTTTATTCTTTCCTTCACCTCTTCTCTTAGCCATAGAGGTTCCAACACCTCCACGGTATCCATGTTAGAGAAAATCTCCTGTTCGAAATCAAACTCTGGTTTCAGGTGATACTCAAAGATGGAGTATTCATCGGTACGCTTCATTTCCTTTTGAGACTCATGGAGAGGAAGATTACGTATGTAGTTGCTCTGGAAGGCATCTACCTTGAGCACCACCTTCTGAACTTCGGAATCCTCGTTATTGATGATTCCGAAGCAATCCTTGAAATATTCGGCCGGTTCCAAATCCTTTGGCATCTTGAAAACTTTGTCTGAGATGATGACATTTTCCATACGGTCAAGGGCATAACAACGGATATCGTCTGTGCCAGGGCTATAGGCAACCACATACCAACGTTTCTTGAAAGCCTTCACGAAATAAGGATGGATGTCAAACTCATAATACTTCTCGGAATTGTAACTATAGTAAGAGATGAAAATGACATGGTTGTCACGCATGGCCTTGATGATGTCTTCCAAAAAGTTTCTGCCAGAAGGCATATCTTCCAGAAGGACCCGTTCCTTGAGCTTGCGGCTGTTGCCAACCATGGCATGGAGGGAGAAGGCATTGAGCATCCAACTTCGGGTACTTCCTTCATCGAAACAGTCGCCATACTCGATGTTGTAGCGGTATCCGCTGCCACATTCGATGTTTATCTCAAACAGTTCCTCGATGCTATGGATGTTGTTGATGAAGGTTCTTCGGGAGAGTTCCGTTCCCTCACTGAGGTCAGAGTCCAACCATCTGCTTTGGATTTCCTTCAGGGTGATGCCGCCCCTATTCTTTGCCTTGTGGATGGTTTCCACGAGCCAGACATATTTGTTTAATTGGTTGATTGCCATATTATCTTGTTTTATTTTGTTTCTTATAATTTTGGTACAAAGATAACGGAAAAGTAGGAAAATATGTTGCACAAGTTGAATTATTTTTGATGTGTGAAGTGATTTTACACCCATTTCTTCTATCTTTGCATTAAAAACTTAGAAAGAAATGATGAATTGTAACAGAAACAGACAAATGGTCAAGCGCCGTGTCTATTCCTTCCAAATGGACGGCGAGAGTAGGGCAGAGGCTATCTGCCGTGCCTTCCAGCAGTATACACTTGTAGATTGGGCATTATATAATAAGGTGTCCTTTCAGATAGTATCTTCTGTGAAGCACCCTTTATTGATGAGAGAACTTTCTCAGCTCATGTCGATAGCGCAGTCATTCAAGGATTCTGCCCAGGTGGAGTTTCTTCAGCAGATACAGGCAGGTGATGAGCAGAGACTTCTGCTTGTCATACTGGCGTATAGGGATGGAAATGAATTAACTGAATAATTTTGTTTTGGTGGCGCTGTGTTGGGTAATCATGTTCTCATCAGTAGGTACTTTACTTTAGCCTCCTTATGATGCATTATGGGGTCTTTTTGTATAGTTTCCCATGTTTTTTTCATCTATAAGTGATTTTTTTCTTTTTTTATTTGGTGATTCAGAAAAATGTTGTATCTTTGGCCAGAGATGAAAATTACGATGATGGAAGCAGGTAGCCGAGCGGTCTTCAGAGCGCATATCGTAGGTTCGATTCCTACCGTTATGTTCATTTTTGAGCTCTGAGACTCTAACCTCAGTGCGGGGCTTCATGCCCCGTTTTATGTTTAGATCTTGTCTCGTAATAATGCTACTTTTGTGTTAAGTTTGAGTGGAATGGAGGAAAAACATATTCTATCCGTCGTTTCGGTCATGAACATTTTGAAAGATTCATAGAAATCAACTTCATCGAAAATCCAGGCTTGGTAAAGGTCTTCAGCAAGGCGAAGAATAGTCAGGACATCTTGTTGCGTCTCTCCACTGTGACCAGCCAGGATTTAGTCAAGGGCAGTACCCTTGTGTTCTTTGATGAAGTGCAGGAATGCCCAGAAATCGTAACTGCCATCAAATTTCTGGTGGAAGAGGGGAGCTATCGCTATGTTTTAAGCGGTAGCCTATTGGGTGTGGAGATCAAGAATCTCCGTTCTGCACCAGTGGGATATATGGATGTGAAAGATATGTATCCTCTTGATTTGGAGGAGTTTGCTACAGCAGTTGGTATCAACGATAGAATTATAGATGCTTTGAGGAAACATTTTACTGAAGGGACTGCTGTAGATGAATTCATCCATGAAAAGATGATGGAGGTATTCCGCCTTTATCTTATTGTAGGTGGAATGCCTGCAGCTGTTGATAAATATCTGGCTACCAATAATCTGCAAGATGTAATGGCAGAGCAGCAGGCTATCATACGTCTCTATAAGCAGGATATAGCGAAATATGACCCTGACCATAAATTGTATATTCAGGAAATCTTTGACAGGATCCCTGCTGAGCTTGATGCCAAGAACAAGCGTTTCATATTGAAGAACCTGAATGAAAACATCAAGTTTTCACGTTATCAGAACAGTTTCTTGTGGTTGAAGGATGCCGGTGTAGCTTTGCCGGTATATAATGTTGAGGAGCCTACTGTGCCGTTGATTTTGTCGAGCAGCAGAAACTTATTCAAGCTGTTTATGGCAGACATCGGTCTTTTGGCAAGTCTTTATGCGGATGGCATTCAGCTGAAGATTTTGGATAACGAACCGTCCATCAACTTTGGTTCGGTATATGAGAATGCCGTAGCACAAGAGCTCTGGGCGCATGGTTTCCAGTTGTATTATTATAACAACAAGCGCCAGGGTGAACTGGATTTTGTAATAGAGCAAAATGGTGAGGTGTTGCCGTTAGAGGTTAAATCGGGCAAGGATTATGAGCGTCATAAAGCGCTTACGAATGTGGTGAACTCAACAACTTATCAGATTTCTAAAGCCTATGTGCTGTGTAATGATAATGTGAAGAAGGTGGGAAAAATCACTTATCTCCCTATTTACATGCTGATGTTTATCAAGAAAGAACAGAAGCTGCCTACCAAATATTCCATTGATTTAAGCGGACTGGTTTAAAGGAGCTCAGTATTAAAGAGAGTCCGGTTTTCTAAAGGACTCTTTTTCATTATTATTGAATGCAAAGATAGTAATCATCTGTTTAGTAAGAACTTTATTACTAATTAATTTTTTAGTTGTGAGATTGGTATCATTCCTGATTCCATGAAGCGTACCTTGGGGATGGAATGGAACTACCCACAAGTCTTTCGCTTGTGGGTAGTTGAATACTATCACTCTTTTTGATGGAAAGAATCATTGAGAATTTTACACATGTCATCAAGGTGTTCTTCTGCCAGGCCTTCATTCCATTTTGTATGGTCATCTTCTGCCATTCTGAACATCTTCAGCAACTTGATACTTTGCAGTGACTTGTTGTCTATCTGTTCCTGGATACGTGCAAACTTCACCCTTACATTATCATTGCTCTGTTGGGAATTGAAGCTTTGGGAGATCATGGCCAGGTTGCCAAAACCATTGGTGATGTCTTCATTCCAGGTGTCGTTGTAGGACTCATCCTGTGGATGAAGGTGTTCAATGGAGCGGTTTGTTCGGAAAACATAAGTTTCTACAACGCGTTGGTCTTCCTTGTTGAACAAGTCTTTTCTTCTTTCCCAAAGATAGTAGTCAAGTCGCCAGAACCAATATCTGCTGATATTCGGATACCTGAGTTCCCTGAGATCCGAAGGATGATAGCCTTTTTGGATCCGGTATGCATTATCCGTTTCCTTTAGCTTTGCAATGATTTCCTGCGATGTGATTTTCCAATCATCTGTCAGGCCGTGGAGATATTGCATATAGGGTTTCAGCCAGATATGGAACTCCGTTGACACGGTAAGCATGGACATGTACTGGCGCATTTGCTCGCGGTATTCTCTTTTTGCTGCATCTGTATCCCTGAAGTTGATGGAGAATCTGCTCTGTCCGTTTGATATATCCTTTCTTACCACATAATAGTCTAGTAAAAGACGGTAGAACAGCAGGTTGTGATAGAATCTCTTCATGTCTTTAATTCGATGTCCCTTAAATGTGTTCAACAGTTTATCCTTCTGATAGAAGCTGTCTCTGCCGTCACAGTTTTCTGTAAGGTCCAGGACTAGCAGGAGGAATTCAGGGAAAGTGATAATGCTATCCTCTTTTTCCGTGAGGTTGATGGCATTCGTCTTTTCCTTCTTCCTTACTGGGATGATGTCGATGGTAGGAGCATCCTCCTGGGTATCATTTGCAATTTGGATACCATTGATGACGGATTCAAAGTTGTTGTTACGGCAATTTGTTAATGCTTGGCGATACTTATTGGCATACTCCTCATCACTTGTTGCGTCCGTTCTGTTGTAGATAGGTCGTTCCATTTGGGCTACCCAATTCCAGATCTTGACAAACTCCTCTGCCTCTTCCTGGTTCTTCAGCAGCGTGACTTTCAGGATTTCGTGTTGCTCCAATCCCTTTCCTGTAGAGTTTAATACCTCAAAATACCTGTTCAGTGAGGTGGCATCATTGAGATAGTGGGCAGGAAGTTCGGATATGAAGAAGGTGAGATGGTTATAGATGTTATGGGCAAAGTCGCTGATTTGATCCGGGTCGCCATCAAATTCACTTTTCAGAAAATCCTGAATGCCTTGAATGGCATCCTTCATGCACGTATTTTCATAGGTGGCATGTGGGCGCTCATGGGCCAGTGCTTCCAGATATTTTTCATCTTCAGTTCTGGCAGACAGTATCAAACGTTTGCCATCAAGCAGAAAGTTGCTCCACTCGGGAATATCCTTGAACACAATGGCCATCAATATCATGACGGTGAATCTCTGCTGGCCGTCTATCAGGTCTATATGTCCATCACGCTGGATGGTTGTCAGCATTCCCAAGTAGTAGGGATTATGCTTTTCCTTGAATCGGTCAGACTCAAAGTGCTCCTTTAAGTCACGGAGTAGTTTGGTCACCTCCTTGGGTGTCCATGCAAATAGCCGCTGGTACAAGGGTATACAGAAGCGCTCTGAAGTTATATCTTTTAGGGTTACCCCATTTTCGTTATTCATATTCTTCTTTTTTAAATTGTCCAATATCTTTGTCAGTGAATTTTGCAAGGCGGAAGTCCTCTTCATCCGTGATGACAGTAGGATCATTAAGGTCCCTGAATAGTCTGCAGAGAGCATAGTAGAATCTGACTTTGATGTCGTTTCCTTCGAGATCACGTCCGCTTATTCTGAAATGGGGAAGTGTTTCTGCCAGGAAGAATGAGGGTGAAGAGGCCTGGTCTATCATCATGACCAGCTCCTGATCCATCACATACTGGTTGATTTTATACTGCAGTGCCCTGCTTTCATATCTGTGGCAGGCAATGACTCTTGCAATTGAGAACAGGGCTTCTGACAGGTATTTCTTGCCGAACTTTGAAAAATACGCAAACAGGATGGTTTCCATGACGCTTTCGTATTTCCAGTGGGATTCTGCGAGCAGGTGTTCTCTCATGAGGCGAACCTGTGGGGTTCTTACAAACTGCTTGTACAGATCGATGAAGTTGTCTGTAAAGGCAAAGAAGTGTGCACCGCCCTGAATTTTCTCGTAGAAGTAGAAGCGTTCTCCGAAGGGAGGAATGCCGGGAATCAGGGGTGCTGCGGAATACTCATCCTTTATCGGGCGTTGACTTTCAGAAAAGTCGCAGGAATGTTTACGCATCCATTTGCGCATCCGATAGAGATGAAGGCCTAATGTCTTGTTGAGGAGTGACTCGTTGTCCTGGTCATACTCCTGGGAGACTGCATTCCATCTGCGGGCCAGATGTTCTGCCTGCTGGTCATTTGAGATGAGGAAGCGCAAGTGATGGGCTTTCAGGATATCATAGTCGGACAGTCTGACTCCCCGGGAGTTCTGGTTTGAGAAGAATGTATATGCCAGATCCAGGTTTTGGGAATTCAGGATTAATACAGAGAAGGACAAGTGAGACAGTATATTCTTCAGCAGCAGGCTGTTGTCCGTTGGTTCGTATTTTACTCGATGGCTTATTACATACTTGGCATTGGCAATATTTTCACAGGCTTCCTTTGATTCAAAGCGCTGCGCCAATAGTGGCATATTTCCCTCATAGCCTAAGGCTCTAAGGCATAGGGTGAGGGTCACCAGGCGCTGTTGCCCGTCTATGATATGATAACCGTTTTCCATATTCTGCAGGATGATGGAACCAAGGTGATAGTCCTGGTCTTCCGGCATTTTCTTCAGGTTGTTCCAAAGTGCTGTAATGTTCTTCTCCTCCCAGCAATAGATGCGCTGGTAGTCTGGAATCACAAGTTTCAGGTCAAAGACCTCTTTCATGGAAAGGGTCTTCAGGCATACTTCGCTACTGATATCCAGCTTTTTGAATTCTTCCTCTTTCTGATGATAGGGCTTGTCTAGATTCACTGGTTTGAATATCTGGGTACATTTGGCCAGGTGCTTGTCGAATATTTGGTAGATTTTCATCAGGATCTCTTTAAGCTGCTCATCGTTGCAGACTTCCTCCTGGTAGACAGCCATGTCTCTTGATCCATCATTTTGCCATTTTAGCGAAGGGATATCATGGATATGCTCTCTGAGGTATCGGGAGATTCTGCCATACCGGTAGCCGTCACTTTCGCTTGGTGGCTCGATATGGAATTCCCAATGGCTGTTTATATATTCATAATGGATTCTCTCTAAGCTGGGAAATGCCGTTTGTACCTGGATATATCTGTTGCAAAGATGCATAGTGGAAGAATCACTCAGGTAATTGCAGTATACTTCTCTTCCTGGAAGTCTACTCTTAACGAAATTCCTGACTTCTTCATTTTCCCGTGTGTATATGTCTAGTGCCATATTAATTGATTTTTAATATCTCCAATGCCTTGGTTATAGAGATTTTCAGAATCTGCCAGAGCATGGCGATGGTTTGAAAAATTGTATTCTCCTCCTTCGAGGTCTGTTTGCTCCTTTATTTCTCCTGGCATGCTTTCATGTTTTGAAACTGTGAGAGCCTGTCTGGATAGGTGTCAGATAGGCAACCGGTATTTGTTTTTAGATGAATGTTTCCAAATATCCTCTTGCTCCGTAGAGTGGTACATTTGTGATGCCATCCTGCTCCCGATAGTCGCTCATGGAAAAGCGCAAGCCTTTCATTCCGGGATATTTGGCTATAGTCGCTTTCAAAGACTTTGACTGAAGATTCTCCTCTGCCTTCACTTCTACCGGTATGACCTGCATTCCTGCCTGAATGACAAAGTCTAGTTCCAGCTGGCTGTTTTCCTTACTATAATAATATATAAGAATCTGACGCAGCGATTCCAGCTGACAGCAAACGAAGTTTTCCGTAAAATCACCTTTCCCGGTATTGTCATTACTAGGCAGCAGAAGCATGGCTGGCGGAATTTTACTCATAGCCCCCAGCAGTCCACAATCCAAGAGATACAATTTGAAGGCACTGATATCCTCATGAATCTTCAGAGGAAGCCCCAAAGTCTTCACCCTACTGATTTTATATACCAGTCCTGCATCTATGAGCCATTGGATTGCCAACTCATAATCCTTGGCTCTGGCACCTTGTTTTACAACACCATAGATGAACTTTTTATTCTCTTTGGCTAGTTGGGAAGGGATGGAGTTCCATACCTGGTTGATTCTTACTACCTTCTCTTTTGGTGCATGCTTGGAAATGTCTTTTTCGTAGGCCCGAATAATTTCCTCTTGTACTTCCCTTACGGCATTTGCATCATTGGTTTCTATGAACTTATTTACGGCTTCGGGCATACCGCCAACAAGGTAATATTCACGAAGATGCTGAATATAGAGTGTTCTGAGCGATTTTACCACATCCCACATTCCATGCTGCAGCAGATCCATACGCTGCTTGAAACCACGTGCCCACAGAAACTCCTCGAATGTCATCGGATACATTTCCAGGGTGTTAACCTTTCCCACAGGATAGGATTCTCCCTGATGAAGAGACAAGCCGAGAAGGGAACCGGCTACTGCCACATGATACTCCCGTGCATTTTCACAGAAATACTTCAACGAGGCAAGTCCACGATGCAACTCCTGTATTTCATCCATAATGATGAGGGTCTTGCCGGCTTCTATATTAACACCAGTAATAGCTCCGATGGTGAGAAGGATGCGATCTATATTATAGTCTGAAGCAAACAAATCCTTAGCCATGGCATTGTTGTCACAGTTAATGTAGGCCACCTTTTCAAACTCACGTTGCCCAAATTCCTTCAAGATATAAGTTTTGCCAACTTGTCTTGCTCCCAACAGAATAAGGGGTTTCCTATCCTCTCTGTTTTTCCAAGCAATGAGGTCTTGCATGATAAATCTTTCCATATATTGCGTTTTTGGCTGCAAATATACTGAAAATTAATGAAATAGCAAAATATATCACATTTTTATGAGGGACGTTTTGAAAGATTAACACACTTTTATGAGGGACTTTTTGTTATGCTATCAGGTCAGGAGGGTCTCAATGTGTCTTATACGTGAAAAAGTTGTCACCTTTAGGATGGTTAAACTAAATTTGTTACTATCTATTTTTCTTATCACTAAATGAGTTACGCATTTTTAATTTTATCACTATATGGGTTGTCAGCGAATACCCATTATACCTAACTAGGTTACTCTTTTTAAGGAGCTATCCCTAGAAAGGTTACGGTGATGATATTCTTTCAAATGCAAAGATACACATTTTCAACTAATTAGAAGAATTTTCCCAAGGATTTTTCCACATTTTCTGCTGTGGCCCCGCTTGAGTATGTGCAACAGATGGTGTTTGATTACCGATACTCATATGCGGTCTTTCGTCGTTATAAAACGCAATAATCCTGGTCAGTTCCTTCTTACATACTTTACGAGTAGGAATTGTCATCCTATAAAGCCATTCCGTTTTTAAAATGCCGTTTGCACGTTCTGCTATGGCATTCTCCAAAGGATCTCCTGTTTGAGTCATACTTATTTGTGAGCCATGACTTTTTAGGATAGATACATAATTCTGACTGCAATACTGGCTTCCTCTGTCAGAGTGATGAATGAGTCCTTTTGCAGTTTCTTCATCAATGCTTTTATATGCCATTTTAAGCGCTTCTAATGGATATACTGTTTCTAATGTTGGACCAACAGCCCATCCAACAATTTTATGGGAATACAGGTCTGTTATAAGCGAGAGATAGCACACACCTTCATTGGTTTCAACATAGGTGATGTCACTTGCCCAAATCTGGTTCGGATGAGTAGGAACTACTCCCTTAATCAGGTTTGGGTATTTGCGATAATTATGGTCGGAATCTGTTGTCTTATAGCGCCTACGGCGCTTTATACGCACCATGAGTCCATGCTTACGCAGCATCTCAATAAATGTGTCACGACCAGGGAAGCAGCCAGTATCCTCAAACATCTGTTTCAATATGGCATGCAACTTTGCAGCTCCTAAGCCAGGATTCGACTTACGATACTCACGTGCCTTTTCAATGATGATAGACTCAATGGCCTCTTCAGCAAAGCCGTCAGAGACATTGCGCTTATTATATGCTTGCCGGGTGAAACCAAACAGCCCGCATAGAGTGCCTAAACCTTGGCTCTGGCACTCTGTGCGGAGCAAGCTTACTGTTTGGTACCAGATTTTTTTCTCACAGGAATATTGAAGGTTTCTTCTGCGAGATCAATCATAGTGGAGAATGCTTTAGAGCGAAGCTTCTCTAACTCCAAAGCCTTGCGGAGACGCTTAATCTCTGCATCTTTCTCTTTCAACTGTTCATTTGTTGTCTTTGCCATATCGTCACGGTTTTGGTCTTCTGGCGGCAAAGATAACAAATCTTTTTCATTTAAGAACTTATCCATCCAAGAAAATAGCACTGTACGACTGCTTATATAGTATTTCTTGATGATTTCTTCTGCTGGGAGCCCACTCTCCATATACTCACGAACTATCATGATACGATCATCATCTGTAAAAGAGTAGCTATTCAACTCTACCTCACGGGTCTCAAACCAACCAGTGTCCTCATTATACACACGTTCAATTCTTGTCTTATGTTTCATTGTCACTTCTGTTTGTTCCTAAGTGACAACCTTTTTCAGGGAAGTACACAATGTCAGCCTTTCATTGCTCTATAATTCAGGTATTCCAATTTACCTGTTGTTCAGATCTGGTTGCTTTTAAGTTTAAGGTTAACAAGAAGGCTCAAAACCACATTTCTGTTTACCTTCAGGAATGTGTCTTTGAGTCTTTTCATATTTTACTACTTGAACAGCAGTACAGATGCGGCGTTGAATATTTCCGTAGCCATTCTGTTTACTGTATCGTACATCAGCTTGTTGAGCTTGTCATCATGACTGGTCTTTTTCTCAGGGTGAAGTTGCTCTACCTTTTGGTTGTAGAACTCTGCCCATTTCTGTGCCCAAGCGAAGAGCTGCTCATCTACTGGTTCCAGGTTATGTTCGTTGCTTCTCTTTTTGAGTTCCAGGAGGTGAGCGATCTTTGCTTTCATGTCTGGTTCCTCTACGGTGGCATCCACCAGTTCTGTGAATCTTACAGGAGGGATGGTGCCTTTGTCAGATAACCATTTACAAACAAGGATACCTCTGAGGTAGTAGAGGAATCTCTTCAATGGCAGTCCATAGTCCTTGATGTATCTGTCATTATGCTTCTTGTAGATGTGGTTATAGTGGAACATGGCTTTCTCCTTGTTGAAATATTGGTCTTCCATTTGTCGGATCACGTTGATGAACGTTTCGTCCATTTGGTAGATGATAGGAGAGTGGAGCCATTCAAAGAGTGAAGGGTTGGAGCCTTTGAAGAGGCGCAGGGCTTTCTTCAGATCCCAGCCGGACATGTCTGTTTCATCAGGGAACATCTGCTCGATGGTATCCTTTTGCTCTTCGATATGAAAGTACCACTCTGGTTCATGGACATAGATGAAGCGTACATCCCAATCGCTGTCAGGTGATGAGAAGCCCCATGCCCTGCTGCCGGATTCTACGGCATACAGTATCATGATGTGGTGTTGCTCCTCGATTTCACGAAGGTGTTTGCAGATTCTTTCCCGGATGGCGTTCTGTTCTGGTTGATTATTGTTCTGTTCTTTCATTTCTTTCTTCTTTTTAATTGTTGTCTTCAATTGTCGCCTTCTTCGAAATGGAAAGGCTCTTCATAGATGTCTGCCATTTCCTTTGTCTTGTCTTTCATATAGCTCACGGCACATCGGGGAGAGATGACTCTTACTCCTGGGCCATAGCTCATGAGGACGGAGTAGAGCTCGAAGTTGATGACCACGGAGATCTGGAAGATGCAGCTGCCGTCCTTGTTTTCTCGGATGAGCTGCTGGCTGTGATGAAGGGGTTTGGTCTGGATATACTTACTCTGTTCTCTGGATGCCCAGAACTTGATGATGCGTGGTCTGTTGTCGATATTCTTGCTCACTCCTATGACATCGTCAAAGAACTTCTCGCTATCAACTTGGGATTCTCACGGAATGGCTCTTCGATTGGTTCAATGGATACCATTCTGTCAAGAGCCAAGTTATATAGGACCAGGTCTTTCTTCACTGAGCCGAAAAGGAACCATCTGTTTCTGTATTCCTTCAGCAGATAAGGGTAGAGGATGTATTCGTTTTCCTCCTTTGCGTTGAATGACTGATACATGATTCTCAGAGTCTGCTTGTTGGCTATGTAATTGTAGAGAGGGTTCAGGAGTTCCAGTCCTTTGAGGTTCGGCATCGAGTCAAAGTGGATGATGGGCTTTCTGTTGCTTTTGCTGATAGACAGCTTGTCTTGCAGTCTTCCCACCACGTCTGCCATTTCCAAGAAGTGGTCAAAGTCCTCCAGCTGTTTGAGCATTTCTACGGCTTCTTTCATGATCTCATAGTCGTTTTCAGACAGAGGCATGTCGAAGATCGAATAGTTGGGGTCTGCATAGCGGTAGTATTTGCCATCATACACCTCTATAGGGGCATTGTAGCCCAGCTTGTCACTACGCATAATCTTCAGGTCTGCCTGCACGGTTCTCAAAGACACGCCTTTTGAGATGCCTTCCATGTCATAGAGAGCATCGCTGCAAGCATCCACCAGGTTGTCGATGGTCCATCGGCGATACTTGTTTCTCAGGCAATTATCTATCGTCTTGTACCTTATCAGGGCATTCTTGTTTGCTGGCATAAGCTATTCATTTTAAATTCATTGCTTGCACAATGTGGCTTTTAGCATAGTACCCGTTGTTTAGCAAAAGAGTTATGGAAATCAGCAAAAAAATGTATAAAGTGTTTAAAAATAAGGAATAACAAGTATTTTTATCCCTAAAAATTATCATATTTGATATTTTTTACTTATCTTTGTACCAAAAATGAGCATTTTATGTTGAAAATAGAGTGTGAAGACATTGAATTGTCAGACTTAATCTTAAGAGGTCGCTGCACAACTAATCGTCTTTACAAGAAATTGAGTAGTAATGCATCTTTTAAAACCGACTTAGCTAAGGTTTTAAAGAAAATGAAAATGGTGGACAATGTTTCCGAATTGAAAGACATTGGTTCTTTGCATTACGAACCTCTTGTTGGAGATTTGCTTGGTTACAGTAGTGTCAGAATAGGATACAAGTCTAAATATCGCCTTTTGTTCACAGAACATGAGGAAGGTATAGTCATTAAATTAATTACAATAAGCGAACATTATGGAGACAAGTAGAATTGACAACCAAGTTCCTTTCATGGCTACTCATCCTACAGAAATCATTAAGGATGAAATCAAGGAAAGAGGAATGTCACAAAAAGAATTGGCAGAACGCTTGGGAATGCAAGCCTCCAACGTTAGCAGAATGTTTAGGGAAAAAGAAACTATCACTTCTGCTCTAGCTGTCAAGTTAGAAAAGGCTTTAGGTATAAAATCATCTTTTTGGCTTAATCTGCAAGCTGAATACGATAAGGATGTAGTTGCTATAGAACTTCGTAATGAAAAAGAGCTGGCTTCTATTGATCAAGAATACATGTTGTCCAGTCTTTTGAACATGAAAGAACTGTATGCTAAACTGAAGATTAGATCTTCTTTGTTTGTTCAAGAGAAATTGGATGCATTGAGACAAATATTTGGAATGGAGCCATCTCAGATTCCAACTTTCCAGTCTGCTTACAATGGTAATTTCAAAAAGAGTACAAAGGTAGAGACTGACGAGAAGAATCTTAGGACATGGCAAGTTCTGGCTTACGTATCAGCTAAGCATAACAGACCTACTCATGGGTATGAGATGGGTAATGCCCGTAAGGCTGCTATGGAAATAGCTTCTGCTGCACATAACAATAGGATTACAGAAGAACAAACAAAAGAGATATTGTTTAAATATGGTATCTCTTACTCTTTTGTGTCTAAACTCGAAAAAGCTCCAATAGATGCCTATTCTTCTTGGGTAGATGGTTATCCGGCTATCGTTACAACTCATCGTTACAATGATATTTGCAAGTTGATATTCAATATCATTCATGAGTTAGGACATATAGAGTTACATCTTAAGCCCAATACAAATGTTGCTTATATTTCAGATGGAGCATATTCTACAGACCAAAAGGAAGAAGAAGCTAACAAGTTTGCAGAAGATATTCTAATTGCTCCTAATGTCTGGAAAGACATTATGAATACAAGTTCTAAGGGAATAGGAGTAAATGATATAGTTCATCATCTTAAATTACAAGCTAAGAAAAAAGGTTTGGATTTTGGACTTGTCATGTGGAGATATAAATTTGAAACTCACAAGTATGCTTTACGAGGATCTGGTACAGAAAAAATATCTCATCCAATACAAGAAAATTTCATTTAGGAAAGACAGTTAACAATAGTTCGGAAATATACTTTTTTATGAGGTGGAGTACTTTTTGTATTCCACCTTATTATTTATGATAGTGCCAATTTAGGAAAAAGGCAAAAAACTTGTTTTTGTGCACTATTCTATAAGTTTTCTGCTGTTTCTTTTGTTGGTTTGAAATTTAATGTGTACTTTTGCCATGTCGTATATTCATACGGCTATATGAATCATTAATTGTAAAAGCTATGCAGTATCCAACCCTATTAGAATATATGAAGGCTATTCAAGATGCCGGTAATAATCTTGACAAGTTGTCTCACCTTTCTGTCGTATTAGATGGTCATGGAGAACCCTATCATATCAGTGGTGATTCTTCCGTGGTATTCAAGATGCAGGACAAGACTACCGGGAAATGTTATGCTCTCAAGTGTTTTACGAAAGCTCAGAAAGGATGTGCTGATGCGTCTTCCACCAGTAGTTCTATGAAGTATCTGGAGAAGGAACTCCTGGTTCTGAGTCAAGGTAAAGAGGAGAAATATCCGGTACTGTTGATGGATTGGGTGGATGGTGATTCTCTGGGTGCTTCTCAGTTGAAAGTAGAGGATATGTCAACAGAAGCAACGAAAGCAGAGTTAAATGAGGCCATTACAGATGAATTTAGCGTGAAATACAGCAAAGATGGAAGAAAACTATTGAAAGTTCCACAAAAGCTTAAGGGTACTTATGCCATAAAAGAGGGGACAAAGATTATTTGTGACAGGGCATTTGAAGACTGTAAATCTTTGCGTAGCCTTGTTATTCCTGATGGGGTTGCTGTTATTGGGAATGATGCATTTAGTTATTGTGAATCATTGAAGAGTATTATTATTCCTGATAGTGTTACTAGCATTGGGGAGAGTGCATTTGAGGGTTGCTCTTCTTTGACGAGTCTTGTTCTTCCTGACAGTGTTACTAGCATTAGGAATAGTTCGTTTTGGGGTTGTTCTTCTTTGAGCAGTCTTGTTATTCCAGACAGTGTTACTAACATTGGGGATATGGCCTTTTATGGTTGCTTTTCTTTGCGTAGTCTCGTTATCTCTAATAGTGTTACTTGCATTGGGGATGAGGCATTTTGGGGTTGCAATTTCCCAAACGATCTTAAACAGGAATTAATTTCCCGATTCGGAGAAAAAATATTTGGGTAACTTTTTGATTTTGGGACTATGGTGTGAAATTTGGCTGACTGGTTCTGGCAACAGGACAAGGTGGCCTTCTTCTGAAAGTTGTTTTCTTGAACTACTCACAAGCTAAAGACTTATGGCTCTCTATGAACGATTCAGAGCAATCAACATATGATTGCTCTGAACTATTCTTCTTTTGTTTTAATCGAGTTTTCTTATCTTAATGCCATTCAAGAAAGCTTTTCCTTGCAAAGACTTTAGATGTATATGGATGCTCGTGTCATTGTTTCTTGCAATATACCTACGCTTGAAGGATGGAAAAACTTGCTGAACTGTATGCTTGTAAAAGGACGGCTGGGTATGTCAATCCTACCATCGGACTTGTTTTTTGTGCCTATTAAATTCGCATTTACTATACATAACATGACAGTATCGGCGAATCGGTACCACTGTAGCGCATGAATCGGTACCATCATAGCACTGCATTCGGTACCATCGTATCACTTGAATCGGTACCAAAAAGATGTAAAGTTCTGCTCATGTATAATAATAACCGCCTATC
>OGQF01001560.1_pt1 | contig 15555 bp, 12 predicted proteins | sample 1553141 | NCBI WGS metagenome assembly OGQF01 (sample SAMEA2580005, study PRJEB22360) | human gut metagenome | biome: human gut; feature: human-associated habitat; material: faeces | place: Denmark | collected 2008/2010
AGCGGCCGCAGCCGCTGCTCTTCTGTAATAATAAAAATAAAATTTCCGCTGTTTATGCCCAGAGCAAAGCGGAGGGCAGCCTAAATAGCAAGTCAATCCATAAACTTTGCCTTCTGCAGAGCAATCAGAATCAGCGGGATGAGCACCAGCTGAGCCACGATGCCCGGCACGGCGGTGAGCAGCGCACCGGACAAAAATGCGCTGAACGGGAAGCTGGAACCGGTCAGGCCGGCCAGCACAAAGCGTACCGCACCCCAGACCAAACGGCCTGCCACCATGGCGGTGACAAGAGAAGCGTATATCATGGGCACGGTGTGCTTCACCTTGTGCCAGAGCACGCCGGACACAAGGCCGTAGGCGGCCAGCTCAAAGGCCATGGCAATGGCGATGGGGAACATCGGCGGCATGCCGAACAGCACCGACCGCACCAGCGGAGCAATGAAGCCCACGGCAAGGCCCCATGGGCCGCCCAGCACAAAGCCGCACAGCAGAATGGGAAAGTGCATCGGGCACAGCATGTTGCCCACCTGCGGCACATGGCCGGTAATCATGGGCAGCACAAAGGCCAGTGCAAGGAACAGTGCAGCCAGCACGAGGCTGCGGGTGGTGGAATGGGGGTTCGTTTTCATAAAAAGCTTCCTCCTTTTGCCAGATAAAAAAGGGGCCTGCCCGGCTTGCAAGCCAAAGGCAGACCCCTTCGTGGCGTCTATAGCAACAAAAATAAGATGGCAGAACGCAAAGGCCCCCTGTGGGCTTTGCGCTGCACCGTTGCGTAAGCGCAGCGGTGGATAAAATGCTCCATCAGGATGGAGAACACGGGCTTCTGTCCGCACACCCGGCTTCGTACCGGAATCTGTGAAAAATATAGCAGATGCCTCTGGCTTTGTCAAGATACGGCAAAAAGCCTGCAATTTGACCAAAAAGCGGCAAATTTCCATGCATATTTCCCCGCGTGTGTACATTTTGCATGAAGAAGCTTGACCTTTTTGCATAGAATAGCTAATATAAACTTGAAAAAGAGCGCGCTGCGGGCAGCAGGACTGCACCGGCGCTGACGAAAGGCTTTTTTGAACATGTGCAAATCTGAGGTTCATACGGGAGGACCATCATGACAAATGCAGAAAAACTTACTCTGGCCAAGCACGCCTGCCACATCCGCATGGGCGTGATCGAGGGCACGCACAGCGCAAAGTGCGGCCATCCGGGCGGCAGTCTGGATATCGCCGAGCTGCTGAGCTACCTCTATTTTGTGGAAATGAACATTGACCCGAAGGATCCCAAGATGGCCGACCGCGACCGTCTGGTGCTGTCCAAGGGCCATGCAGCACCGGCACTGTATGCAGCGCTGGCAGAGCGCGGCTATTTCCCGGTGGAAGACCTTAAGACCCTGCGTAAGATCGGCAGCTATCTGCAGGGCCACCCCAACATGAACGAGACCCCGGGCGTGGATATGTCCACCGGCAGTCTGGGTCAGGGCATCTCTGCCGCCTGCGGCATGGCACTGGGCGCCAAGCACGCCGGCAAGCCCATCAACGTCTACACCATCCTGGGCGACGGCGAAGTGGAAGAGGGCGAGTGCTGGGAAGCCTTTATGTTTGCCGCACACTACGGCCTTTCCAACCTGTGCGTTGTGCTGGACCGCAACCACCTGCAGATCGACGGCACCACCGAGACCGTGATGAACAGCGCCCCGCTGGAAGAGAAGCTGAAGGCCTTCAACTTCAATGTTGTCACCATCGACGGCCACGACTACGACCAGATCGAAGCCGCCATGCAGGCATTCCATGCAGAGACTGCAAAGCCCACCTGCATCATCATGGACACCACAAAGGGCAAGGGCGTTTCCTATATGACCAACTCTGTGGACTGGCACGGCAAGGGCCCCAACGATGACGAGTACAAGATCGCAATTGAGGAACTGAACGCCGCATACGCCGCGCTGGAGCAGGAGGAAAACTAAGATGGCAGATGTGAAGAAGATCGCTACCCGTGAAAGCTACGGCAACACCCTGAAGGAGCTGGCCGCCGAAGGCCACGAGGATCTGGTGGTGCTGGACGCAGACCTTGCTGCTGCCACCAAGACCGGCATGTTCCGCAAGGCTTACCCGGATCGTCATTTTGACTGCGGCATTGCCGAGGAAAACATGATGGGCGTGGCTGCGGGCCTGTCCACCATGGGCTACGTGCCCTTTGTTTCCAGCTTTGCCATGTTCGCCGCCGGCCGTGCCTTTGAGCAGGTGCGCAACTCCATTGGCTATCCCCACCTGAACGTGAAGATCGGTGCCACCCACGGCGGCATCTCGGTGGGCGAGGACGGCGCTTCCCATCAGTGCTGCGAGGACTTTGCCCTCATGCGCAGCATCCCCGGCATGACCGTGATCTGCCCCGCCGACGATGTGGAGGCCCGCGCCGCTGTGCGTGCTGCCTACGCAATGGAAGGCCCCGTCTATCTGCGCTTTGGCCGTCTGGCTGTGCCTGTGTTCCACGATGCCGAGAACTATCACTTCGAGATCGGCAAGGGTGAGCAGATCACTGAGGGCAGCGACATTGCCATCATCGCCACCGGCCTGATGGTCAACGAAGCCCGCATGGCTGCGGAGCAGCTGGCCGCTGAGGGCATCCACGCCCGGGTCATCAACATCCACACCATCAAGCCTCTGGACGAGGAGATCGTCCTCAAGGCTGCAAAGGAGTGCGGCAAGGTCATCACCGCCGAGGAGCACAATGTCATCGGCGGTCTGGGCGAGGCCGTCTGCGCCGTGCTGAGCGAAAAGCTGCCCACCCCTGTGCGCCGTGTGGGCGTGCAGGACGTGTTTGGCTGCTCCGGCCCGGCATGGGATCTGCTGAAGTTCTACGGTCTGGATGCTGCCACCATCTGCAAGACTGCCCACGAAATGCTGGGCAAATAAGCGCTTCTCCCACTGTATCTGCGCCGCCGCGTCATTTGCTGACGCGGCGGCGTTTTTGCATGCCGCAAATTTTTTTGCCAAATACTGCAGGATATGATATGCTTACAGAAAAAGCGGAAGGGAGAATCGCAATGCTGATCGTGGACAAACTTGCGTTTCAGGAAAAACTTTCGGAAGGGGAAAAAACGCTGGCCGCCTATATTTTGGCGCATGGGATGGAAATTGCCAAATATTCCACCCGCAGTCTGGCAGAAGTGACCTACACCTCTCCGCCGACCGTCCTGCGCCTTTGCAAAAAGCTGGGTTTTACCGGCTTTGATGACTTCAAGCAAAATTTTGTGCGTGAACTGGAATATCTCGACCAGCAACAGGGCAAGGTGGATTTCAATTTTCCCTTTGCTGAAAACGACAGCCCCATGCGGGTGGCGCAGAACATCGGCGAGCTGTACGAAGAAGCCGTCAAGGACACTATGCAGCTTCTCCGGTACGAAGACCTGCACAAAGCGGTGCTCCTGCTCAAATATCACGAGGAAATCCACATTTTTTCCGCCGGGACGGCCATCAATCAGGCCGAATCCTTCCGAGAAAAGATGCTCAAGATCGGCAAGCGGGTGGTCATTTTCAACAATCTGAACTACCAGCGGTATCAGGCCTGCTGTCTGTCCGAGAGGGACCTTGCCATGATCATTTCCTATTCCGGCGAAACGGCGCAGATGCTGGAGATTGCCCGGCAGTGCAAACGCTCCGGAACACCCATCCTTGCGCTGACCAGCTTTGGCGAAAACAGCCTGACCTGTTATGCGGATTGCAAGCTGACCCTTTCCACCAAAGAAAGCATCTATCAGAATCTTGGGGACTATGCTTCCCATCTGTCCATGACCCTTCTACTGGACATCTTGTATTCCGAGTACTTCCGGCAGAATTACCAGAAGAATTATACCTACAAGCTGGAACGCGCCCGAGAGCTGGAACAGCACCGCACCTCCACCAATCCTATTTTGTTGAATCTGCACAAAGAAAATGCGGAATGAAACACTGTTCCGTTTTTGATCATGCAAAAAGAAACGGAAAAATTAACACTGTACCAATAAGTTTAAAAAATATTGCACAAAAACCTCCCTGCAAGTATTCTATACCTGCAAGGAGGTTTTCAAGCTTATGGAGATGCCAAAAAAGTTCCTGTGGGGCGGTGCGACCGCCGCCAACCAGTACGAAGGTGCCTACCAGACGGATGGCAAGGGCCTGAGCATTGCCGACGTGGAAAAAGGTGCACGCCACGGCGTCCCGCGCGAGATTCATACACAGGTCATGGAGGGCAACTACTACCCTAGCCATGAAGCCGTGGATTTTTACCACCATTACAAAGAGGACATCGCGTTGTTTGCCGAGATGGGCTTCAAGTGCTTCCGAATGTCCATCAACTGGCCGCGCATCTTTCCGCAGGGCGATGAATTGCAGCCGAACGAGGCCGGGCTTGCTTTCTATGACCGTGTGTTCGACGAGCTGCACCGCTACGGGATCGAACCGGTGGTCACGCTTTCGCATTACGAAACGCCGCTGTATCTGGTGCAGCACTATGGTTCCTGGCGTAACCGAGCCCTGATCGATTTCTTTGCCCGGTACTGTGAAACGGTGTTCCGGCGTTACAAAGGAAAGGTCCGGTACTGGATGACCTTCAATGAGATCAACGAGACCATGAACCAGAGTGAGCCATACCATCAGGCAGGCGTGCTCTTTGCCGAAGGCGAGGAGCACAACGCTGTCAAAGCGCTGGTCAGCCACAACATGTTCCTTGCCAGTGCAAAGGCCGTGCAGATCGGGCATGCGGTCGACCCGGAAAATAAAATCGGCTGCATGATCCAGTATCCCACCACCTACCCGCGCACCTGCGCACCCAAGGATGTGCTGGCACAGAGATTCCAGATGATGCCGAACTATTATTACACCGATGTGATGTGCCGCGGACACTACACCAGCCTGTGCACGGCACAGCTGCGGCGCATGGGCACTTCGGTAGAGATGCAGCCGGGCGATGCCGAGCTGCTGGCCGCAGGAACTGTGGATTACATCGCATTCAGCTATTATTTTTCTTCAGTTGCCCGTGCAACGGAAGATACGGATTGCTGTGTAGAACGCAGCAATCCGTATCTCCAGCGTACCGACTGGGATTGGCCCATCGATCCGGACGGCCTGCGCATCGCACTGAATGAGCTGTATGACCGGTATGAACTGCCGCTGTTCGTTGTGGAAAATGGTCTGGGTGCCATCGACACCGTAGAACCGGATGGCAGCATTCAGGACGATTACCGCATCCGTTTTCTGGGCAGTCACATTGATGCGCTGCGGCAGGCCATTGAGCTGGATGACGTTCCGGTGATCGGCTACACCTGCTGGGGTCCCATCGACATTATTTCGGTGGGCACCGGCGAGATGCGCAAACGGTACGGCTTCATTTACGTAGACAAGAAGGATGACGGCAGCGGCACGTTGGCCCGCAAAAAGAAAAAGTCGTTTGCATGGTACAAAAAAGTCATTGCAAGCAACGGCGCAGACACCGCCCTGTAAGCAATGCATTTTTTAGGATATTGAAGGAGGCAAAACAAATGGATGCAAAGAAAACTGCCCAGCAGGTGCTGGAACAGGTCGGCGGCGCAGAAAATGTTACATTTCTGACCCACTGTGTCACCCGCCTGCGGTTCAACCTCAAGTCAATGGACGGCGTGGACGAGGCCAAGGTCAAAGCCGTACCCGGCGTGATGGGTGTCGTGAACAAAGGCGGCCAGTATCAGGTCATCATCGGCAACGAAGTGGCTGCCGTGTACGATGAACTGATGAAACTGGGCGACTTCGGCGGTAAGGAAGTCAAACAGCCTGCCGCCCCGGCCGAGGAAAAGAAGAGCAGGGTCAGCATCATTCTGGACACGCTGGCCGGTGTGTTCACCCCGCTGATGCCGTTGATCGCCGGTGCCGGTATGATCAAGGCTCTGCTGTCTGTGCTGACCCTCTTCGGCTGGATCGACAAGAGCGGAAATCTGTACTATTTCCTCAACTTCATCGCAGACTCTTCCTATTACTTCCTGCCGATCTTCCTGGCCAACTCCGCGGCCAAAAAGTTCGGCTGCAACCCGCAGATGGCCATGCTGCTGGGGGCCATCCTGCTGCACCCGAACTTCATCGCCCTGAAAGCCGATGCCGATGTGGTCCATGTGCTGGGTCTGCCGGTGAAGATGGTAACCTATTCTTCCTCAGTCATCCCCATCTTCCTTATCACGCTGGTACTGCCATACGTGGAACGATTTGTCAATAAGGTCGTGCCCTCTGTGGTCAAGTTCATCCTGCGGCCGGTGCTCACCATCCTCATCATGGCTCCCATCTCCCTGTGCGTGCTTGGCCCTCTGGGCAGCATCATCGGCGATGGTCTGGTCAACGTCCTGCTGGCCATTGAAAAGGTCTGCCCCTGGGCACTGCCCACCGTCATCGGTGCCTTTATGCCGTTCCTGGTCATGACCGGTATGCACTACAGCCTGCTGCCCGCTTATGTCAACTCTCTGTCCATGCTGGGCTATGAGACGGTCATCGGCCCCGGTAATCTGCCTTCCAATATTGCACAGGGTGCCGCAGCCCTCTGCGTTGCCATCAAGACCAAAAACAAGAACTTCCGTCAGCTGGCCGTTTCCGGCGGTGTGACCGCTCTGCTGGGCGTGACGGAGCCTGCTCTGTTCGGCGTCAACGTCCGTCTGCGTAAGTCTCTCATCGCCACCACCATCGGCGGTGGTCTGGGCGGCCTGTATGCCGGTTTGACCGGTGTGCGCCGTTTTGGCGGCGGTGGTGCCGGTCTGGCAGCCATCGGCCTGTATGTCGGTGAAAATCCCATGAACGTGATCAACGCACTGATCTCTGCCGCGATCGCCTTTGTGGCCACCTTTGCGATCCTCTGGTTCATCGGTTTTGATGATGTGCCGGAAGAAGCCTGATCTCTTCTGAAACAAGCAGCGCCGGAACGATTTTGCCGTTCCGGCGCTGCTTTTTACGCCTCTCCCAGCAGCTTTGCACGGCTGGCGTATACAGCGGTGAATACCTCCCGCAGCCGTTGGATCTCGGGACGAGGGTCGTCCCGCAGGGTCAGCAGACAGGTGTCCGGCAACGGCAGCTGCAGCGGCAGGTACCATGCCGCCGGAAAGGCCGGGTATTTCATCGGGCACAAAAACATGCCGCGCCCGGCAAGCAGATCGTTGTAAACACATTCGTAGTTTTCCACCATGTGCCAGCTTGGTGCGGAAAACGGCAGGCCGGGCTGAACAACGGCAAGATCCACCATTTCCTGATACAGCGGCTCATAAAACAGCTGCTGCCCGGCAAGATCGGCCAGTGCCAGAGTGCTGCGCCCTGTGAGCGGGTGCTCCGGCGATACGATCAGGTAAAAGGTGTTGTGCAGGATGGGGGTGCGCTCGATCTCCGGCTGCAGCGGCCCAAAGGGCAGATAGAGGGCTGCGTCTGCCTCGCTGCAGAGCATTTCGTGGGGATTGCGTGACACGGGCCGAGTGTCCACAGCAAACTCATATCCCGGCAGCGCGGCGTGCAGCCGTGCCATCAGGATGGGGTAGATGGGGTCCCGCTGCAGCAGCACCGGCGGCAGGCGCAGGGTCAGTGTGCGCCGCCGGGCAAAGCCCTTCAGTGCGGTGCGGGCGTTCAGGATGCTGCGATAGATCCCCTCCGCCTGCGACACAAAGGCCCGGCCTGCTTCGGTCAGAGCCACGCGGGTGGTGCTGCGGGTGAACAGGGCAAGATCCAGCTCTTTTTCCAGATTGCGGATCTGGTAGCTCAGGGCGGGCTGGGTGCAGTACAGCTCCCGGGCGGCGGCGGTAAAATTCAGCGTCCGGCTCAGGGTGAGAAAACACAGCAGCTGGCGGTCGTTCATGGGCGAAACCTCTCCTTTCCCGGCGGGCAGAATAAGATTGCTTTCAGTATAGCACATCAATGGAGACTGATAAAGAGCTTTTATCACTGTGGCAAAAATTTTTTGTTTCCATTTTACTTCGTTATATTTTATACTAAGTGTCGGAGCGGGATAAAAATCCCGCAGAAACGAGAAGAAGAGAAGAAAGAAAAAGGAGCAAACAAGATGGAAAAGATCTCCCGCAAAGGCTTTCTGAAAGTTGCCGCTGCCGCCGCAATGAGCGGTGTCACCGCCGGCGCTCTGGCTGCCTGCAACTCCGCAAGTTCCTCCGGCACTGCGGCATCCGCTTCCGGCGATGCCGTCTACACCCCCGGCACATACACCGGCACGGCTACCGGCATCGGCGAGGTGAAGGTCACCATGACCTTCAGCGAGACCGCTATCACCGATGTGGTCATCGATGCTTCCAACGAGACCGAGAGCATCGGCGGCGTGGCTGCTCCCACCCTGCAGGATGCCATCATGGCGGCACAGAACGCTGAGATCGACAATGTTTCCGGCGCCACCGTCACCACCAACGCGGTCAAGAAGGCTGCCGCCAGCTGCATCGAGCAGGCTATGGGCGTTGCTTCCGAAGAGCCTGCTGCAGATACCGCCGGGGATACCGGCGATGACTGGCTGGGCGAAGAGCCGGACGTGCAGGCCAGTGAGACCCAGGACTTTGATGTGGTCATCATCGGCGCCGGTCTGTCCGGCGTCTGCGCTGCCCGTGCGGCTGCCGAGGAGGGCGCAAAAGTTGCCATCGTGGAAAAGAGCTCTTCCTTCAACTGCCGCAGCGGCGAGTATGCCCTGCTGAACGGCAGCCTGAACAAGCGCTGGGGCCGTGAGAACATCGTGGACGAGGATGTTGTGGTCGACCGCCTGATGCGCGAGTGCACCTACCGCAACAAGCGCTCCATCCTGAAAAAGTGGGCTTCCCATGCACACGAGGTCATGGACTGGTTCATCGAGGCTTACCCCGAGCTGACCATCTGCGACTCCACCCGTGAGGCCGTGACCCAGGAGCAGTTCGACAAGGGTATTCTGGTGCCGCTGGCATGGCCTCAGCCCGAGCACTACGATTACCGCAACGAAGAGTTCCCCACCTTCCCTTCCAGCATGGAGTTCCGCTCTTCCCGCAAGGATCAGCAGGGCTTTATAGTGGAAGCCAACCTGAACAAGGCCGTTGAGAACGGTGCACAGACCTTCTTCGGCTGCTTCGGCACCAAGCTGCTGAAGGACAGCGACGGCCGCGTGACCGGCGTGATCATCCGCGACGCACAGAATGACAACAAGTACATCCAGCTCAACGCTTCCAAGGGCGTGATCCTGGCTACCGGCGACAACTCCGGCGACGAGAAGATCATGAAGCATTTTGCTCCCGAGATCGTGGAGAAGAAGATCGCCAACATGGGTGCCATGGGTATGCTGGGCGTTGACGTGGAGGGCAAGACCGTGGAGACCGGCGACGGCCTGCGCATGGGCGCATGGATCGGCGCAAAGGTGCAGGATTTCCACGCACCGATGACCCACCACATGGGCAGCGGCATGGGCGTGACCCCCTTCCTGCAGATCAACAAGCGCGGCGACCGTTTCATGAACGAGTGCATCCCCGGCCAGCAGCTGGAAAACCAGATCGAGCTGCAGCCCGAGTGCACCTCCTTCCAGCTGTACGACTCCAAGTGGGGCGAAGAGGTGCCCTACATGCCCGCAAACCACGGCGGCCTGTGCTACATCATCCCCGAGGATGAGGATGAGTCCAACCCCAACTACACCGACCGTCAGTACACCAAGATCAGCGCAAAGGCCGAGGCTTACCAGTTCAAGGCCGATACACTGGAAGACCTGCTGACCCAGTGCGGCTTTGAGGGCGATGCACTGGATAATGCACTGGCTTCCGTCGAGCGCTACAACGAGCTGGCCAAGGCCGGTTCCGACGATGACTTCGGCAAGCCCGCAAGCCGGATGTTCGCGCTGGAGAATCCCCCGTACTATGCATGCCAGTGGGGCACCACTTCCATGCTGGTGTGCGTGGGCGGCCTGGAGAGCGACGAGAACTGCCACACCTTCACCGAGGAGGACCCCGCCAGCCCCAAGCGCGACATCATCAAGGGCCTGTATGTCTGCGGCAATGTGCAGGGCAGCCGCTACGCAGTGGAATACCCCATCTGCATGCGCGGCATCAGCCACAGCCTGTGCGTCTACTACGGCTACATCGCCGGCAAGAACTGCGTGGCCGGTGTCTGATACCCTGCTGACAGAACACTGAAATAAGCGTTTCCCTGCCCGGAGCAGTATTCTTTCTTCCTGCTTCGGGCTTTTTTGCGCCCCAATGTGACCCGGTTACGGAAAAGCCCCGGCGTTTTGGGTATACTGATGCCATAAGAACAACCACGAACGAACCCTTTCAGGAGGTAGAAATATGGCAGTTGTTACGATCACGAAGGAAAATTTTGAGCAGGAGGTGCTGCAGAGCACAAAGCCCGTCCTGCTGGACTTCTGGGCCAGCTGGTGCGGCCCCTGCCGGATGCTCAGTCCCATCGTGGACGAGGTGGCCGAGGAGCGCGGCGATGTGAAGGTGGGCAAGGTGAACGTGGACGAGCAGCCGGAGCTGGCAGGCCAGTTCGGCGTGATGAGCATCCCCACCCTGCTGGTGTTTGAGCAGGGCAAGCTGGTGCGTCAGGCCGTGGGTGCCCGCCCGAAGGCCAGTGTGCTGGACCTGCTTGGGTAAATATGCGTGCTGAAAAGGAGCTGTTGCGCCATGCAACGGCTCCTTTTCTTCTTTTCCCTGTACAAACGCACAGAAAAATCGTATCATTGAGTTGAAAACACCGTCACTTTCCTACTTTACAACTTTACCTAGATAAAGTAAAATAAACTCAAGTAAGAAATGGGGGAACCGACAATGGAATTCAGCATTGCAAACCTGCAGCCCAAGGAGCGCGCCTCCTTTGCGCTGCGCGCCTTGTACGAAGCAGCGGGCTGCCGCAAGTATCATATGGGCCGGTTTGAGGAGTACGGCCTGTATCAGGAGAACCGCAGCTTTTTGTCGTCCGAGCAGGTCATCACATTCACCGATCTGGATGGCCGTCTGCTGGCCCTCAAGCCGGACGTGACCCTCTCCATTGCCAAGACGGCGCAGCCCGCCCCCGGAGAGACCCTGTGCTACTACTATCACGAGAATGTCTACCGCCCTTCCGCCGAGAGCCACACCTTTAAAGAGATCAGCCAGATGGGCCTTGAGATGCTGGGCGCGGTGGGCGAAGCACAGGTGCAGCAGGCGGTGTGTCTGGCGGCGCGGTCGCTGGATGCGCTGGGGGCCGAGTGGGTGCTGGAAGTGAGCCACATGGGCTACCTGTTCGGCCTGTTCGACGCGCTGGGCGTGCCGGATGCCGCCCGCGCAAAGCTGCTGGAAAAGCTGCGGGAAAAAAACGCCCACGAGCTGCGGGCTGCAGCCGGAGCCGCCGGTCTTGCCGATGCCGCCGATACCCTGTGCAGCGTGCTGAACCTCTGCGGCAGCTATGCCGATACCCTTGCAAAGGCTGCTGCCCTGTGCCGCAACGACGCCATGCGCGCGGCGGTGGCCGAGCTGGAAGCGCTGGCTGTGCCGCTGGAAAAGGCGGGCGGAGTGATCCGGCTGGACATGACGCTGGCCGGTGAGATGGAATACTACAACGGCCTTGTGTTTCAGGGCTATCTGAAAGCCCTGCCCCGCCCCCTGCTCAAGGGCGGCCGCTACGACCTGCTGATGCAGAAGTTCACCCCCGGTGCCAGTGCCATCGGCTTTGCGGTCTATCTGGACGAGCTGGACCGCCTGAGCGCCCCGCTGCCGCCGGTGCAGAAGAACAGCACCGACAGGGTGATGCTGAACGTGGCTCTGCCCAAGGGCCGTCTGGGCGATAAGGTGTATCACCTGCTGGCGGGCATCGGCTACGGCTGCCCGGAGGACTACAACACCACCCGCAAGCTGGTGGTGGAAAACCCGGAGGCCGGCATCCGCTACTTCCTCGTCAAGCCCAGCGACGTTGCCATCTATGTGGAGCACGGCGCCGCCGATGTGGGCATCGTGGGAAAGGACATCCTCACAGAGGCTTCTGCTGATGTGTACGAGCTGCTGGACACCGGCCTTGGCAAATGCCGCATGTGCGTTGCCGCCCCGGCCGATTACAAGGACGACCCCAGCCGCCCGGTGCGGGTGGCCACCAAATTCGTCAACATTGCAAAGAGCTACTACGCATCCATGGGGCGGGACATCGATATCATCAAGCTGAACGGCTCCATTGAGCTGGCCCCCATTCTGGGCCTTTCGGACGTCATCGTGGATATCGTGGAGACCGGCACCACCCTGCGGGAGAACGGCCTGAAGGTGGTCACCGAGTTCATGCCCATCTCGGCCCGGTTCATTGCCAACAAGGCCAGCTACCAGTTCAAGCACGCCGAAATGGATACCATGCTGGAAAAGCTGCGGGCGGAACTGCAGAACAAGGAGGAAGCAAAATGATCAAGCTGTATAACTTTGACGAGCTCAGGCCCGAAGAAATCCTGAACCGCGATATCCGCGCGGAAAAGAACGTGGAGGATGTGGTGGACGGCATCATTGCCGATGTGCGCGCCCGGGGCGACGATGCCCTGAAGGATTATGCGCTGAAATTTGACGGCGCGAAGATCGATGCCCTGCAGGTGACGCAGGAGGAGATCGACGAGGCCTTTGCGAACATGGACCCCTACTTCCTCGAGACCCTGCGCGAAGCCGCCGCCAACATCGAGAGCTTCCACCGCCAGCAGGTGCACAAGAATTTTGTGGTGAACGACAAGCCCGGCATCGTGCTGGGCCAGAAATATACCCCCATTGAAAAGGCCGGTGTCTATGTGCCCGGCGGCACGGCGGCCTATCCCTCCACCGTGCTCATGGACGTGATTCCGGCAAAGGTGGCAGGCGTGTCCGAAATCGTCATGACCACCCCCGCCGGAAAGGACGGCAGGGTGAACCCGGTCATCCTTGCCGCCGCTGCCACCGCAGGCGTGACCAAGATCTTCAAGACCGGCGGCGCACAGGCTGTGGCGGCTCTCGCCTACGGCACCCAGAGCATCCCTGCGGTGGATAAGATCGTTGGCCCCGGCAACATCTACGTTGCCACCGCCAAGCGCAAGGTGTTCGGCAAGGTGGGCATCGATATGATCGCAGGCCCCAGCGAAATTCTGGTGCTGGCCGACGGCGGCTGCAACCCTGCATGGGTGGCGGCGGACCTGCTGAGTCAGGCCGAGCACGACAAACTGGCAAGCCCGGTCCTCGTCACCGACAGCCCGGAGCTGGCCAAGGCCGTGCAGGCGGAGCTGGAGGTGCAGATCCCGCAGCTGCCCCGTGCCGCCATCGCCCGCGCCAGCGTGGACGACAACGGCAAGATCATCCTCTGCACCGACCTGCACAAGGCCATTGAAGCCTGCAACATCATTGCACCGGAACATCTGGAAGTGTGCGTGGAGGACCCCTTCGGCGTGCTGAACGAGATCAAAAACGCAGGCAGCATCTTCCTTGGCCGCAACGTGCCGGAAGCGCTGGGCGATTACTTTGCAGGCCCCAACCACACCCTGCCCACCAGCGGCACCGCTCGCTTCTCAAGCCCCTTGGGCGTAGACGACTTTGTAAAAAAGTCCAGTTTCCTCTACTACACCCGGGAAGCGCTGGGCGAAGTAGCCCCCCGCATCGCCGATTTTGCCGAGCGCGAGGGCCTGCACGCCCACGCCCGCAGCGTGACCATCCGGTATGAAAAGTGAGGATTTGAACCATGAGTAAATTCCTTTCTCCCACGCTGGCCGCTGTCACCCCCTACACCCCGGGTGAGCAGCCGCAGGATCAGCAGTACATCAAACTGAACACCAACGAAAGCCCCTATCTGCCCTCCCCGGCGGTGATCGCTGCCGTGAGCGAGCACGAGGTGGAAAAGCTGCGCCTTTACTCCGACCCCGCCTGTGCCGACCTGCTCAAGGCGGCCGCAGCCCACTTCGGCCTGCAGCCGGAGCAGATCATGCCCGGCAATGGCAGCGACGAGAACCTCTTCTTTGCGCTGCGTGCCTTCTGCGACGCAGACCACCCGCTGGCCTATGCCGACATCACCTACGGCTGCTACGGCGTGTGGTGCGGACTGATGCACATTCCCAGCCACATCATCCCGCTGAAAGAGGATTTCACCCTTGACCCGAAGGACTACTACGGCCTGAACCAGACCATCGTCCTTGCAAACCCCAACGCCCCCACCGGCATTGCACTGCCCCGGGCGGAAATTGAGGGCATCTTAAAGGCAAACCCGAACAATGTGGTCATCGTGGACGAGGCCTATGTGGACTTTGGCGGCGAGAGCTGCGTGCCCCTCATCGACCAGTACGAGAATCTGCTGGTGGTGCAGACCTTTTCCAAGTCCCGGCAGCTGGCCGGTGCGCGTCTGGGTCTTGCCATGGGCAATGCAAAGCTCATTGCCGACCTGAACCGGGTCAAGTTCAGCCTGAACCCCTACAACATCAACCGCCTGACCCTGAAGGCCGGGCAGGCCGCGCTGGAAGATACCGCTTATTTTGACAGGACCCGCGCCGCCATCGTGGACACCCGCGCATGGACAAAACAGCAGCTGGAACAGCGCGGCTTTGCCGTGCTGGACAGCTGCTCCAACTTCCTGTTTGCAAGTACCGACCGGAAAGACGGCGGAACACTCTACAAGGAGTTGAAGAAAAACGGCATTCTGGTGCGCCATTTTGACGCGCCCCGCATCCAGAACTGGCTGCGCATCACCATTGGCACGCCGGAACAGATGCAGACGTTTATGGAAACGCTGGATAAGATCATGGAGGAATGAACCATGCCGAACCGAATGATCTCGCTGGAACGCAACACCAATGAGACCCAGATCGACCTTACCCTTGATCTGGACGGCACCGGCCGCTACGAGGTGGACACCGGGTGCGGCTTTCTGAACCACATGCTGGAGCTGTTCGCCCGCCATGGCCGGTTCGATCTGGTGCTCACCTGCCACGGCGATGTGCAGGTGGACTACCACCACACCACCGAGGATGTGGGCATTGCACTGGGTCAGGCCTTTGCACGGGCGCTGGGCGATATGCGCGGTATCCAGCGCTACGGCAGCTTCTATCTGCCCATGGATGAAGCGCTGATCCTGTGCGCCGTCGATCTTTCGGGCCGCTGCACCCTGAACTGGGATGTCCATTGCAGCACCGAAAAGGTGGGCGATTTTGACGTGGAGTGCGCCAAGGAATTCTGGCTGGGCTTTGCCCGCAGCGTGCCCGCCACGATCCACTTTGTACAATTTGCGGGAGAAAATACACACCACATCCTCGAGGCCTGCTTCAAGGGCGCAGGCCATGCACTGGGCGCGGCCGTGAAGATCGACGAAGCCCACAAGGACGAAATTCCTTCCACGAAAGGACTGCTGGTATGATCGCAATTATCGATTATGGCGTGGGCAACCTGTTCAGCCTGAAGTCCAGCCTGAAGCAGCTGGGGCTGGAAGCGGTCGTCACCGCCGACGCGGACACCATCCGCAAAGCCGACCGGCTGATCCTGCCGGGCGTGGGCGCTTTTGCCGATGCAATGGCCAAGCTGGAGGCGACGGGCCTTGTACCGGTCATGAAAGAAGAAGCCGAAAGGAAGCCGCTGCTGGGCATTCTCCCTTGCCTGTTCCTGGTGTTTCCGGTGACGGG
>OGQF01001565.1_pt1 | contig 15516 bp, 15 predicted proteins | sample 1553141 | NCBI WGS metagenome assembly OGQF01 (sample SAMEA2580005, study PRJEB22360) | human gut metagenome | biome: human gut; feature: human-associated habitat; material: faeces | place: Denmark | collected 2008/2010
GAGCTCATCGAGCCGCCGAGGCGCGGTTCGGGCGAGGCGCTCTCCGATGAGGCGTGCGCAGCCATGAGCCGCTGTCTGGAAGCCGGCCGTCAGGTGCTTGTGTTTCTCAACAGGCGAGGTTACTCGCCCGTGCTGTCATGCCCCGCCTGCGGCTGGGTGAGCACGTGCAGGCGCTGCTCCACCTTCTCCGTCTTCCACAAGTCTTCCAGATCGCTGGTCTGCCACCACTGCGGCTGGCAGACGGGGGGGCCCGAAACCTGTCCCCCCGGAATTGAGCCTGTCCCTCCTGCGGCAACGTCGACATTCTGCCGCGAGGCATCGGCACGGAGCGTCTTGAGGAGGAGATCGGCCGGAGGTTCCCCGAGCGCAAGGTGCTTCGCATAGACCGAGACAGTGTCTCCCGCAAGCATGAGGCTGAAAAGGCCTTCGCCAAGGTACACCGCGGAGAGGTGGACATTCTGGTCGGCACCCAGATGATCGCGAAGGGGCACGACTTCTCCAATGTCGGTCTGGTCGTCATTCTCAATTCCGACGCCCAGATCCTGAGTCCTGATGCGCGCGCCAAGGAGCGGCTCTTCGCCACGCTGATGCAGGTGGCGGGCCGTGCCGGCCGCCACGGCGATCAGGGGCGTGTCGTCATTCAGACGCGGCTTCCCGAGGACCCCCTTTTCGGCGCTCTGGAAAAGCAGGACTACAGGGGCTTTGCGGAGTCTCTCGTCGAGGAGCGCAAGGAAAACTGGTGCGTTCCCTTTGTCCATCAGGCACTGGTCACGGCGCAGGCGAAGACGCTCGCCGAGGCGCTCTACTTCCTCAACGCCTGCGCAAAGTCAGGCTTCAGCATGGCTCCCGAGGACGTCAGGGTCTTCGATCCCGTGCCCATGCCCCTCGTACGCCTGATGGATGTCGAGCGCGCCCAGCTGCTCGTCGAGGCCGACGGCAGGGCGTCCCTGAACCGTTTTCTCTGGCAGTGGCAGGCAACCTTCAATGCGCCCTCGGGCATCGACTGGACCATCGAGGTCGACCCGGCATCCATCTAGTCGAGCATCTTCCGGACGTTTTTGAGCGGGGGAATTCCGTTATAATGACCTTCTTCTCCGCGTGGTGAAATGGATATCATGCAGCCCTCCGAAGGCTGCGGTACAGGTTCGATTCCTGTCGCGGGGACCAAACACTAAGCCCGTACAGTGCCACGCTGTGCGGGTTTTTCTTTTGCCACAGGCATTTTCGTGGATTTTGGGCTTATTGAGCTTATCGGGGTGTGCCGTGGAATGCCTTGACATCCCCAATCGGATTGGGGTATTTATTGGGGTACGTCATGAGGTCGCCATTGAGTGCGGTCAAGATACCCCAATAAACGAAGGCACTATGTCCAAGATTGCCCAAGAACTCAAGCCCACGGCGTTGAACAACATCATCCGTGACTTTGAAAAGTCCGATGCCCAGAAACTCAAGATAGCCGTTGGCGGTGTAGCTGGCCTGTACCTGATGCTCCAGAAGACCTTGAGCGGGTGTAGCCGCCGATGGGTCATTCGTTGCAAGATAAACGGGAAGGCCGTTGACCGCTCCCTTTATGGCCTGACCTATAAGCCGAACGGTGCGGCCTGTGGCCTCGCAGAGGCGAGAGCGAAGGCGAGAGAGTACCGCGCCTCGTTGCTGGCTGGCATTGATCCAATGGTCGAAGCTGAGAACCAGAAGGCCGCCGAACGAGAGGCCAAAGAATTGGAGAAGGTCAAGGCCGTGACATTCCAGCAGGCCGCTGTGGCCTATGTGGCAATGAATGCGGCTAGCTGGTCTGTCAACAATCCGCATAGAGAACGAAACGTCATGAGCGGCTTGCAGTCACGCGCGTTCCCTGTGTTCGGTGAGAAGCCTGTCGGAGAAGTAGACGCCGACGATGTGTTCGAGGCATTGACTAAAGACAATTGGATTTTTGAAGTCACAGAGGCCACGTCCAGAAAGATCAGGGATTACATCAACGGTGTTTGTGAATGGGCTATCAATCAGAAGTTGAGAGCCGAAGGCATTCTTCCCGCTTCGCTGGTCAAGGGGTCGAGGCTGGCCGCGCTCTATGCGCCGATACAGCACCAAATTCCGAAAGGCGGGAACAATCCGACGATTGATTACAGGGACGCGCCGACATTTTTTCGAGAGTTGTGCGAGTTACCGCCGTCCAATGGCCGCAATGCGCTGATCTTCGGAATGCTGACGGCACTTCGCGGGGGAAGTTACAGGGCACTTAGGTGGAGTGCGATTGACTGGGAAGGGGAATCTTGCAAGGTCGCAGAGGAGAACCGCAAGAAAAAGGGCGATGGCTTTTATGTCTCCTACCTGTCCAAGTACGCCATGAACTTTCTAAAGTCCCTGCCTCGCTTCGAGGGTGACTGCGTGTTCTCTGCTGATGGCGGTCGGAACGCAATCACGCAAACAACTTTGAGGCGTGTCATTGACGCCATGAACAAGCGGCGGCGAGAACGTGGCCTGACTGAGTGGCGAGATTGGACAATGAAAGATGAGCAGGGCCGTTTCCCTGTGGTCGTGCCCCATGCTCTCTGTCGCACGACGTTCGCCACGTGGTCAGAAGATGATGAGCATGATGTCGACGCCACAATCAGTAAGCTGGCCGTCGAGCTGTGCCTAGATCACAGTGCAGGTAAAGCCAAAGGAGACCCGCTCAATGGAGCGTATCGTCGGAACCCGATGGCAAAACGCCGAAGGGAAGCCGCCACGCTGTGGGGAAGATTCCTCATTACTGGCAGATACCCCGATGAGGCCGACGCCCCAGAGTGGGACTCATGGCAGAAGATCGTTGAACAGAATGCTTAAAACCTACCAGCCTCGAGCCGTTTTCGGTGTCGGGGCTTTGTTTTGTCCGCTGGTCGTTTGCCTAGGAAACGTGAAAAATTAGGTGGGACAGGTGGGACTAGAGACCGTTTTTTCGGCGTTATTGCCTGTGCCACAGGGTAAAGCGAGAGAATTGCCAATGTGGGACTTTGGCAGAATTAGGTGGGACTTTGCAAAAGAGAGGTGGGACTTTGGCAAAAACAGGTGGGACTAGAGAGAGAAGAAGAAAGAAAAGAATAAAGAATAAATAATTAATAATTAATAATCTATCTATCTAACCTTTCTCCTACTGGCTCTATCCTGTCTCGTAAGAGAAAGTACCTTGAGGAGGCATGATGACGAGACCATTCACCAGAACCAGAAAGAAAGGAAAGAGAACCCAGCCCATGGCGGTCAATTTGAGCGCATGGCTTCGAGCTTATGCCGCCGATGAGCAATCAGGCGCGGAGGCTGTGAGACGCGCTCAGAACGCACGGGAGAGCGCACAGAAGGCCAATCCATTGGCGAGAGACATTCGGAGAACGTGAGCGATTGGAGCGGGCGCAAGAATGGCGTCGGCTAGTCCAGCGTACCGAGAGCATGGTCGAGAAATTGCCCTTTTTGACACCCCTATAAAAAGGGTTCGACACCGTGCCGCAAGACTGAGGTCGGTGCCGTCTATCCCGTTGCAGAAATCCGTGAACCGCTTGACGTTGCCCGAACGGCTGGTCGGCGGCCTGTTGAAAAATGTTGAGCCCGTTTGACTCGTTCCCGTGGTCGGGTTATTGAAAAATATTAAGCATGAACCCCGAGCAAACCCAGAGACAGGCGGTTATTAGGGTGGCGTCTAACAGGGCTTCAAATCAATCGGACGCTTACAGCCGCAACGGTTTGAGGATGGCGCCTATATGGCGTTGAACCTGTGGTCGGTGTCGGCCATTCGTTGGCGTCATCTCCTACGTTTCGAGACCGTGATCAGGTCGTGCGATTGTGGTCTGACCTGTGGGGTGCCTGACTTTCTCCACCAGTCCGCGCGCGCGAGGGAGGGGCGTGTCAAAAGTGAAGCTGGTTTTGTTCTAGACCGCGCCCCTAGCTCAAGTTTTGCGCGTGCAATTCGTGGAGGTTTTGGCGATTGCACCGAAGGGCGCGGGCGTTGTGGCGCAATGGGTTTGCACGTCGTGAAGGTGGTGCCGTTGTTGAGGAAAGGGCTCATCGCTTCGCGCGCGCACGCGCACGCGCGAGACGTTCCGAAAACCCCACTTCCTGACTTTTGCGCAAATTTGAGCGAAAGCGTTTAGGGTGAATGATGCGGGGAACCAGAGGGGGCCGAGGTACTGGGAAGCCAAATCCACAAGGAGCGGGTCTAGCGAGGCCCGAAGGTCGTCTAGATGCAATTTTGTAAAACATGGTCAGACCGTGGGGGATTGCGGCAAAAGAGGCGCGTCGAATGGGCGGTATTTTTGGGGGCTTGAGCGTTCTGTCTCAATGAAAAGGTTGTTCGATACTGTGACTGTGGTTGATGCTTGTGGTTTGTCCGTAGTGGGGCTTGAGACTGGATGCGCAGAAAGGAGAAGGGCGGCACCGATCTAATGGACTTTTGCACTCAGTCCGCGCGCGCGAGGCACTGAAAACGTAATTTTTCGCTATCAAGGGGGCAAAAGAGACGGTTGTGGAAAGGTTGTGTGCAACCTGTGGATAAGTGCGCCGCAAGCAGGTGAAGTTTCGGGCGGCATCCGCTAATATCTAAAGGTATTCTCCAGTTCTCCAAGCCCGCGATTGACAATGATTGACAGGGCCATATTGTTGGCGGGCTGAAAGAGTTGGAGAACCTATAAAACGTCAACTTCCAGCGTTTTTCTACTCCCTGCCCAAGAGTAGCCTAAAAACAGCAACGATTGCCTGAAATAACCATAAAAATGACTTGCGCTTCGTGCGCTTTTTCTTTATAATCGAGAGTATTGCGATACTCTCGAAAGAAGCTCGAAAATGTTCTTCAAGTACACCGTCCCGGTTCCGGTTGCCGCCGGCAAAATCAGTCGTCAAAAGACCAAAAGCGGTACGTACATTCTCTACGTCATCAGTCGTCAATATGACCCGGCAAAGAAGCACACCGTCCCGGTGCGGGCAATGATCGGCAAGGTCTCTGATGAAGAAGGAATGATGTTCCCCAATGAGAAGTTCTTCGAATATTTCCCTGAAACGCCGTTGCCGGAACTGCGTCCGGAGGCTGAGCGCAGCTGCACGCTTATGGCCGGTACGTTCATTGCGATAGAGGAAGTCGTGAATCACTACCAACTCGACGAACTCTTGATCAAGCACTTCGGCGATCGTGCCGGCCTTGTACTGGATTTGGCTTCGTACATGGTCGTTGATGGCCGAAATCAAGGTCAGTACTATCCTGACTATGCCTATCGCCATCCGCTGTTCTCTTCGGGCATGCGCATTTACAGCGATTCGACAGTGTCCAAGTTCCTGTCCTCAGTGAAGGACGAACAGATAGCAGGCTTTCTTAACGACTGGAACGCAGATCGTGATCATAAGTCGCGTATCTATGTGTCTTACGATTCCACGAATAAGAACTGTCAGGCAGGGGACGTCGATTTTGTCGAGTTCGGGAAGGCCAAGGTTGACCTCGGCCTGCCGATTTTTAATGTCGGCCTTGCCATGGACCAAAACAACCGGATTCCACTCTTCTATGAGCTCTATCCGGGTTCGATCAATGATGTGAGCCAGTTCAAATTCATGGTCGATAAGGCTGTCGGATACGGATACAAGAACATAGGCTTCATCATTGACCGCGGATATTTCTGTAAAGCCAACATCCGCTACATGGATGAAAAGAACTACGGTTTTGTCATGATGGTCAAGGGTTGCAAGCCGCTTGTTTGCGCCATCATCGATGAACACCGGGGTACCTTTGAAACACGCCGCGCCTGCAGCATTGCCGGGCATCACATTCACGGAACCACCGTCAAACGCAAGCTCTTCCCTGATGACGAGAGAGAACGCTACCTGCATCTGTTCTTCAGTCCCGTCAAAATGATGAAGGAACGCTGCCGTTTGGAAGATGAAATCGAGCAGATGCAACGACTTATCGAACGCTCCGTCGGCCAGCAGATCACTTTTGGTGAACCGCACACAAGATTCTTCGATTTTCTCTACGACGACGAAGGACGTCTCGTGACCGCTCTGGAAAAAACGGAGGCTGTAGAGAAAGAGTTGGAACGGTGTGGCTACTTCTGCATCGTTACGTCCGACAACATGAGCGCTCAGGATGCGTATCTGCTCTACTACGGCCGAGACGCCTCTGAAAAGCTGTTCCGAGCAGATAAAACGTTTCTGGGCTCAAAGACTGCTCGCGTACATTCCGCACGTTCCGTGAAGGCGAAAATGCTCGTCGAATTCATCGCGCTCATCATTCGGCAACGCATCTATTGCCTGCTTAAGGACGAAATGCTCAAGCTCAATGTACGCAAAAACTACATGACGGTGCCGGCCGCCGTCAAAGAGTTGGACAAGATTGAGTTGGTACGCATCAATCAAGGCAGATATCAGCTTGATCACGCAATTACGAAGAATCAAGAGGAGATTCTAAGAGCGTTTGGTTTGACGAAGAATCACGTCATGGCGCGCGCCAGCTCGATCTCCGAGATGATTGCAGGATCGGGAAACACCTCATTCACCGAGGAACCGGATGATGAGGATGAGGACGGCGACGAAGATCTCTACATGACGGAGGTTTATGATGCCGAGGAATAAGTCCATCACCTCTATCGACAACCGGATCAAGAAGGTTCAAGAGGATCTGTTCAAGACGAAGGCTAGACTCGACAAACTGACCGCTGAGCTTCGAGGGCTTGAGCGTGAGAAGAAATTTCGTCAGGCAGACGCCATTCTTCAAGCGCTATCTAAAAGTGGCAAATCCCTCGATGATGTGCTGACATTTTTGGGCCGTTAACGAGCTTCCTAGCGTCGAGAGTAGAAAACCGCTGGAAATTCACGATAAAAACAACGCCATTTTGACGAGCAAAGTACATAAATTTATGGCTAACTACCTTGATTTTTCCGCCGATGTATTCGGAGTGGGGTCGGATGTCGACGCTTTGGCGAAACAAGTCAATGAGAACGCGGCTGGTCGTTGCACTTACTTCGACGATTCGTCTGACCGAATCTCGACCGATTTTGCGAATCACTCTGTAAAACGTGCGGCGAAGCTTCGGGAACTTAAAAAGGTCGACCAGCAACTCGAAAGGCTGAACGAGAAACGAAAGGAACTGAGGCGGGAACTCGATCAGTTGGATGCGGAGCGACAGATAATGCTCAAGAACGCTGGTCGACCGAACGCGCTGTCGGATCATGAAAAATTGTTGATGGCTCGAGCGTTTGAGAAATCTGCGTATGAGGTTGAAGAATTTGCGACGCTTTACTACTCACAGCCGACCAAAGAAATTCGGGATGCGCTGGGAAAAGGCGAGGAGCGAGACGCCAACCCAGTATTTTTTAAGACGATAAAAAAACTCACGGCAGACATTAGAACGTTCATAAAAAAAGACGAGTCAGGCGTCGAGCGGCTAGCTGGGTATGTGAAGCACCCTGACGGCTTCCCTATTGAGGCGTATCTGGTCGTTTGCAGTCGGCGCAAGAAAAGGATGGATAGGCCGATATTCACACTCAGGGAGCAATGGCCGCTTGAAGTCATTGAGCAAACATACAACGGCCTTCCCTGCGTACAAGCGGCGAGAGAGGCCAAACGAGAAACTCTCGGGAAACGCGATCTGAAACGCGAGGATAAGTTTGAGATCGTCGGGGAAGTCCTTCGGGATATGCCGAACGCAACAGTAACGGATCAAACCGAAGAGATTAGGGCTAGGTTTATTAAAAAGACGAATCTCGGTAAATCGTGGAAAACGGCTGAACGTGCTTTGAAGTTGTACAGGGATACGGTCGGGGCAAGAAAACCTTGTTCGACCATGCTTTCGTGAGAGTAACGTCAGTTTGAAATTGACGGTCAGTTTGAAGTTGGCCGACACTTTCAAAGATGGGGGGCGGTGACGCCTCCCTTTTTTTAAAGTAGTCATCGAAGCCCCTGCAATCCCGCTCGGGGCAAACGTTAATCAATGAGGATTATCGATGACTCTTGAAACAAAACAACCAGCGGTCGACGCTCTCCGACCTCCTCTCGTTCGGGCGATTCAACTACGCAAGGAGCTCGGGAATATCGGCAACACGACGTTGCGCCGCTGGGTCAGGGAAGGGAACTTTCCGAAGCCCATCAAGTTGGGCGCAAACTGCGTTGCATGGCGTCGTGATGAGGTCGACGCATGGCTTGAATCCCGTCCGCGTTATGACGATGTGGAGGGGTGAACATGGCCGCTAAGTACCAACATCTACTTTCTGACATTGCGCACCAGCTCAAGCCGAAGATGCGCCCTGCTGTGCTGAAAACGTCGTTCAAGAAATTCTTGGCTGTCATGCCCGAAGCTGAGGATCATGTCGAGCTGGTGGAGGAAACGACGCGGGGCGGCTTCGGTGGCCGATGCCTGACCTACCGCATGGATTCCGTTGCGCTGGCCGCGTTCATGTACTGGCGGGAACGTCGTGGCCGTCTGCCTCGAATCTTTGGCGTCGAACGCCGTGTTGTGGAGGGGGCAGTCAATGCGAAGCCATAAACGAGATCAGGCCGCTGTGAGTGTCATCGTTCCGAAGGGTGGAATCAGAGGAAACGACGGCGCTCAGGCGGGCGGCCTGATGGGGCGAGAGTCTATCGCGTCGGCTGTGTCTTGTGCAATGGGCCGCTGGCGTTCTATGCTTTGCCTGCCCAGTCGCCTGACTGGGTGCAGGCTTGGCGGCTTGCTGTTCTCGAGGCGATTTATCGCCACGTCACGTTCTGCACGTGGCTTTTCTTTTGGCGTAAATCGTAAACATGGCCTCATTGCGCCCGTACCTCATTACGGGTTGATGCCGTGCGGGAAGCCTTCGGGCTTGTCGTTTCCTCGAGAACGATCCGCCAACCCGCGCGGCGTCTCCCACCTTCTTGGCGGTTGGTGGCGGACATCCTACAGCTTGACTCGAGGAATCTTCGCAATGATGCGCACTCTAAGCCGTAATGTATCCACGGCATTCCCCTCCATACCTGAACCTATCTTCCTGCCCGTCCAGTCGTGCCACAAGCGCGCCGAGGAGCGTCCGCAGGTCAACACCTTTACCGATGTGGCCGATGGCGCCGAGGGCCTGCTACAGCGCGCTCAGGCCGCATACCGTGCGGTTGCCTCCCTGCCGTCCGCTGTTGCTCGTGCCGAGCTTCGCGCCCGTGTCTCCGACTGTCTGGCCGAACTGATCGCATTCTGTCGTGAGGTCGAAAGCCTTCCCGTCGGTCAAAACCTGAAGGAGGCGCGTCATGGCTGAACGTCTCCCCTTCAAGTCCTCCGACTTCCTGCGCGGCTTGCGTGTCGCAAACCAATCGGCGCTTGCGGGCATCATCGACGCTTGCTCTCAAGACTCCCCCAAAGCTGTTCGGGATAGCATCTCACGCGGGGGGGGGGTATCAACTGTTATTTCTCAAGTATCGAGCGCGCTTTCCGTCCTTGCCGATTACGCCTATGTAAAGGGGCTGAATCCTCAGGATCAGTTGTTAGCAGAAGATTTTGATCTTGCCGCAACGCTGGGGCTTTTGTCTGATGTTGCGGCTATCGCGTCGGCGGCGTCGAACGTTGAAACAAACGCCTGCCTTCGAGCTCCAGCAGAGACGACAGGACAAAGAGCGAATAAAGAGAAAACAAAGGTGGAGGGCTAAAAATGAGTCCTATCAAAGATCGAAGTGTATCCACTGAAAACGTACATGGTGCGTTAGTGACTGAGTACCAGCAATACACCGAAAGCGTTTTGCGCGAAAAGTCCTATGCGCTGAACATGGCCGACCGTGAACTCCTTCGGCTGGCTGTGTTTGATCCTCATGGCGTCCATGACGCGCGAGAACTCATTGCCACGATCATGGCGGCCATTGATGAGGCGGTCGAGGTCAAGACGATCGAGCGCTTGAGCCGCTGGGAAGAATCTGAACGCCAAAAGGAGGGGAACCATGATTAGGCACTCGGGACAATTCAAGCGAGTGGGCGGTGAGAAACATGTATTCCCGTCGTTCCATGAGGCCGCCGACGCCGTGCAGGTTCATCTATCCGAAGTTCCCAGAGGGAATTGTCGGGCGAAGGCCGAAGGCGATAAGAGCGGTGAACTGGCTGGTTCGATCCGTGTCCATGATGACGGTCGGGGCGGGACGGTTTTCAACGAAAGAACGCGCGAGTGTGCCTCGTGGCGTGAAGATGCTGGCCGCAAGATGTCCTACGCGGAGCGCCGTCAATGGCGCATTGATTCCGTGGTCAGGGAAGCCCAGAAGAAAGAACGGCTCGAGCGAGAACGCAAAGACGCGGCCTACACAGCTTCGGAGATTTGGCGGGTGTCTCGTCCAGTCGTTGAGCATCCCTACCTAATCCGAAAGAGGATCAAGCCGACCAGCACGATGAGAGAGGTCGACGCGTCAATCGTTGACGAAATTCTTTCAGGCCGTGGGATCAGGAACGATCACGGGGAACTTTATCGAACAGGCCTGCACGGTCGCCTGCTGGTCATTCCGCTACAGGGCAAGAGTGGCGAACTTCAATCGCTCCAGTTCATTGACGCCAAAGGAAAGAAACAGTTCATGAAAACGGGTCGAGTAGGCGGCCTTTACTGGCTGTCTCATCCTGTGGAGGCTTATCAATCCTCAACCGTGATCGGGATAGCTGAGGGCATGGCCACGGCCTTGAGTGTTGAGCTGGTTAAGGGCTTCCCGTGCGTGGCCGCTATGTCCAGCGGCAATCTCGGGAACGTTGCGCGGCTGTGGGCTGATCGTTTCCGACAGGGAAAGAGATTCCTCATTCTGTCCGACATTGGGAACGGTGAGGATGATGCTCGGGAAGCGGCTGAAAGTATCGGTGCCTTGTGCTTCAAGCCGCCAATAACTGATGAGGTGGTCAGGCGGTTCCGTCTGCAGACTGGTGGCGACAAGCCGACCGATTGGAATGATTTTTACATTGCAACAGGGGATTTGACGAATGAGGGTTGAGGACAAAAAAACGGCCTCCAGCGTGAAGCCGAAGGCCGAACCGAGCAAAGTCACAAATAATGTGAACACTGCTATTTTACCCGCCGATCCGCTAGACGGCGCGCTTCGCGCCGACGATGAGAACGTCGTGGCGAGGAATGAGCATCATGCTCCTTCGGGCAATGTTTTTTTTGTTGGGAAGGACGATTTGCAGGTCGTCATTGGCGATAAAAGCCCGATAAAACTTTGCTCCTACATTGATGTAGAGGCCGAAGGCTACGACAGGCGGGGCGGCGGTCGGTGTCGACTGGTTCGGTTTGCCGACACCTTCGGGAAGATTCGTAAGGCAACAGTGATGATGTCGGAACTGGTGAAGAATCAGAACTCTGTACTAGCTACGTTGGCCGATCAGGGGCTTTCTTTGTACCGTGCGAACGCTCAGGGCGGCAATGCTCACGTGGCCGAATTCATCCGAACGCGAGACGTTGAACGCTACTTTCAGACTACTGACTCATACGGCTGGCTTGAGCTGGGAAAGAAATTCATCATCCCAAACGCCACGTTCGGAGACGCCGACGGGCAAGAGACCATTTACAACGGCGAGACTGAACACGCGCCCCAGTACGGTCAAGGCGGAACGCTCCAGCAATGGCAAGACACCATTGGGACGAATGCAAAACACTCAAGCCGTGTAGCCTTCGCTGTGTGCATGGCGTTCGCGTCTCCACTCCTACGATTCACGAATGAGGGGTCGGGCGGCTTTCACCTTGTCGGCAAGTCCAGTAAAGGCAAGAGTACAGCCCTTCGAGCTGGTGTCAGTGTATGGGGGCAGGTTCTCGAAGATGGCGGCGAGATGAAAGTTTCATGGAACGCCACAGGGAACGGCCTCGAGCTTGCGGCGAAGTCTCATACCGATCTGCCATTGTTTATTGATGAGCTGGGTCAGGGGGAGAACGCGAGGGTCGATTTCGAGCAGGTGATTTATATGCTCGGGAACGGTGTCGGCAAACGGCGCATGACGAAAGACGCCAAGGGAAGGACTCTTTCCAATTGGAGATTGTTTTTCATGTCGGCGGGCGAGTACACGGCGGCGCAAATGATGGAACGCCTCAAGCGTCGGGACGTGGCCACGGGGGCAGAAATTCGCATGGCAACAATTGACGCCATTCCTGTGAGTGAGGATTTGGGCGTCTTTGAAAGCGTCCCCAGAGGAATGAACTCGAAGGAGCTGGCCGACACCTTCGCAGAGTTTGGGTCAAGGTTTTACGGTACTGCTGGCGTGGCGTTCATGGAGGCATTGATTGCCGACGTTGCACGACGTGGCGGCGTCGAGGTCATGAGGGAACATATCGCCAAAGGAGTGGCCGACTGGGTTAACGTCCATGCACGGAGTTACGACGGGCAAATCCAGCGAGTAGCAAAACGCTTCGCGCTTGTGGCGGTAGCTGGTGAGCTTGCGACAGAATATGGCGTTCTGCCGTGGTCGACGGGCGAGGCGTCGAACTTTGCCGATGCTTGTTTTCGATCTTTCGTTGAGAACTTCGAGACCAGCGAACAGAAGGAGCTTAGGCTGTGTCAAGGCGTGATTGATTATGTCGTCGCCTTTCCAGAGAACTTCAATAGCGTGTATCCAGACGGGGAAGGGCTGTACCCAGCGACGAACCCGAGGCCGCTTTGTGGAACGGTTATTTACGGTGCCACGCTCAGTGGCGGCGTCCCGTGCGATCCTGCCGTCGTGATTTTCTTGGGGGTCGGCATGAAACGAGCTTGCGGCGAGGCACACCGCGAGACAATGGCCGCTTTGAAGTCACAAAAATGGCTGGTGACAAACAACGCGGGCAGATACCAATACAAGACGAAAGGCAGTCAACCGATAAGAGTAGGAAATATTTCAATACCAACGGGGTATGTAGTCATCCCAGCAGGTGCCTACCCTCCAGAGGTGCGAAAATTCTTAGAAAACACGGTTTTTGCAGAGTCCAGAAGGGCTAATGTGGGACTAGACCAAAAAACGGGTTGAAAAATCGCCTCGAAACGCCTGTGCCACAGGGTGTCCCACTAGTCCCACCTGTGCTAAAGTGACATACTGCCCCGAAACGCCTGTGCCACAGGCAGTCCCACCAGTCCCACCAGTCCCACCTATATTTCATCGGGGTAGGACATAGGGTAGAGGTCAAAACCAAGCCTCAAAAAACAAGGCTCGGTACATTGAATATGTACTGAGCCTTTACTATTTTAGGCGTCGGCTGGCTGGTCGAGGTGTAGGCTGATTGAGGGCGTCGGTTGGTGCTGGCCGACACCAGCCTCGAGGCCGCCTCGAGGACGATCATGGCGGGGGTATGATTGGGGCATGATGAGGCTGGTCGAAGGTGTCTTTTTACCCCTATCGTTTTATCTATAGGGGTATTTATGGGGGTATTTTTGGATGGCGGCTTAAAACCGCCTGTCGCTCAGGGATGTGCGATACCTGTCGCGGCAAGGCCGTCCAAATTGGGCGGCCTTTCCTTTGTGTAGCAAGGCTTTCGGGGTTTTGTGCGTCTCAGGGCGTGTTGATGCGTCCCATGGAGTCCCGTATTTTTTGGGGTGTCTTTTGGGGTATCTATTGGGGTATCGGGTGCCCCCGCGAAAATTCCTGTCGCGGGCCCCTTTTCGAATCCAGTCTCGGTCTTCGAGGCGGGATTTTCCTTGCCCGAAGATTACGGAAGGCGGGCGTCGTTAAGGCTGACGGTGTGTAATGAGGTGCGGGCGCCGCTGTGGCGGCCGTCTGAAGCGGTTATCATTACAGGACTTCAAAAACGGCTGCTCAAACGGTCTTCGGACCGCGCCGAAACGACAGATACGGCCCGTCAAGCGGACGGGCGGAGATGATGGAAGATGAAAATACCCGTTGACATTGCTCTTCACAAGAAGAGCCGCGAACTCGAACTCGTTTACGAAGACGGTCCCGTCCGCCTGAGCTTCGAATACCTGCGCGTGCTGTCTCCGTCCGCCGAAGTGCAGGGCCATTCGCCTGATGAAGCCGTGCTTCAGGTCGGCAAGCGCCTCGTCGACATTACGGGCGTGCAGGTGGTCGGCAACTATGCGATCCAGTTCACGTTCTCCGACGGCCACGACTCCGGCATCTACAGCTGGGACTATCTTGAAAAGCTCGTCAACGAGAGGGACGTGCTCTGGCAGCAGTATCTCGACGATCTTGCCAAGAACGGCGCCTCCCGCGAACCGAACGATCCGGCCAACAAGCCCTTTGAGGAAAAGGCCGCCAAGCTGAAGCCCGCACACCACTGTTCCCATTCCTGACAACAACCGCAAAAATGCAGAACAACAACAAGGACGAGGCCTCCAGGCAGGAGGCTCACCATCAGATCGACTTCGGCTACCAGATGGTCGATGAGGACAAGAAGGCCGACCAGGTCCGCGAGGTCTTCGACAGCGTTGCGCCCAAGTACGACCTTCTCAACGACGTGCTCAGCCTCGGGCTTCATCGCGTCTGGAAGAGCCGCTGCATCAATGCGACCGAAACGAAGCAGGGCCAGAAGGTGCTCGACATTGCCAGCGGCACCTGCGACCTTGCGATCGCGCTTGCCCGCCGTGCCGGCGCTGGCAACGTCGTGGCCACCGACATCAATCACGAGATGCTTGCGATCGGCGCCCAGCGCCTTCTTCAGGCGGGCTTCCCGTGCCCTGTCGTCGAGGCCGACGCTGAAATGCTCCCCTTCGCCGACAACACGTTTGATGTCGTGACCGTGTCCTTCGGCATCCGCAACATGACGCACAAGGACCGCGCCCTGCGCGAGATGCTGCGCGTGCTGCGTCCGGGCGGCAGGCTCCTCGTGCTGGAGTTCTCCAAGTGCCAGCCCTGGTTCAAGCCGATCTACGACTTCTATTCCTTCCGCTTCATGCCTTGGGCGGGCGGCGTCATCGCCGGCGACCGCGAGTCCTACCGCTATCTTGCGGAGTCCATTCGCATGCACCCCGACCAGCCGACTTTTGCAGGCATGATGACGGATGCGGGCTTTGAACGCGTGTCCTGGAAGAACATGACCTTCGGCATCTGCGCCATGCACATCGGCTTCAAGCCCGGCGCCTGATTTTTCCACCACCAAGTGACCAACGACCATGAAGAAATTTCTCGTTGCTTTTTTGATCTGCTTCAGCATGGTGACGACCAGCATGGATGCTGACGCCGCCAAGCGCTTCGGCGGCGGAAGCTCCTTTGGCCGTCCCGCACCGACTTTCAGCCAGAAGGCTCCGGCGCCGTCCGCCGCGCCCAAGGCGCCCCAGCAGCAGAATGCCGCCGGCCAGCCGCGTCAGCAGCCCAACGCCGCTCCCGCGCAGCAGGCCCAGCGTCCGTCCATGATGCGCAGCGTCCTGACGGGCCTTGCCGCCGCGCTCGGCATTTCCGCGCTTCTCTCGTTGCTCGGCATTGAGGGAGCAGGCCTGGTGAGCCTCATCACCGGCATTCTCGCCGCCGTGGCGATCTTCTTCGTGCTGCGCATGGTGCTCGGCATGATGATGCGCAAGCGTGCCCAGACCTCTTCCGGCTATGCCGAGCCGATTCAGTACAGCGACGTGCCCAAGGATGAGCCGCAGCAGGCCGCCCGTACGTACGACGCGCC
>OGQF01001608.1_pt1 | contig 15132 bp, 13 predicted proteins | sample 1553141 | NCBI WGS metagenome assembly OGQF01 (sample SAMEA2580005, study PRJEB22360) | human gut metagenome | biome: human gut; feature: human-associated habitat; material: faeces | place: Denmark | collected 2008/2010
AGTTGCTCTAAGACAAATCCATTAAATAGTGATATATGTCTTTGACGGAAAGGAGATAAGCAATGAAACTAACCGATAAACGATTCTGGATACCGATACAGTATATTAGCATATTGTTCACGACAGTATGCCTCATTGGGTTAAATGTACATTTTATATTTATTTTTGTCATAGCCTTCTTGCTTTGGCTGTTTATCCCTGCAATTATTATTGCCGGTATATTATTTTTTTATTCACTAAGGTGCAATACCAAGCATAAAAAAAGACTTCTGATGCTGAATATAATCAACATACTATTGGTGTCGTTTTTGTATTTCAATCCGGCAAATAGATGCGATGCCGATATAATGGAAAAACATTATACCAAATATGGAGACCATATGGAGCAAATATACAGAAATCTCTATGATGAATTAACTCCCGGATGTTATGTGCATATTGAATTTGAGCATGGTCATGTATCCATATTCCATTTTTCAAATGGTATTGATAAAATGGAGTCAAATTGGGATCCAAGTGAGGAAAAAGTAGATTCTCTGCTACACCAATGCGGACTCGATAGGAATTTTCTCCAATGGTTGGAAATAAAATTGAAGGAAATAGGCTGTATGTCTATTTCAATGAGAGCTGAACCCAATAGATCTTATAGCATTGGTTTCCGTCGTATAGGCTTGGGCAAGTATTACTATCAAATATATCAGAAGCCTCTGTCTCTTGATGAACAGAGAGAAATCAATGAATCGGACGCTTCTATTCTTTATACTCCTTACGTGGTGTTTAACTATGCTGGAGGGGCAATAGGGAATCAGAATTTTCTGGGTAAGCAAGAATATATGAAAAAGAAAGAGAAATCATCTGGTGAAAAATTGAAATGCTGTAATAATGATTCAATAATTGGGCCTGTTTCAGAACATTTTGTAAAGGCTTATATGGCGAATGGAGAGTATAGTAAGTTGATTTTCAATTAGTTTTTGTCAATGAACAACGGTTCTTTTATATTAAAAATTATACCTTTTTTCATGGTAGTGGCTTTTTTGTTGATTCTACTTCTATCTCCAGTTCTACCCAATGCAGGTATAGATAATATTTCACATAATGTTCTTCATATTTCCTATCTCAAAGGACGTATTATTTTTGCGATAATTATACTTATCTTTTATTACAAGGTTATCAAAACTCGTCCTGTTGCTAATAAGATATATTCTTCATTGACCCTCTTTTTATACCTTATTTTATTTTACTGTATCTATTTCATGGAGAAGGCGAAATTTATTTTATTGCGATTTTTGATGTGGTTTTGGTCTTTTTATTAGTATATTTGATTCAGATGTTTATTAATTCGCAATTTTATAAAAAGATGTAAGATGTCTTGGCATTATAAAACAATTTTCATAAACTGGCTGATACAAAGGAAAAGATAGAGTATTTGGATTCATTAAAGAACCCAATAATTGATATGAATCATATTTTTAAACGTAATGAAAGAATAATGCTATGGATTCAGTCTTTAATCTCAGTGAATTGGGAATCAACGATGTTGCATATCCTAAATGTGAGGCACTTAGGATGATTAGTCGCTTCGAAGAGCAAGGAATTCCAGTGCTGGGTGGAGATGTATACCTTCTCAAGGATAATGCTCTAATTCTCACTTATGACAATTGGTATTGTGATAAGAATCCTCAAGAATCGGATCAGGAATACGTTATCCGGAGTTGTAAAAAAGCTTATGAATATGTAAGCAATTATAACTCAGATGATTCCAATGAAGTGTTGTTTTCTCTGGTGCATTAAAATCTAAAATGAGTGAAAGGGCTTTATCATCTAAAAAAGTAATTTTGAGTAGATGATTTAAAGTATCATTTTAACAGTAATAAAATGAAAAAAGTAACATTGAAAGATGTTTGTTGGGTAGCTTTGATAAACATTGGTGTATTAGCATTGGCTGTCTATGTTTGGATTTCATACAATCATAGACAAACGATATTCAATAGTGAGGAACCAATACAAAATTATTCGGTACTGGAAGTTAATTGCCGTCGTAGAATGTCATCATCCATACTCATAGAGTTCAATGGAAAGCAATATTATGTAGGAATTGCCAGAAATAAATGCGTACAGTTTGATCCACAAAAAATAAAATTCTTTTATGACAAAGAAAGAGATGAAGTTTATGAAGAAAGTGGGCTGGTAGTAAGACATGTAGTATTTTATTTTATTTTTTATTTATGCTCATGTATATGGTTATTTGTCACAATATGGAAAAGAAATAAGGACAAGAGAATCATAATTAATTCTCATATGAAAACCAAACAGCAAATTTTCTTTTTAACTAAGTTGGACATTATCAAGATGATGTCCAAGGTCGAAAAAAGGATTCCAATAGAATATGTTCTGATGGGAACTTTTGCTAGTGAAGTGGTAAGAAGAGAAAACAGCATATCTAAATTCACAGAGCTCGGCCATACCAATTATGGTAACTGGATATCATTGGATAATAGATATATGGTTCAACCTCTAAATAGTAAGGTGAATAATAGAATTGTGAAGCAGAAAGATGGCTCATATCATTACATAATAGCTCTTTCATCCAATCCTAAAGGTGTCGAATTAAGTACGGGAGGAATATATGAAAAAGCTGAAAAAGTTTTAATAGCTGGTCGTATAGCTGTTTTTGTAGATAGTTCAGGAGAAGCGGCAGCAACCTATAAAGAAATAATGAAGGCTATGAATGAATGCTTTACTAAGAAAAATAATGTTTTTATATCTCCAGAAGCATTATCTTTGTTAAATGATGGCTGGCGCTTGACATATGATTATAATGCGCCATATGATAAAGATTTCAAATGAATATGAATGCTAAATTCTTAATTTTAGACATGAAATAATGCTTATGACGGATATAGAATTTTTTAAGAAAGAAGTGGCTTCACTTCTAAGTTCATTTAATCTTGAATACCGAAACTATTCGGATGGTGATCTTGGTGCTCTTGAACAGGTTGTATTCGATACACAAAATATAGGAGGGAACTTCGATTTTTGGGAAAGTGGATGGTTGGGAATATATATATACGATTATATCTCGGATTCCGAAGTTTGCAACCGATTACTTGAACCATCAGAAGAGCATCAAGAAACACTGAAAGAGATTGTTGCAGAAATGTTTGTAAATCACAGATAAAGGTAAATAAAATGAATAAAAAAGTTATATCTTTGTTCTATAATTATTTTGTTGAAATCAAATTATGATAGAGAGTATCAGTATTAATAACTACGCATTAATTGATAAGACAGAAATTGATTTGGGCAAAGGATTTTCTATTATTACAGGAGAAACCGGAGCTGGAAAATCAATATTGCTTGGAGCTATCGGTTTGACATTAGGGCAGAGGGCTGATTCTGCGGCGATAATGGATAAATCCAAGAAGTGCGTGGTGGAAATTGTCTACAATGTGAGCGGATATAATTTGCAGAGTTGGTTTGAAGAGAATGACTTGGATTACTCTGAAAGTGTTGTCGTGCGTCGTGAAGTGACTGCCGAAGGGAAATCACGATGTTTTATTAATGATACTCCGGTAAATAATAAATTGCTAAAGGAATTTGGTAATTACATGGTGGATATCCATTCTCAGCACCAGTCTTTGTTGTTGGGACAGCCGGAATATCAAACTGAAATATTGGATTCTTTTTGTGGAAACGGGAAGTTATTGGCTGAATATCATGAATTATATTATCAGTATAGGAAATGGACTGTTGAATTGAAAAATTTAAAAGATAAAGCAGCCGATGCCGAGAAGGAAGGAGATTATTTGCGTTTTCAATTCAGTCAGCTAGAAAATGCTCAGCTGAAAAATGGTGAGAAGGAAGAACTGGAACAGGAATTGGATATGCTGAATCATGCTGAGTCTATTAAATCTGCCTTAGGGGGCATGGCTTGGAATATTCGTGATAATGAGCAATCAATAATCTCTGTGTTAAAAGAGACGAGACATTCTTTGGAGGGAATTGAGAATGCATGGCCTGAAGCAAAAGAATATAGGGAACGGATCGAATCAGTCATTATCGAGTTGAATGATTTGGCGGACGAAGCAGAGCGCAAAGGAGAAGGTGTAGAATATGATGGAGGACGGATAGAGGCTATTAACCAAAGATTGAATGTAATATATGACTTGTTGTATAAATATAAGGTGGAAGATGTTTCTGATCTACTGGATATATATGAATCTTTAGAACAGCAGTTGAACAGCATTCAAGGTTGTAGTGAAGAAATTGCTGCGTTGGAATCGAAGTTGAGACAGGCAGAGCAAGAAATGAAAGCTCTTGCAACCAAGATTCATGATATGCGGGAGGGGGCTCAGGCATTGTTATGTGATGAAATGAAGCGTTTATTGGTAGGATTGGGGATAAAACATGCTGAATTTGTTGTTGAGTTGGTTGCTTTGGAGCATTTTACACCGACAGGATGTGATGATGTTAGATTTTTATTTTCAGCCAATAAAAATCAGCAGCCGGGCGAGATTGCTAAAGTTGCGTCAGGAGGTGAGATTTCGCGAGTAATGTTGGCATTAAAATACGTATTGTCAGGAAGTAAACAGTTGCCTGTTATTGTTTTTGATGAAATAGATACCGGGCTTTCTGGTGAAGTGGCTCATCGTATGGCACAGATGATGAAAGAAATGGCAACGCGGATGCAGGTGATTAGTATTTCTCATTTACCGCAAATAGCAGCGGCCGGCGATTGTCATTTTAAAGTGTATAAGGAAGATAATCAGGATTTTACAATTTCGCATATACGTAAATTATCGTATGATGAACGTGTAAAGGAGATAGCCGGAATGATGAGCGGAGAGGAAATTTCTGTTGCGGCATTGGAAGCCGCTCAAAACTTGTTAAAGTGAAACGAGGAGTTTTTCTAACTTTATTCTTAACTTTGCAGCAAGATATGTAGTAAAATTAAACGAAGAAAAGATGGCTTATAATTTATTGAAAGGAAAAAAGGGAATTATTTTCGGTGCGTTGAATGAGATGTCTATTGCATGGAAAGTGGCAGAAAAATGCATCGAAGAAGGTGCCGAAATAGTGCTGACAAATACACCGTTGTCTATTCGTATGGGAGATATACAGGAATTTGCAGCTAAAAATAATATACCTTTGATTCCGGCTGATGCTACCAGCTCTGAAGATTTGACTAATTTGTTTGAACAGTCAATGAAACATTTTGGTGGTAAGATGGATTTTGTTTTGCATTCAATTGGAATGTCATTGAATGTGAGAAAAAAAAGGCCGTATGATGATTTGGATTATGATTTTTTGGCTAAGACTCTTGATATTTCAGCAATCTCATTTCACAAAGTATTGCAGACAGCTAAAAAGTTGGATGCCATAAACGAGTGGGGGTCTGTAGTAGCTCTTTCTTATGTGGCAGCACAGCGTACAATGTTTGAGTATAATGACATGGCTGATGCAAAAGCTATGTTGGAGTCAATTGCACGTAGCTTTGGATATATTTATGGTCGTGAAAAGAAAATACGAGTGAATACAATTTCACAGTCGCCGACGATGACTACCGCAGGTAGTGGTATCAAAGGTTTTGATTCTTTGGTTGACTTTGCCGACCGTATGTCTCCTCTTGGAAATGCCAATGCTGAAGAGTGTGCAAATTATTGTGTTGCATTATTCTCTGACTTAACCAGAAAAGTGACAATGCAAAACTTGTATCACGATGGCGGTTTCTCTAGCATGGGAATGAGTTACCGGGCAATGCACCAGTATAACAAGAGTTTTGAAACAGAAGAGAAAAAGTGATTTTAACTAATATTGCCAATTATCCGGCATGAGATGAAGAATTTCCTATGGATAATTGTAGGGAATTCTTCATTGTTATTTTAGAATATAGGGTATGTATTTGTTTTTTGATACAGAAACTACCGGTCTGCCTAAACGCTGGAATGCTCCTGTTACAGATGTTGACAATTGGCCCAGATTGGTGCAATTGGCTTGGATTACTTACGATAATCAAGGAAATAAGCTAAATAGTCGGGATTTGATTATTCGTCCTGAAGGATTTGTAATTCCTCCTGAAGTGTCAAGATTACATGGAATAACGACATTGGTGGCAAATGAAAAAGGAGTCCCTTTACAAGAGGCTATGGATGAGTTTGCGGAGCAGGTAGATGCTGCTGAATTATTGGTGGGGCATAATATAAGTTTTGATGAATGCATTGTTGGCGCAGAATTTGAGCGTTTGCGTATGATGACAACATTGTTTTTAAAGCCTAAATGCTGTACCATGCGCAGTGCAACCAATTATTGTAAATTGCCGGGTAAAAGGGGATTTAAACCACCGAAGTTGATGGAATTGCATCAAATGTTATTTGGTGAGGGGTTTGATGATGCACACAATGCCTTGGCAGATGTAGAGGCTACAGCAAGATGTTTTTGGGAATTGTTAAGGAGAGGAGTATCTCTTAGAAGTTAAATGTTTTTGTATGGCTAAGAATCCAAATTTTAATGAGAAGAAAACTGTAAGCAATTTACAGACAGAATATGGTAAAATGCCGCCCCAGGCAATTGATTTGGAAGAAGCGGTGTTAGGGGCTTTGATGCTGGAAAGGGATGCGTATGCAATGGTAGGGGAGATGTTGAAAGTTGAAGTATTTTATAAAGATATACATCAGCGGATATTCCGTGCCATACAGAAATTGTGCGTGAATGACGAGCCGGTAGATTTGTTGACCGTCAGTGAAGCTTTAAAACAAAGTGGAGAGTTGGAGATGGTAGGCGGATATTATTATTTGTCTCAGCTTACTTCGCGAGTGGCTTCGGCAGCACATATTGAGTTCCATGCAAGAATTATTATCCAGAAATATTTGCAGCGGAAATTGATTGGCATTTGTACAGAGTTGCAGGAATTGGCTTATGATGATGCAACGGATGTGTCAGATTTGATAGACAAAGCTCAAAAGTCTATGTTTGACATTGCTGATGGAAATATCAAGAAAGATACAGAAGAAATAGCTCCCATCATTGATGAAGCTATAAAGGGAATCCAGATGGCAGCTTCAAAGCCGGATGGAATAAACGGAGTGCCTTCCGGTTTTATTGCATTGGATGAAATGACAGCCGGCTGGCAACCATCTGACTTGGTGATTATTGCAGCACGTCCTGCGATGGGTAAAACAGCTTTTGTTTTGTCAATGGCAAGGAATATGGCTGTTGTTCATAAACAGTGTGTTGCAATCTTTTCATTGGAAATGTCGGCTGTTCAATTGGTGAATCGTTTAATAGCCAGTGAAACTGAGTTAGCTTCTGAAAAATTGAAAACCGGACGATTGACGGATTTTGAATGGCAGCAATTGCATAGCCGGATTAAGGCATTAGTAGAAGCTCCCATCTTGGTTGATGATACACCTGCTTTATCCATTTTTGAATTGAGGGCCAAATGCCGTCGTTTAAAACAAAAATACGGGATAAAAGTATTGATTATCGACTATTTGCAGTTGATGACGGCTGGAGCGGACATGCGAGGGAATCGTGAGCAAGAGGTGAGTATGATTTCACGGCAATTGAAAATTATTGCCAAGGAATTAAGTATCCCGGTGATGGCATTGTCTCAGTTGAATCGTGGAGTAGAGTCGCGTCCGGATAAAAAACCGATGCTGTCCGATTTGCGTGAATCAGGATCTATCGAGCAGGATGCAGATATGGTAATGTTTATTCACCGTCCTGAAAAATATGGTATTGAAACAGATAATGAGGGTAACTCATTGAAGGGTATAGCCACTATTATTGTTGCAAAGCATCGTAATGGTGCTGTTGGGGAAGTAAATTTACGTTTCCGTGCCGAATTGACTCGTTTTGAAAATTTGGAAAATTCATCACCTTTTGCATCAACATCTATAACAGAAGAGGTGGTCACTCAAACTTTCAGTTCAAAAATGAATGATGAACCAATGCCAACTTTGAGTCAAGGACTTGATAGTCTGCGTGGCAGTTTTGATGTTGCGGACAATATGGGAGAAGCTCCATTTTAAGCAGTTTTATTAGAAGATATTATAATGATATAAGGATTATGAAAGCTAAATTGTTGTTTTTATTGAAATATTATCTGTTCTGGATTTTATTATCAGTAGTGGCCAAGATTATTTTTTTGTTGTATCAATGGCAGGATTCAACAACATTAACAGTCGGTGATATCGGGCATATTATCGGGAAAGGCTTGTCTTTGGATATGTCCCTAGGTGGCTATATAATGATGCTTTCGTCCGTTATTATGGCAATATCTTGCTTTTTAAATCAGAGAGTTATAAGATTTATTTATTCCGTATTGACAATTGTTTGTTTAGTGTTCTTTACGGTTGTAATGACTATCGATCTCGAGCTTTTTAAAAACTGGGGGTATCATATTGATACTACGCCTTTGATGTATTTGAAAACCCCTAAAGAAGCAATGGCATCAACACCTGTTTGGTTGATTATATCTCTGGTGGTTTTTATGTTTATCTTCTTTTTGGGGGCATGGAGGATTTTTCGGGTGTGGATTTTATCTACGTTGCATTACGAAAGTAAAGATTATCGTACTATTCCGGTATATTTGATTATTGGAGGGTTGATGCTTCTACCTGTTAGAGGAGGTGTAAATGTTGCTCCGTTAAACAGTAGTTTTGTATTTTTTCATGCGACAAATATGTACGCTAATCAAGCTGCCATTAATCCAGTATGGAATTTTGTTTATGAATTGATGCATAAAAAGAAATTGGATAAGGCTTATTCTTTCATGTCTGAAGAGGAAGCACATCAAATTATAACAGATGCAGAACATACAGAAGGTGAGTTTCCGCATTTATTGAAAACAGAACGTCCGAATATCGTTTTTCTTTTGTTGGAAAGTTTTACAGCGAATGCGATTGAAGTATTAGGCGGATTGCCGGATGTTACGCCCAACTTGAATGCATTGACAAAAGAAGGTGTGTTGTTTTCCAATATCTATGCTACAGGTTCGCGTTCTGATCGTGGCATGGTAGCTGCCATTAGTGCTCTTCCTTCAAATCCGTCAGTAGCATTAATTAAATATCCAAATAAAATCATGAACTATCCATGCTTTCCTAAAGATCTGGAAAAGGCAGGTTACTCAACTCGCTATTATTATGCCGGAGACATCAATTTTGGAAGTTTCCGCTCCTATGTTACGATGAGTTTTCAGGAGATGGTAACAGAAGACGATTTTTCGGGCGAAGCAATTGAAAATCGTTTTAAGTGGGGAGTGCATGATGAATATATGTTTGAAAGACTGTATGAGGATGTATCAAAAGCGAAACAGCCTTTTATGTATATGGCATTCAATATGAGCAGCCACGAACCATTTACGGTTCCTGGTGAAGTGAAGTTTCCTGGAAATGATATCGAACATATGTTTATGAATGCTATTCATTATAGCGACAAATGTATTGGAGAATTTATCAGTAAATGTAAAAAGTCTGGAATTTGGGATAATACTCTTTTTATTCTGATGGCAGATCATGGAACAAGGCATATCAAACATGTAGACCCTAATATGCCGGAAGCTTATCATATACCCTTGTTATTGACTGGTGGTGCGCTAAATGTGCAAGATTCTGTCATTTCAACAATTGGGTCGCAAACCGATATGATTGCCACTGTATTGGCACAATTGGGTATAGATCATTCCGGTTATAGATATAGTCGTAATTTATTGTCAACTCTTGCTTTCCCTTTTGCATTTTATTCCTATCCCAATGCTGCAGCTGTAATTTCGGATGATGGATTAAGTGTATGGAATTTGCAGAGCAAGCAGTTTATTGTTGGAGATACGCTTTCAAGAAATAAGGAATTGCTGAAAGCATATTTGCAAGAAGTGACGACGGTATTGAAATAACCTTATCCGCAGTATTTTATCAATAGCAAGGTTAAATCATCAGATTGATGCCGTGTGTCAATGTGTTGTTTTATCTGTTGTAGAATCGCTTCAACAGATTCTTGTGGTGTATGAAATTTGCAATATTTTGCTTTTTCTACTAGCTTTTCTTTACCGAAAAACTGGCCTTGAGGATTTTCTGCATCTGTGATTCCGTCAGTATAAAACAGGAGAGAAGTATCTTGCGTCAATTGGTATGTATATTCATCAAATTGATGGTCTTCTAAGATGCCGACAGGAACATCCAAATAACTGTCAATATATTCAATGTTTTTAGAAGCTTGTATAATGAGAGGGTAGGGATGGCCGGCATTTGTATAGGTTAAAATGCCGGTGTTAAGATCTAATATTCCCATGAATATGGTGGCATACATGTCATCTTCTGTATCTTCACACATATGTTTGTTTATTATATTGCAGATAGTGGCTGTTGATGTATGTGTCTGCGAAGCATATCTGAATAATTTACAGATAGATACCATATATAAAGCAGCAGGAGTTCCTTTGCCAGAAACATCTCCGATAGTGAAATAGAGGTGGTTATTGGTGATAAAAAAGTCGTATAAATCTCCACCCACCTCTTTGGATTGGTAGAGTGCTGCTGCCAGTTCAATGCTATCGGGCAGTTCTATGTGGTGTGGTAAAAAGCGTTGCTGTATTCTGCGGGCCATGTTCATTTCGGATTCCCGTTGTTCTTGTTCAATAGTTGTTTGTTTTAGCTTCTCAATATAGTCAATAAGTTTTTGTTGCATATAAATAAATGAAGCATATAGTTCATTGATTTCTGCACTTGACTTTTTTTGTGGTATCACTATTTTAAAATCACCATCAGCCATTTGTCTGATAGCTATTGTTAAATGTGTCAAAGGTGCCGACAAATGGTGGACAATATAAATGATGCCGATACACATGATAATCAGACCTCCGCTAAGTAACAGCAGTATGATCCAATTTGTATGTACGGAATTGATTATTAAAAAAGATATGACTATAAAGGTGATAATCAATGTAGTCAAAAGATATATAATCAATTGTTTCGCAAAGCCTGAGTGTTGTAGTCGTTTCATTTTAAAGTCAATAGAGTTATAACAGGTCGAAGCCCAATACGTCCGGGATAGCCGATATATCCTTGACCACGACTGACATATAAGTATTGATTTCCTTTTTGATACAAGCCATCATATTCTGGATAGATATATTTGGATGGACTCCATTCTTTATTTCCTATTCGTATGCCGGACTGCATGGCATGCGTATGCCCTGAAAGCATTAGTGAAACTGGTGATGACAGCACCTCTGCTTTCCAGTGAGATGGGTCGTGTGATAACAGTATGATACTTTGGTTAGCCTTCAAATTCTTTAACGCTTTTGATAAGTCTCCGTAACGAGGGAATGGCGGTTTCCCCCAATTTTCGACACCGGCCAGCCACAGAGTATCGCCTTGACGTATAATGGGAATGTGAGAATTATTTAGCATTTTAAAACCCATTGCGTGCATATTATGATAAAAGCGCTTCATATTGTCTTGTTTGGCTTCCTGACTGGCCCATCGTGTATAGTCTCCATAGTCATGATTGCCAGTAACTGCATATTTACCATAGGGAGCTTTCAATTGTTTTAATGTAGGAATCCAATAGGGCATTTCATCAGCAAAATTGTTTACCATATCTCCGGTGAAAACAATGATATCAGGTTTTAGTGAATTGACTTCATTGACTAATTGTTCCATCCCTTTGTAACTTTCTCCGTAGCTTCCCAGATGAATATCTGACAGCTGTACTATGGTAAAATTTTTAAAACTGTTTGGTAGATTATCGATAGGAACTTCCACTTTGTCTATTCTGTAATTGTATCGTCCCCATGTGATGCCATATAGTAAAAAACAAAATGAAAGAATGGTGAGGCATCCAGCAATAAAGTGTAGTGTATTGGATAATTTAGGTGCAATTTTTTTTAAACAGAATACGATACCTCTCACTATGATATAGAGTAGTTTGGGAATATAAAACAGAACGAGAACTCCAAATAATTTACCTATCCAAAAATAGCTTTCAGGACCTTTGATTTTAGAAATGGAAAAATGAAATAGTAATATGGCGGTAATGAAAAATAGTGTTTGAAAAACATAGAGAGATAACTGCCATTTTTTTCTGATAAATCTTCTGATTTGTAAGCCAAAAGCAGTATCTGTTAATATAATAAAGATGATTCCGACAATAAATGCAATGCCGCTACTTTTCATATTGTTTGTATCTTAATATAAGTTCTGGAAGTAGAAAAATTAAATTCGCCGGATATATGAGTCATATCCGGCGAACCTTTTGTACAATTGATATTTAGAATAAGCCGGTGATATGTCCGTTTTCGTCTATATCAATATTTTCAGCTGCCGGTTTATCAGGCAATCCTGGCATACGCATGATGTCTCCAGTGATAGGAATCACAAATCCGGCTCCTGCGGCAATTTCGATTTGTCTTACCGTGACAACAAAATCTTTCGGACGTCCTAATAATTTTGGATTGTCGGAAAGAGATTTTTGTGTTTTGGCAACACATACCGGTAATTTATCCAGCCCTAAAGCTGTGATTTTTTTCAAATCACTCTTGGCTTGTGAGGTATAATCAATAGCTGCAGCTCCATAAATTTCTTTGGCAAGAGTTTCGATTTTTTTCTCTACACTCCAGTTCCAATCATACATAGGCTTTAATTTGCATACGCACTGTTCGGCAACTTTTGCAACTAATTTAGCCAAAGGTTCTGCACCTTCACCTCCTTTGGCCCATACGTCAGCAACCTCCATTGGCACGCCTAATTCATCACATTTGTCTGCAATAATTTGTATTTCGGCATCAGTATCCGTCATAAATTTATTTAGAGCAACAATAGGACAAATATTGAATTTCTTCATATTTTCCACATGTTTTTCCAAGTTTTCAATACCCTTGCGCAGAGCTTCTAAATTCTCTTCTTTCAGACTGTCAAGTTTTGCTCCCCCATGATATTTTAAGGCACGAATGGTTGCTACTAATACAACGGCGCTGGGATTCAAACCTGCTTTTACGCATTTAATGTCAAAAAACTTCTCTGCTCCCAGGTCAAAACCAAAACCGGCCTCTGTTACTACATAATCGGACAATGACAAACCCATCTTTGTTGCAATGATAGAGTTTGTTCCTTGTGCGATATTGGCGAATGGTCCACCATGGATAATAGCTGGATTCCCTTCAATGGTTTGTACCAAATTGGGCTTTATGGCATCTTTTAATAAGGCAGCCATTGCACCATTGGCTTTTAAGTCGCGGGCATAAATTGGTTGTTTGTCATAAGTATATCCGATAAAGATATTGCCTAGACGTTCTTTCAAATCTGTAAAATTCTCTGCTAGACAGAGTATCGCCATGATTTCTGAAGCTGCTGTGATATCAAATCCGGTTTCTCTTGGTATACCAGAACTAGTTCCTCCCAGACCTACAATGATATGACGAAGAGAGCGGTCATTCATATCCATTACTCGTTTCCAGGTCACTGTTCGAGGGTCTAGACCTAATGAATTTGTTTTGTTTTGTACATTATTGTCAATCAAGGCAGCTAATAAGTTGTGCGCTTTTTCGATGGCATTAAAGTCTCCTGTAAAGTGCAAATTGATATCTTCCATTGGCAATACTTGCGAATAGCCGCCTCCAGTGGCTCCTCCTTTAATACCAAATACAGGACCTAATGAAGGTTCGCGCAGTACAACCGTTGTCTTTTTACCAATTCGGTTTAAGCCTTCTGTTAATCCGATAGATACCGTAGTTTTACCTTCTCCGGCGGGAGTAGGAGATATTGCCGACACCAAAATCAGGTGCTTGCCTTTCATATTATCAGGATTAATAAGGTTCAGCGGCAGTTTGGCTTTATACTTGCCATATAATTCAATAACATCAGGATCAATTCCTAATTTTGTTGCTATTTGTGTAATGGGTTTTAAAGTCACATTACTTGCTATTTCTATATCTGTCATAGTTTTGTTGGTTAAATTGAATATTTAGAATTTATCGTAGAGTAAATTCAGTAGTACCGATTACTTCATTATCGCAGAACAATTCTGCCGTATAAGTTCCTTTTGTCAGACTACCGTCATTAGGCCAGTAGATTGCTACTTCCAGACGTTCGCCTTCATAAGTGATTTCACGTTTAGCTGAATATGTCAGTGATACATTTTGATATTTGAAAAATGATTTTTCGCTGAAAGCGATTACTTTTTCATCAGGACGTTTCAAACGCAGGTAAATTGTACGTTCTCCTCGTTTGGTTGTAATGTTTTTGCTGATAGCGAATTCAGCTTTCAAGTTAAAACATTTTTTCCAATTCACCTCCTTGTCTGATTTGTTTACAGGAACTACAACAAAGTTTTCTGCTTTCAGTGCGCTTGCTCGTGCAATAACTTCTTTCATATCTTTCTGTTGGTTTTCCAGTTTTTGGTTACGTTCACGTACCCAATCTATCTGTTTACGTACCTCTGTATTCTCTTTAGCCAATTTTTGGTTCAACTGGTTAAGAGAGTCAATTTGTACGACATAACTACGTAAAACAGTCTTTAAAGTTCCGATTTCTTTTTTGTATCGATTGATTTCTGCATATGAATTGTCTCTGAATTTTTTCATTTTCTCCATCAGAGTAGCAATCTTTTCCTGTTCAGCAATCAATTTATTGTTTAAAGTATCATTGTTTGTTTTTAGGTCATCATAATTATGGCTTAGTTCCATCAAATCTTGTTGCAACAATTCTTTTTCTTCATGAATAGCTGCTATATGCTCTTTGTTTTCAGCTCTTTCAAGCAAAAAGAAAATGAATAATGCAATTAAGATAATACTTAAACAAGCAATAATGATAATAAGCAGTTTGCTTTTTTTGTCTTTCTGTAAAGTGTTCCCTTCCATAATTTGTGTTATTTACATTTATAATATCAACCTCAATTTGACAAAGGTAGTATAATTTGTAAGAAAAGGTCAAATCTGCAGGATAAATTAATTTTATTCGAAAGGATGAAATTATTTTTTCTACATTTGTTATTTATAATTTTTCATGTTGCATAATGATTTGTGATTAATAAGAATTATGAAAGAAGAATTTTTACAATATCTTTGGAAAAACTCTTTGTTTAAAAACAGAGTATTTACAACCATGTCAGGCAAGCAGGTCTCTGTGGTTGATACCG